>TARA_R110002050_G_scaffold77636_5_pt1 | contig 23700 bp, 23 predicted proteins | sample TARA_R110002050 | Tara Oceans TARA_R110002050 (sample SAMEA4396988) | marine metagenome | biome: Polar Biome; feature: [DCM] deep chlorophyll maximum layer (ENVO:01000326); material: water (ENVO:00002006), including particulate matter (ENVO:01000060) such as... | depth 25 m
GGCCTAATCAAAGTGCTTTTGATAATGCTGGCGGAAGTTTGCCAGAAGAAGCAAATCATTATAGAAATATAATGAAATCAACTTGCGAAAAATTTGAAGTGCTAGAAAAGTTAGAAGTAATTAAAGACTTGCTTAAAGAACAACAAAGTGAATAAGAAATTTATCTTGATATTAGTTTTTCTCTTCGGAATGATAAGTGTTCCTCAGAGGACTTATGCCCAAGTTGATTTCAACAAAAGGCCAGATGACGACTTAGGAAATTATGAAGACGAGTTTCAAGAACATTTTTTCGAAGCCTTAAAACAAAAGGGAATTGAAAATTATGATCGTGCGGTAGATGAACTTCTTAAATGTTTAAATCTTAATAGTAAGCTTCCTGTTATTTATTTTGAACTTGGAAAAAATTATAACAAGCTTAAAAATTTTGGTGCAGCAGAAGATAACCTAAAGAAAGCTATTGCTATGCAACCAGACAATGTTTGGTTTTTAGATGAGCTTTACGATGTGTATTTTCGGCAAGATGATATTAAAAATGCCTTAAAAACGATAAAGCAATTGGTGAAATATCACCCAGATTATAAAGAAGATTTGGCATCACTTTATGTTAGAGAAGAAAAGTACAAACAAGCTTTAGATATCTTAGATGAGTTAGATGCTGAATTTGGGTTGAGCGAATCTAGAGATGCTATGCGTAATGATATCTATAGTATTACTGGTAATGCAGACGATCGTATTGAAAACTTAGAACAACGTATAGCTAATAATCCTAATAATGAAGATAATTACTTAAAACTCATTTACAGATATAGCCAAACTGGAGATAGGAAAAACGCATATAAAGCAGCTAAAAATTTATTAAAAGCAAAGCCAGATTCTAGATTTGTGCATTTAGCATTGTATAAGTTTTATCTCCAGGATGGAAAAGTAGATGATGCTATTAATTCTGTAAAAACGGTTTTAACGAGTCTAGAAATTAATGCAGACGCCAAAGCCAAGGTTCTTAAAGACTTCGTAGCATTTGTAGCAAGAAATCCCGAGTACGAAGCTGATTTAATTGATGTCACTTCATTAATCGACGAAAATAAGGATGCACAAACTCATAGCGATTTAGGGCATTATTATTTAAAAGCAGGTGATAAGTTAAAAGCGCTTTCAAACTTTAAAGAAGCTTTAAAACAGAATCCTAACGACTTTAAATTAATAAAAGACGTATTACTACTTCAATTAGATATAGAAGACTATAAAGCGGTTGTAAACGATGGAGAAAGTGCTTTAGAGTTATATCCTGCACAACCTATGTTGTATTTAGTAACAGGTGTTGCTCATAATAAATTAGGGAATTCTAAAAAAGCGATTGAATACCTAGAAATGGGATTAGATTATTTAATTGATAACCCAAGCATGGAAGCCGATTTTTATTCTGAATTAAGCATAGCCTACAAAGCCTTAAATAATATTAGTAAATCTGAAACGTTTGCTAAAAAGGCAAAAGCCCTTAAACTGTAACAATAAATGAAAATACCTCAATTCTATAAAATCACCAAAGTTACTCTTGGTGCTTTACTTATCCTTTTAGCATTTAGTTGTAATTCTGCTAAAAATGTTATTGCGTCTGGTAAAGCGAGTGAAAAGCTTTCTGTAAAACAGGTTATAAAACAGCACGAGAAAAATAGCAGTGATTTTAAAACCTTAAAAGCTAGGGTTAAAATAGATATTACTCAAAATAACAAAACGCAAGGCGCTGGTTTTACACTGCGTATAGAAAAAGATAAAGTAATATGGTTAAGCGAATCTATTTTGGGTATGGCTCGTATGATGATTACGCCAGATAAAGTTAGATTCTACAACAAATTAGACAATCAATATTTTGATGGTGACTACAAGCTTTTAAGTGATGTTGTTGGTATTAATTTAGATTTTACTAAAGTGCAAAACATTCTTTTAGGTCAAGCAATTTATGATCTTAAAGCAAAACCACATCAGGTTGCTGTAAACGGAAACTCTTATGCTGTAAGTCCAAAAGATCAAGATGTGTTAATGGAGTTGTTTTATTTAATAAATCCGTCTCATTTTAAAATGGACAGTTTACAATTGCAACAGCTTTCTAAAAAACGAATGCTTCAGGTAGATTACGCAACGTACCAAGAAGTTGATAAGGAAATTCTTCCTAAAAATATAAGTATAATTGCTGTAGATGATACAGATGAAGTTACCGTTTCTATGGAGTTTAAATCCGTATCTTTGAATAATGAGGTTCGGTTTCCGTTTAAAATCCCTTCAGGCTATAAAGAAATAGTTTTAAAATAATGAGGACTAATCGTTTTTATATCACACTTGTAATAGGACTTTTGCTGTCTTGTTCTTCACTTTTTGCGCAAAGCGATAAGCAAAAGAAACTTGAGCTTCAACGTCAGCAGGTTTTAAAAGAAATGAAGCAAATAAATGCTTTATTGTTCACTAAAAAGAAAGAAGAAAAATCAGCCATAACACTGATTGAAGACATTAATTACAAAGTGAATGTTCGTAAAAATTTAATTAGAATTACTAACGAACAAGCTAATTTGCTAACTAGAGAGATTAACAGTAATGAAAATGAAATTTCAAGTTTAAAAACGCAATTAAAAGAGCTTAAGGAAGATTATGCTGCAATGGTTGTAAAATCATATAAGAGTAAGTCTGAACAAAGTAAAGTGATGTTTTTGCTGTCTTCTAGCAACTTTCAGCAAGCGTACAAAAGGTTGCAATACATTAAACAATATTCTAATTACCAAAAGGAGCAAGGCGAAGCCATAAAATCTAAGACTAAAGAGTTAGAGCAATTAAATATTGAATTGTCTAAACAAAAAGAGGACAAGCAGAAACTAATAGAAGAAAACCGTATTGCTAAAAGAGAATTAGAAGGCGAATTAAAAGAACGAGAAGTTTTAATGGCATCTATTAAATCTGAAATGGGAAAATTCTCAGCTCAGATTAAAAAGAAAAAACAAGAAGCAGCTCGTTTAGATAAAGAGATTGATCGTTTAATTAAGGAAACGATTGCAGCAGCCAATAAAAAAACCGGAAAAACATCAACTAAAGGTAAATTTGTAGAGACACCAGAAGCTAAAAAGTTATCTGCTAATTTTGAGTCTAATAGAGGGAAATTAGGTTGGCCAGTTTCTAGAGGTGTCATAAAAGGTAAGTTTGGAAAAAGACGTTCTTTAACGGATAATACTATCACTCAAAATTATAAAAGTATCTATATAGCAACGGATGCAAACTCAGATGTTAAAGCTGTTTTTAACGGTGTGGTTGCTCAAATCCATGTTATGAAACGTGGTAATCCTACCATATTAGTAAGACATGGTAGTTATTTTAGTGTTTATATGAATCTCTCTGAAGTAAAAGTTAAGAGAGGTGATAAAATAAAAACAGGGCAAGTTATAGGAAAGGTTTTCTCTAATAAATCATCTGGAGAATCTCTTTTAGGTTTCCGAATTTATAAAAATGACCAAGTACTGAATCCAGAACCTTGGTTAGCTAAATATTAATCAAAAAGTGCCTTAAGTTCTGTAGCATCTGCAGGTTTCATTTTACCAGCTAAAAGCAAACTCAATTGTTTGCGACGTAAAGCAGCATCAAAACGTTGTTTTTCTAATTCGGTTTCAGGCACCAGTTCTGGTACTCTAACAGGTCTTCCCATGTCATCTACAGCGACAAAAGTATAAATAGCTTCATTGGCTTTAACGCGTTCACCAGACTCTCTATCTTCAATCCAAACATCCATGTAAATTTCCATAGAAGATTTAAAAGCTCGCGACACTTTTGCTTCAATCATTACAACACTTCCTAAGGGCACAGCTCTATTAAAAGCTACGTGATTAACAGAAGCAGTTACAACAATGCGTCTAGAGTGTCTTCTAGCAGAAATACTCGCTGCACGATCCATACGTGCTAAAAGTTCACCACCAAATAAATTATTGATAGGGTTAGTTTCACTTGGTAAAACTAAATCGGTAACTATTGTTTTAGACTGAGAAGCAGTTCTAGATTGCATAAATTTTAAAATTTGTGCAAAGATAGAGCGATTTTAGAATGAGATGTATAATATTAGTAAAAAGTAGAAAAACACCTTTAGCGAAATGCTTAAAGCTTTAGTGAAAGATTACTTAAGTTTCTTAATTAACAACCAAGCATCACGATTATGCTCACGACGAATCTTAAAAAGTTCTTGTTGAGCTTCCTCTCTAGAGTTATAACTTCCGTAAACAACTTCATGCAAACCATAACGATTTACACCAATTGTTCTGGCTTTATAACCTTTGTTTTTAAGTTGATTTACTTTCTTATCAGAATTAGCTTCTACTCTAAAAGCACCAGCTACAATATGGAAGTTACCACCTTGCTTTTCTATATTTAAAGTAGCAGCAGGTAAAGGATTACTAATCACAAAAGTTGCTTCTTGTACTTTGGCATCAAGTTGTTCATTAGCTTCCTCTTGCGCTAATTGATTATGATTTTTAATAGTGTTGTTATTGTAATAAGTTGCAACACTAAAACCACTTAAACCTAGCACAAATACAGCTGCAGCAGCATATTTTATCCAATTACGCTTAGCACGTTTTTCTGGAGTTAAAATTATAGGAGCATGTACTTCTATATTTTCAACATTCTTTAAATGTATTTCACGATCAACATCAGCAGATGTAAAATGAGATAAACCAAAAGAATCGGTTAAGTAGTTGATATGACGAGATGGATCAAATTCAATCTTTCCATCAGCATTCAATACTAACTCACCTATATTTTTAAGCTGAATAGTTTCACCATCAGCCAATAAAGTCTTTATAGATTTTATTTTGTTAGAGAGGTTGTTTAGAGCTGTTGTGTAAGGTAGTTTTTCAACCTCAGCAATATAATTAGCCAACAATCCATCATTCTGTTGTAGTTGCTCATTAAAAGACAATGCCTTTTTAGGAGGATAAAATGTATTTGTGGATTCGTGCACTTTGGCCGAAACACGCTGTGTTAAGAATGCTCCAAAACCAGGAACAGTAACACAATCGTAACGGTATAAAAGGTCGCTAATGTAAGTCTCTAACTGCATATGAAGGCAAAGTTAAAAATTTTTATTTCTGAACGAAATTAAGTGAGATTTAGTTATTAACATCTAAAAAAAATATTTTATATATGTTTGATTTACTACTAATTCGCAGTAAAAATTTTGTTTAAAATTATTTTTTTATGTTGCAAATGAGCTAATAATTATTGTCATAAAACTTCAAATTTCTTAAGTGATAAGGAGGTTGAAGTCGTATTTGAATGACGAAACAAAATAGACAATAAATTGATATTTTTTTGAAATTTAAATGCATTCAGAATTAAATAATTATATTCGTAAATAGAAGAATAATGTCTTCAACTGCTTAATTTTCAATGACAGACCAACAACTTATTTACGCTTTAGCTTTGCAACACGTTCCAAAAATTGGTGCAACAACGGCTAAAAAATTAATAAATCATTGTGGTTCTGCAGAAGCAGTTTTAAAAGAGAAACATTCTAAACTTTTAAAAATCGATGGTATTGGTACCATTACTATTCAAGGTCTTTTTGATAAAACTCATTTGGAAGAAGCTGAACTCGAATTAAAATTTATAAAAGAAAACAATATTATTTCCCATTACTTTACAGAAGACACCTATCCTGAGCGTTTAAAACACTGTATTGATGGTCCTATTGTATTGTTTCAATCGGGAAACATAAATATAAAACAACAACGTATCATTAGTATTGTTGGTGCACGTAAAATAACAACGAGTGGAATTGCATTCTGTGAAAAACTAGTAGAAGCTCTATCTCAATTTAATCCAATAATTGTTTCAGGCTTTGCTTACGGTACAGATATTACAGCACAAAGAGCAGCTGTAAAACATAATTTACAAACTATAGGTTGTTTAGCGCATGGACTCAATCAAATTTATCCTAAAGTCCATAAAAAGTATGTTGCGGATATTGAAAATCATGGTGGGTTTTATACTGATTTTTGGAGCTCAGATAATTTTGATCGTAATAACTTTTTAAAACGTAATAGAATAATTGCAGGACTTAGTGAAGCAACGATTGTTATAGAATCTGCAGAAAAAGGTGGTAGTTTAGTTACCGCAGATATTGCTAATTCTTATAATAGAGAAGTTTTTGCAGTACCTGGTAGAACTACGGATAGCCAAAGTGTGGGTTGTAATAATTTAATAAAATTCCAAAAAGCCCATTTATTATCTAACCCTTTAGATGTGCCTTACATGCTAAATTGGGAATTAGAGTCTAACAAAAAACCGGTAGTACAGCAACAATTATTTGTAGAGCTAGAACCCGATGAAAAGATTATTTACAATTTTCTAAAAGAAAACAACAAAGAATTATTAGACGTCATTGCTATTAAATGTGAAATGCCAACCTATAAAATTGCTGGCATTTTACTTAATATGGAATTGAAAGGTGTTGTGAGGCCTTTACCTGGTAAGTTGTTTGAGGTTATTTAGATTTCTTATCAATGAAAATTAACTTTAAAACATTGGCGATAAGCACTGCAATTGCTGCATAACACAGCCAATCCATAGAACCGTTATCCTTTAATCTTGAAATTGTAATTAATATCATTGCGATAATAACAAGTACTGAACTAAGCGGTGATTTATTTATATTCAATTTGAAGCTGTTTTTAGTACCCAACCTTTTCTCTTACACGGCCTAAGACTTCGTCAGCAACAATTTTTGCTTTAGCTGCACCTTTAGCTAAGGCAGCATCAACTTCTTCAAGATTATCCATATAATATGCATAACGTTCTCTTTGTTTAGCAAAACGTTCTAAAACCAATTCGTATAAAGCTTGTTTTGCGTGTCCATAACCGTAGTTGCCACCTTCGTAGTTGGTTTTCATTTCTGAAATTTGGTCATTAGAAGCTAATAAGCTGAATATAGCAAAGCAGTTGCATGTTTTCCAGTCTTTTGGTTCTTCTAGAGGTGTGCTATCGGTTTCGATAGACATTATTTTTTTACGTAATTTTTTTTCTGGTAAAAAGATATTGATAAAGTTGTCTCTACTTTTACTCATTTTCTCACCATCTGTACCAGGAATTAACATACCGTTTTCTTGTACTTTTCCCTCAGGCAACACAAAAGCTTCACCCATTTTTGCATGAAAACGAGACGCAACATCTCGTGTCATTTCAATATGTTGTAATTGGTCTTTTCCTACCGGAATTATTTCAGCATCATACAACAAAATATCTGCAGCCATAAGCATTGGGTAAGTAAATAAGCCAGAGTTTACATCCTCTAAGCGATCCGCTTTATCTTTAAATCCATGTGCCAATGTTAAACGTTGATATGGAAAGAAACAGCTTAAGTACCAAGATAATTCTGTTACCTGCGGAATATCACTTTGTCTGTAAAATACTGTTTTTTCAATATCTAAGCCAAAAGCTAACCAAGTTGCAGCTACAGAATACGTATGACTTCTCAATGCTTCAGCATCTTTAATTTGAGTTAATGTATGTAGGTTAGCAATAAACAAAAACGAATCGTTTTTAGCATCGTTTGCCATTTCTATTGCTGGTAATATTGCTCCTAATATATTTCCTAAATGTGGTGTTCCTGTACTTTGTACTCCTGTTAATATTCTTGCCATGTTAATTGCCTGCAAAAGCAGGAATCTCTTTAAAGTTAATCTTCCGTCTTAAATAAACAACAAAGGTAAATTTTTTAGCATAACTATAAGAAGCGATTTAATTTAAATAGTTAGTTTTGGTGCTATGGCAATTTTTAAATATCCATTTTGGGTTTTATATCGTATTTGGTTCTATGTTTTAGTAGCCATTCCGATTATTGTAATGTTACCTATTCTTATAATTTCTATTTCGAGAGAGCAATGGTATCCTTTGTTTTTTAAACTTGCTCGTATTTGGTCTAAGTTTATATTAATTGGTATGGGCTTTGGTTATAAAATTAAAAGAGAGGAAATTCCGGATCCAAACAAAAGTTATATGTTTGTTGCCAACCATACGTCTATGGCAGATATTATGCTAATGTTGGTTGCTGTAAAGAATCCATTTGTTTTTGTTGGTAAGCAAGAATTGGCTAAGATTCCATTATTTGGTTTCTTTTACAAACGCACTTGTATTTTAGTTGATAGAAGTAGTGCTAAAAGTAGACAAGCTGTGTTTTTAAGAGCACAAAGACGTTTAAAACAAGGTTTGAGTATCTGTATATTTCCTGAAGGTGGTGTGCCAGAAGAAGATGTTTTGTTAGATAATTTTAAAGATGGTGCTTTTAGGTTGGCGATTAATCATCAAATTCCTATAGTTCCAATTACATTTTACGATAATAAGAAGCGATTTTCTTATAGTTTTTTTAGTGGAAGCCCAGGCAAAATGCGTGCTAAGATTCATAGATTTATTCCAACGGAAGGTTTAACAACAAAAGACACAAAACCTTTAAATGAAAAAACGAGAACTCTAATTTGGAATGAATTAAGTTCTGTAAGAGTATAAAAAAAAGCTACCCTAACCAAGAGTAGCTTTTATAATCATTGCATTTGCATTCATCATAGCTTTTTTGTTGCAATAACCTAACCTAAAACTTATAACTTAATCCTGTATATACACCAATAAAGAAAGGTTTAAAATCACCTGTTGTATTATTGAATGTGTTAATTTGATACTTAAATGTTGGTTCTAAATTTAGATTCCATTGTTTAGATAAACTGTAATCCATACCTAAACCAAAATTGGCACTAAAACTAGTATCATTTATATTATTTGCCTCACCTATTAATGTAGTTGCGCCATTAACATCTGCGTAAATTTCATTGTTGTTTAAGATGAACGTACTAAAACCACCAATCACGTTAATTCCAAATTTTCTATCTAATAATCTGTATTCTAATTCAACAGGTACCTCAATAAAACCAAATTTTTGATCAATTTTACCTGCTATTTTAGTGTTGAATAATTCTGGAGTAGAAGATCTATTCATCATAGTAGAACTCATTAATGACACGTGTTGTTCGCTACCGTTAAATGAAATATTATTAAACTCCGCATCAACACCTCTTGCAGCCGTTTCTGCTCCCGTAAATGCATAAACATCAGAAGTGGTTTGATTTAGGTTAACACGGTTAATACCAGCTCTAATTTTTAGTTTTTTAGTAATGTTATAGCTACCAGCAATACCATAACTCATATTAACATCACTGCTTTTGTCATTTTCGTTGAATTGTTTATCTAATGAAGAGCCTTGACCTAAGGAATTAAAATAAACAGGCGCAACATTTGGTGCAATGCTCCACCTGCTTTGGTCATCTTCTTTTTCTTCTTCATCAATAGTTTCATTATTTTCTGCTATAGCTTTTTCTATAGATTCTTTTATTGGGTCTTCAATCAATGAATTCTCAACATCAGAACCTTCAGCATTTGTTCCATCAGTTAAGGTTGAATTTTCTCTGCCTTTGATTTCTTTTGAGGTATTATTCTCTGCAATAGTTGTTTTATTTGTACTGATAGCTTTCTTGATGGCAGATTTTCGTTCCGTCTCAGATTTAAGTTGTGTTTTATTTTTAGATTCTACAGTTGTGTTTGAATTCACCTCCTTTTTGGTTTCTTTCGCAGTCTTGTTTACCACAACAGTTGTTTCACTTTCGTTAATAGCTTTCTTAACGGCAGATTTTCGTTCTGTTTCAGATTTAAGTTGTGTTTTGTTTTCAGACTCTAAAGTTTCGTTTGAGGTCTTTTGATTCGCTACTTTACTACGCTCTTCTTTGTTTGAAATTATAGAAGATTTATTGCTGTTTTGAGAAGAACGGATTGTTTCTTTATTATTTGTATTAGCAACTGCATTAGACGTATTACCAGAATGATTAGGCGACCTTAATTGATTTGAAGGATTGGATTTGTAAGGTTCCTCATTTGTTGCGTCTTTTGAGATTGGTTCTTGTATGTTTTCAATATTTGAATCTGTTACCTTAGAATTACTATCTTTAATAGAATTTAAGTCGATTTTTTCTTGTTCTATTGATTGGTTAGTGTTGTCAATTTCAGAATTAGTTTCATTGTTTTCGTCCGTATTTACGATAGGTAAATCTTCAGAATTAATTCCGTCATTATTAAATACAGAAACACCAACAGTTAGCATAATAGCAATAGCAGCTGCAACACCACCAAGTTGCCACCAAAGTGCAATAACTCTACGTTTTTTCTTTTTCTTAGGAAGACTTTCGTTTATACGATCCCAAATAGCATCGTTAGGTGCTACCTCAAAATCTTTAAACTTTTCTTGAAAAAGTCTGTCTATGTTCTTTTTATCGTTCATTATACTGAGTGCGAATTTGAATTCGCGTTATAATCTTCTATTTTATCTTTTAAAATTAACCTCGCTCGCGCTAGGTTCGATTTAGACGTTCCAGTTGAAATATTTATTAATTCACTAATTTCAACATGCGAATAACCATCTAAGACATACAAATTAAATACCAATCTGTATCTGTCTGGTAATTCTTGAATTATTTTTAATAAATAATCAATACTTACGTCATCTTCATTAATATCTACCGATACGTCTTCAATATTCCCTTCATTAGTAATATCGTAAACGCCAACATCTTCTCTATAGCGTTGCAATGATGTGTTTATTGCAATGCGCTTAAGCCAACCTTCAAAAGAACCTTTATTATTGTACTGTTCTATTTTACTAAAAATAGTTATAAATGCATCATGCAGATTATCTTCTGCTTGTGCATAGTTTTTTGAGTACTTAAGACAAACCGAAAATAATTTACTTGCAAATTGCTTGTATAATTGGCTTTGTGCTAGAGCATCTTGTTTAATACAATTTTTTATGAGCTTGTCTAAACTCACATGATTCTCGGAATTAATTAATAATTAGTCTCTCGCAGTTTGATCAAAATATCCTCTTCCGTCCATAACAGGTACTTCTACCAAATAATACTGGTCAGTTCCATCTTCGTCTTCACCTTGATAAAACTTAAATACGTATGTTTCGTTTCCATTAACAAGAAAATCAAAACTAACAGTTACTTGTTCTGGTTCGCCATCACAAGAAGTTGTACTGTTTAAATAGACTGTATTCACAATGGCAACCGTTCTTTCTTGGTCTTCTATTTCGTAAATAAAATCATTAAAGTAATAACAAGAATTAGGTTTGGTGTATGTTACTAAAATTTCATACGTTTCTCCGTGCACAAAATATTCAGGCATTTCAACACTTTCAATAGGTAAAACTTCTAAATAAAAAGTTTCAGCCGGATTATCATCAAGGCTACAAGATGAGAAGGTTAAAATGAATACAAATGCTAATAGGGCAATTTTTTTCATACTTAATTATAATCAATTTCACTATATAGATGCAAAAAGTGTAAAAGGGTTGCGTCTAAAACTAAAAAAAATCCTGAAAAAATCAGGATTTTTAAATATTTGGTTATTTAGACTCTTTAATAATGGTCCTTACTTTCTCTTCTAGTTCATCCATAAGATCAGGATTATCTTTTATTAAAAGCTTAACAGCATCTCGTCCTTGACCAAGTTTTGTGTCTCCATAACTAAACCAAGAGCCACTCTTTTTAACAATCTCATGGTCTACAGCTAGATCTAATATCTCACCAACTTTAGAAACACCTGCACCATACATAATATCAAATTCAGCAAGTCTAAATGGTGGAGCTACTTTGTTTTTTACAACCTTTACTCTGGTTTTGTTACCCATTACGTTTCCGTCACTATCCTTAATTTGAGTAGAACGTCTAATATCTAAACGAACAGATGCATAGAATTTAAGTGCATTACCACCAGTTGTAGTTTCTGGGTTCCCGAACATTACTCCAATTTTTTCACGTAATTGGTTAATGAAAATTACAGTACAATTAGTTTTACTAATCGAAGCTGTTAATTTTCTAAGTGCTTGAGACATTAAACGTGCATGTAAGCCCATTTTAGAATCTCCCATTTCACCTTCAATTTCACTCTTAGGTGTTAAGGCAGCAACAGAGTCAATTACAACAATATCAATAGCACCAGATCTAATTAAGTTATCTGCAATTTCTAATGCTTGCTCACCATTATCTGGTTGAGATATAATTAAATTGTCAATATCAACGCCTAAGTTTTCAGCATAAAAACGATCAAAAGCGTGCTCAGCATCAATAAATGCAGCAATTCCACCTGCTTTTTGAGCCTCTGCAATAGCATGTAGTGTCAATGTTGTTTTACCAGAAGATTCTGGACCATATATTTCAATAACACGTCCTCTTGGATATCCACCAACGCCTAAAGCAATATCTAAACCTAAAGAACCAGATGAAATAGCTTCAACATCTACTACAGCTTGATCGCTCATTTTCATTACTGTTCCTTTTCCGTAAGCCTTGTCTAACTTATCTAAAGTCAGTTTTAACGCTTTTAATTTTGCATCTTTTTCGCTACTCATTTGTTCTTTTTTTTCTGAATTAATCTGACTTCAAAAATACGGCTTATTTTATTTATTTCATTTCTCGTTTAAGAATTACTGAAAAAGAAAATTATTTTTTTCATTTTTTTAACGCAACCCTTTTACACTTTTTGCATCTACTTAATGAAAAAGGAAATAATTGCTATGAATACTAATAAAAAGATGAAGCAGGTTTTATAAACAAATCCCCTCTTTTTAAAACGTATTACAAAAACATTAGGTGTTTCAATTATCGTGAATCCCTCAATAATTGTTAAGCCGATGTAGATTGACTTTTTAAAGTTTAGTTTTAAGTTAGTAGTTAATCTAAAAAGCACTTTGGTATTATCAAAGTGCTTTTTTTTATGCTGTTATACTATTTCTCATTTAAAATAACAGTTATAAAACGCCCTTTTTTCTTTTCTACTTCAACGTAAAAATAAACCGTAGCTATGGCTATGCTTAATTTTTATGTTTCGTTTAAAGAAAAAAATCATCATTTTATTTTACAGTAATTTCAAACAAGAACTGGTATTTCACTAAAAAGTCTACCTTTGCCTAATGCTTACTGAGGTTTTTACTGAGGTAGCAATTAAATATTTTTTAACCTTAAAATTAGTATAGCATGCAACTGTACAATAACTTAAGTGCTAAAGAAAGAGCAGAACTTATTGAACAAGCCGGAAAAGAACGCTTAACAATCTCTTTCTACAAGTACGCCAAAATTAACAATACCGAAATTTTTAGAAACCATCTTTATTTAGCTTGGGACCAATTTGATGTCTTAGGAAGAATTTACGTGGCAAACGAAGGTATTAACGCACAACTATCTGTGCCAGCCGAAAATTTTGAACCTTTCAAAAATCATTTAGACACCATTTCATTTTTAGAAAATGTAAGATTAAACATTGCTGTAGAGCACGATAATTTTGCCTTTTTAAAGCTAAAAGTAAAAGTGCGTAATAAAATAGTCGCAGACGGATTAAATGATGCGTCTTTTGATGTGACCAATAAAGGTGTTCACGTTAATGCCGAAAAGTTTAACGAACTCATTGAAGACCCAAACACTGTTTTGGTAGATATGAGAAATCATTATGAAAGTGAAATCGGTCATTTTAAAAATGCAGTAACTCCAGATGTAGATACCTTTAGAGAATCTTTAGATTTAATTGAAGAGGATTTAAGAGAGCATAAAGAAGATAAAAAGCTTGTAATGTATTGCACGGGCGGAATTCGTTGTGAGAAAGCAAGTGCGTATTACAAGCATAAGGGTTTTAAAAATGTATTTCAGCTTGAAGGAGGTATCATTAATTATGTGCGTCAAATTGAAGCTGAAGGTTTAGAAAATAAATTTTTAGGCAAGAATTTTGTGTTTGATCAACGTCGTTCAGAACGCATTTCAGATGATGTTATTGCCAACTGCCATCAATGTGGTGAGCCAGCAGATTTACATACCAATTGTGCTAATGAAGCTTGTCATTTATTATTCATTCAATGTGAATCTTGTAAAGAAAAGATGGAGAATTGCTGTTCTACAAATTGTATGGAAATAAATAGATTACCTTTTGAAGAGCAAAAAGCGTTAAGGAAAGGACAAGGTAATAGTAATGATATATTCAAAAAAGGACGAGCAGATCATTTACCGTTTAAAAAGGATTTGCGTAATATTTTTGAAACCATGAAGCCTAACAATATCTAATTAGTTATGCAAAAGATAGAGTTAATGGCACCTGCAGGAAATTTTGAATCTATGCAGGCAGCCTTAGATAATGGTGCAGATTCAATTTATTTTGGCGTAGAGCAACTCAATATGAGAGCGAGAGCTACAATTAACTTCACTTTAGAAGATTTACTAGAAATTGTAGAACGTTGCGAAGCAAAAAACGTTAGAACGTATCTTACTTTAAATACCATCATTTACGATCACGATTTATCAATTGTAAAAACATTGATTGAGCAAGCAAAACAAGCCAACGTTACTGCTGTTATTGCTATGGATCAAGCTGTTATTGCCGTTGCAAGAGAGCATAATATGGAAGTGCATATCTCTACACAAATAAACATTACCAATATTGAAACCGTAAAATTCTACGCATTATTTGCTGATACTATGGTATTAAGTAGAGAACTAAGCTTAAGGCAAGTAAAACATATTACAGAGCAAATTGAAAAGGAACAAATAAAAGGGCCATCAGGACGATTAGTAGAAATTGAAATATTTGGTCATGGTGCACTTTGTATGGCAGTTTCTGGTAAATGTTATATGAGTTTACATTTGCATAACTCTTCTGCAAATAGAGGTGCTTGTAAACAAAATTGTAGAAAAAAATATACCGTTATTGACCAAGAAACTGGTGTAGAAATGGAATTAGATAACGAATACATTATGTCTCCAAAAGATTTGTGTACTATAGATTTTCTAGACCAAGTTGCAGATGCTGGCATAAAAGTTTTAAAAATTGAAGGTCGAGGTAGAGCACCAGAATATGTTGCTAAAGTTATAAAATGTTACAGAGAAGCAATCGATAGCATAGCCAACGATAATTATTCTAAAGAACAAGTTATTTCTTGGATGCAAGAATTAGAAAAGGTTTATAACAGAGGTTTTTGGAGCGGTTATTATTTAGGTCAGAAACTAGGTGAATGGAGTAAAGTTTCTGGTAGCCATGCTACACAGAAGAAAGTTTATATTGGTAAAGGTGTTCACTTTTATCCAAAAGCTAAAGTAGGAGAATTTAAAATTGAAGCGTATGACCTTTCTATAGATGATACTATTTTAATTACAGGTCCAACAACAGGAGCCAGAGAGTTTCAATTAAAGCAAATGTTGGTTAATGATGAGCAATTATTAAAAGGAACTAAAGGCGATTCTATTACAATTCCTTTAGATTTTAGAATTAGACCATCAGATAAGTTATATAAAATTGTAGAAAATAAAGTAGAAGCCTAATGGTTGTTATTACTTTACAACGACAAAAATGCATAGGTTGTAATTACTGTGTGGAATTAGCACCAAATCAGTTTCAAATGTCTAAAAAAGACGGAAAATCTGTTTTGTTGCATTCCGAAGAAAAAAAAGGGTTTTACACACTTAAATCTAAAGATTATGAGATTTTAGAACCAAGTGAAAATGCTTCTAAAGCATGTCCTGTAAAAATTATTTCAGTCAAAAATATATAACAAAAGCCTTATTGACCGTTGCTTCTTTATTGTTCAGAATAAAAACAATAAAGTTTGGGTCTTAGTAAGCTAAAGAAATAATCTTATCTTTACTCATTAATTATTTACGAATCCGATATCTAGTATTTTAAAGAGTCTAGATTTAATATATAAAATTTTTATGGCTTGTAACAGTTGCGCAACTGGAGAAGATGGCCAACCAAAAGGATGCAAAAACAATGGGACTTGCGGCACAGATAGCTGTAATAAACTCACTGTTTTTGATTGGTTAGCAAACATGTCGCTTCCAAACGGACAAAAACCGTTTATTGGTGTAGAAGTACGTTTTAAAAACGGAAGAAAACACTATTATAAAAACACAGAAAACCTTACACTTAGTATTGGAGATATTGTTGCGACTCAGGCAAAATCTGGTCACGACATTGGAATGGTTACACTTACTGGTGAGTTAGTAAGTATACAAATGAAGCGTAAAAAAGTGAGACTTGACGACGCTGAAAACGTTTTAAAAATATACAGAAAAGCATCACAAAAAGATATTGATATTTGGTCAACTGCTAGAGATAAGGAAGAACCAATGAAGGTAAGAGCCCGTCAATTTGCTATAGATTTAAATCTGAAAATGAAAATTTCGGATATTGAATTTCAAGGTGACGGAAGTAAAGCAACTTTTTATTACACAGCTGAAGAACGTGTAGATTTTAGAGAGTTAATTAAAGTCTTTGCACGTGAGTTTAGAACGCGTATTGAGATGAAACAAGTTGGCTTTAGACAAGAAGCTGCAAGGCTTGGAGGTATTGGTTCTTGTGGTAGGGAATTATGCTGTTCTACATGGTTAACAGATTTTAGATCAGTCAGTACATCTGCGGCCCGTTACCAGCAATTATCTTTAAATCCATTAAAGCTTGCAGGACAATGTGGAAAGCTAAAATGTTGTCTTAATTATGAGTTAGATTCATATTTAGATGCCTTAAAAGCGTTTCCTAAATCTGACATTAAACTATACACTGAAAAAGGAAATGCGGTTTGTCAAAAAACTGACATTTTTAAAGGTTTAATGTGGTATGCATATGAAGGTGAATGGATGAATTGGCACATTATTACTACAGAGCAAGCCAATGAAATCATAGAGAAAAACAAGAAGAGAGAAAAAGTAGCAAGTCTAGAAGAATATGCTGCCGAGCACATAGAAGACACTAAAAATGAGTTTGAGAACGTTGTAGGTCAAGATAGTTTAACACGTTTCGATAGTCCAAAACCGAATAAGAAACGTAAAAACAATAAGAGTAACAGAAATAACAAAAACCGAAACAACAATAAGGGTAATACAAACACTAATAAATCTCAAAATCGAAACCGCAATCAAAAACCAAAAGCCAAAACAAATGCTAAACCAAATGCTAAAAAAGACTAATCGGTTATTTTTAGTTGTATTCAGTTGTTTTTTAATTACAAGTTGCGACTCAAATGCTGTATTTGATGAGTATCAATCAGTACCTAACGAGTGGAATAAAGATTCCGTTGCCAGTTTTAATTTTAAAGCTCCAGATACTATTAATAATTACAATTTGTATGTTAATTTAAGGAATACAGATGCTTATAAGTTTAGTAATTTATTTCTTCTTGTAGAATTAAATTATCCTAACGGAAAAGCTGTAAAAGATACTTTAGAGTATAAAATGGCAGCACCAAATGGTGAACTTTTGGGAACAGGGTTTTCAGATATTAAAGAAAATAAATTGTGGTTTAGGGGTTTTAAAACGCCTTTTAAGTTTAGCGAAGAAGGAGACTACACTGTTAATATACAGCATGCCATGAGAAATAATGGCGAAGTAAATGGTGTAGAAAATTTACAAGGAATAACAGATATTGGATTTAGAGTAGAACAGGCTCAAAAGTAGTAAATATGGCAAAAAAGAAAACAACACAGTCTAAAACAGAGACTTTAGATTATACAAAATACGTACGTTGGTTTTGGATACTTTTTTTAGGTGGTTTAGTAGCTATCGTTTTGATTTTTCTATTAGCCTCTTTGGGAGCGTTAGGTGAAATGCCAGATCATACTAAGTTAGAAAATCCTGAGACAAATTTAGCAACGGAAATTATTTCTTCAGATGATAAAACATTGGGTAAATTCTATTTTGATGATAATAGAACACCTATTGTTTTTGAAGACTTACCAGAAAACATAGTAGAAGCATTGATTGCAACTGAAGATGTTCGGTTTTATGAGCATTCAGGTATCGATGGTAGAGGTACGCTTAGAGCTATTTATAAATTAGGTGCAGGAGGAGGAGCGAGTACGATTTCTCAACAATTAGCAAAAAATTTATTTACAAAACAAGTTTCTAAAAATATTATTGAAAGACTTTCTCAAAAAGTAAGAGAATGGATTATTGCTATTCGTTTAGAGCGTCAATATACCAAAGAGGAAATTATAGCGCAGTATTTAAATATTTATGATTTTGGTAATAATGGGGATGGAATTCGTTCTGCAGCTAGAATTTATTTTGGAAAAGAACCAATGGATTTAGATATTAAGGAATCTGCTATGCTTGTAGGTATGTTAAAGAATTCTTCATTATATAATCCTATTCCTAAAAGAAATCCTATTGGTGTAAAAAACAGGCGTAATGTTGTTTTATTTCAAATGATGAAGTATGAATATATTAGCGAAAGCGAAAAAGATTCACTTCAAAAAACAGAATTAGATTTAAACTTCTCTCCTGAGACCCATCGTGAAGGAATTGCAACCTACTTCAGAGAATACCTTAGAGGTTTTATGAAAGAATGGGCTAATAAGGAAAGTAACAGAAAGCCAGACGGAAGTAAGTACGATTTGTATAGTGATGGTCTAAAAGTTTTTACAACTATAGATTCTAGGATGCAGCAATATGCGGAAGATGCTATTTCTCAGCACATGCCAAGATTGCAAGCAGAGTTTGATAACCAAAACACACCAGATAGAAATAAAACAGCACCATTTGTAGATTTAGATAAATCAGAGGTTACTAAACTAATGAATGATGCTATGAAACGTGGTGAGCGATGGAGAATTCTTAAAAACCAAGGAAAATCAGAGAAACAGATTAGAGCTTCTTTTGAGAAGCCTACAGATATGCGTGTGTTTAAATGGATAGATGGTAAAGCTAGTGAAGTAGATACGGTTATGAAACCTATTGATTCTATGCGTTATTATAAATCTTTTCTACGTCCTGGAATGATGTCTATGGATCCTTTAACTGGTCATGTAAAAGCATGGGTTGGTGGAATGAATTATAAGCATTTTCAGTACGATATGGTTAAGCAAGGTGCAAGGCAAGTGGGTTCTACATTTAAACCATTTGTTTATGCTACAGCTATTGATCAATTACAATTTTCGCCTTGTGATTCTTTTCCTAGAACACAAATTACGATTGAAGCCAATAAATATGGTAATCCAGAACCTTGGACTGTTAAAAATTCAGACGGAAAATACTCTGGTAAGCAAACGTTAAAGGATGCATTGGCAAGTTCTACTAATACGGTTACGGCTCGTTTAATGAATGAAATTGGACCACAACCTGTGGTTGAAATGGCAAAAAAATTAGGAATCACTTCAGAGATTCTACCAGTACCTGCTATTGCTTTAGGAACACCAGATATTAGTGTTTATGAAATGGTTGCTGCGTATTCTACGTTTGCCAATAAAGGTGTTTATAATAAACCAGTAATGGTAACACGTATAGAGGATAAAAACGGTACTGTATTGTATCAGTTTAAACCAGAAAGTAAAGATGTACTGAGTGAAGAAGTTGCTTATGTTACTGTAAATCTTATGGAAGGGGTTACGCAAGCAGGTTCCGGAAAGCGACTTAGACATAATTCAGATTGGTTAGCAAAATCTGCTGTTTACAAGGAAATAATGACTGGTTATCCTTATGAATTAAAAAACCCTATAGCTGGTAAAACAGGAACAACGCAAAACCAAAGTGATGGTTGGTTTATGGGAATGGTGCCTAATTTAGTTACAGGTGTTTGGGTAGGAGCAGAAGATAGAGCGGCCCATTTTAAATCAATTCACTATGGCCAAGGAGCTTCAATGGCTTTGCCAATTTGGGGATTGTACATGAAAGCCTGTTATGCTGATAAAACATTAGATGTCTCAGAGGGTAAATTTGAAAAACCTTCAAACTTAAAAATTGATATTAACTGTGAAGCAAGAGACGAAGGGGATTTAGGTGGTTCAGAGCAACCTGAAGATAATGTTGATGTAGATTTCTAATAATCTAGCAATAGTCACACCTGTATTTAACACCATTAAATTATAAAGTAAGTACTTAGTTTCGTATTTTTAAAAAGCTAAATTTTTAAACAATATGATCAATAAAAAAGTAGAGAATATTTCAGAAGCATTACAAGGTGTTGCTGATAATATGACCTTTATGTTTGGTGGTTTCGGTTTGTCCGGAATTCCAGAAAACGCAATTGCCCACTTAGTAAAACTTAATATAAAAGGTTTAACCTGTATTTCTAATAATGCAGGTGTAGATGACTTTGGTTTAGGTTTGTTATTACAACAAAAGCAAATCAAAAAAATGGTTTCGTCTTATGTTGGCGAAAATGATGAGTTTGAACGTCAGATGCTTTCTGGCGAATTAGATGTAGAATTAATACCTCAAGGCACTTTAGCAGAACGATGTAGAGCAGCACAAGCTGGTTTTCCAGCAATTTATACTCCTGCTGGTTACGGAACGGAAGTCGCAGAAGGAAAAGAAACAAGAGAATTTGATGGTAAAATGCATGTATTAGAATATGCATTTAAAGCGGATTTTGCTTTTATTAAAGCATGGAAAGGTGATGCTGCCGGAAATTTAATATTTAAAGGTACAGCAAGAAACTTTAATCCTAATATGTGTGGTGCAGCTAAAGTAACCGTTGTTGAGGTTGAAGAATTAGTACCTGTTGGAGAATTAGACCCTAATCAAATTCATATTCCAGGAATTTTTGTGCAACGTATTTTTAAAGGTGCACATTTTGAAAAAAGAATAGAACAACGAACAGTTAGAAAAAGAGCATAGTTATGTTAGATAAAAACGGAATAGCGAAACGTATCGCACAAGAAGTAAAAGACGGTTACTATGTTAATTTAGGGATAGGAATACCAACTTTGGTAGCCAATTTTGTAAGAGATGATATTGAAGTTGAATTTCAAAGTGAAAACGGCGTTTTAGGTATGGGACCATTTCCTTTTGAAGGTGAAGAAGATGCCGATATAATTAATGCAGGTAAACAAACCATTACCACTTTGCCAGGTGCTTCCTTTTTTGATTCTGCAACAAGTTTTGCAATGATTAGAGGTCAACATGTAGATTTAACCATACTTGGAGCAATGGAAGTATCACAAGATGGAGATATTGCCAATTGGAAAATTCCGGGAAAGATGGTTAAAGGAATGGGTGGTGCAATGGATTTAGTAGCAAGTGCAGAAAATATCATTGTCGCTATGATGCATACTAATAGAGCAGGAGCTTCTAAATTATTAAAAAAGTGCTCTCTACCATTAACTGGAGTTGGTTGTGTAAAGAAAATTGTAACTAACATGGCTGTTATAGAAGTAACGTCAAAAGGATTTAAACTTTTAGAACGAGCACCTGGGATTTCTGTAGATGAAATTAAAAATGCTACAGAAGGAGATTTGATTATTGAAGGTGAAATTCCTGAAATGAATATCTAAAAGAATCTTTCTGAATACAATATGAGTCGCTAACTTTTAGCGACTTTTTTGTGCGTAATTTCTTTGATAAAGACGTCAAGTGTTAAAAAAATATGTATTTCAACGATTAATAATGTATTTAAGCAGATTAATTAAAAATATGTTTCATATTGCAGTCCCAAACGAAACGAATAGATTAACCCAAATTAATTTACCTTTTTGTTCCAAATCTACCATGAATTATGAAAATGAATTCTAATCTACCAGAACCTACTTTTAATGAAGATGAAGAATTTTCAATTTTAGAAAACACATTTGAATTAGTCTCAGGTGTTTTAAAGTTAGCCAAAAAAGTATTCATGCTATAAGCCTTTTGGAATAGCATGAATTAGCTTTTTTGTGTAAGCTTCTTTAGGTGATGCATAAATATGGTCTGCATCTCCAATTTCTTCAATTTTTCCTTTATTCATTACAAGCAGTTGATCTGCCATGTATTTTACAACGGCTAAGTCGTGTGAAATAAATATATAGGTAAATCCAAATTGCGATTTTAAATCATTCAATAAGTTTAAAACCTGTGCTTGTACAGAAATGTCTAATGCAGAAACAGATTCATCACAAACTATAAGTTGTGGTTCTAATGCTATTGTTCTGGCAATACCAACACGCTGACGTTGTCCTCCAGAAAATTCATGTGGATAACGATCAAAAGCTGAAGCATCTAATCCTACTTTTTCTAATATTTCTATTACTTTTTCTTTTCTTGTATCATTTGAAGTGCCAATATTGTGGACTTTCATAGGTTCTAAAATAGCATTACCAACAGTTAAGCGAGGATTTAAAGAAGCAAAAGGGTCTTGAAATATTATCTGAATCTCTTTTCTTAAACCACGCATCTGCGATGGTTTTAACTTTGTGATATCATTTCCTTTGTATAAAATTTTACCTGAAGTAGCTTTGTCTAGTTGTAAAATAGCGTTTCCTAAAGTAGATTTCCCGCAACCAGATTCACCGACTAAACCTAAGGTTTCACCAGGAAACACTTTAAAGCTCACACCATCAACAGCATTAAACTCTAAGTCTTTTGTAAACCAACCTGTTTTAGATAGGTATGTTTTTTCTACATCAATGATTTCTAATAAAGGGGCTTGGTTGTATAATTTTTTATGATTTGCTTCTCGCTCAGCATCAGAAATAATTGTAGTGCTAACACTATCATTCATAAAGTCAGAAATGGTCGGTAACTCTTTTAAACGATACTCTGTTGAAGGTCTCGCTCCTATTAATGCTTTGGTGTAGTTATGTTTTGGTGCGTTAAAAATTTCATTAGTTGTGCCTTGCTCTACAATTTCACCTTTATACATTACTAAAACGCGATCTGCCAATTCAGAGACTAAAGATAAATCGTGAGAAATAAATAGCACACTCATTTTTGTTTCGGTTTGTATGTCTTTCAATAATTCTAAAATCTCTTTTTGTACAGTAACGTCTAAAGCAGTTGTTGGTTCATCTGCTATTAGTAGTTTTGGTTTACAGGCAATTGCCATCGCAATCATTACACGTTGTTTCTGTCCTCCAGATATTTCATGAGGATAGGCTTTGTAAATACGTTCTGGACTTGGAAGTTTTACTTTTTCGAAGAGATTTAGTACTTCAGATTTAATTTCTGAAGATGATAATTTAAAATGTTGTTTCAAAATTTCTTCAACCTGTTTACCACAACGCATAGAAGGATTTAAGGAACTCATAGGTTCTTGAAAAATTATGGCAATTTCTTTTCCTCTTAAGGTTTGAAATTCTTTTTCAGAATACTCAATAAGATTTTTGTCTTCAAATAATATAGAGCCAGAGGTGATTTTAGAAATCTGTTTTGGTAATAATCCCATTAATGCTAAGGATGATATGGATTTACCTGAACCAGATTCTCCAACAACAGCTACAATTTCATTAGTCTCAATTTGAAATGTGATATTCTTAATTATATGCTTCTCTATTTTATTCTTAAAAAACGAAATATTTAAAGCGTCAACAACGAGTAAATTTTTGTTTGCCATAGGTAAATGTAGTCAATTTCTTCAATAGTGTTGTGGTAAAACCGTAACTCTAAAAATTCGGCTGTATTTCTTTGAAAACGTTTTCGGAATTAACAAAATTTTAATAATTTCAGTGAATATTTAACAATAATTAACTTAAAAAATAGATAATAGGTATGAGAAAAAACTATTTAAATAGTGTTTGTTTAATGTTGTTTATGTTGTGTATTTTACCAGCTTATTCACAAACAGATTTTCAAAAAGAGCAAATTGTAAGTCGTTATGATTCGGAAGCAATTCAAGATTTAATTGAAAAA
>TARA_R110002050_G_scaffold150638_3_pt1 | contig 23671 bp, 25 predicted proteins | sample TARA_R110002050 | Tara Oceans TARA_R110002050 (sample SAMEA4396988) | marine metagenome | biome: Polar Biome; feature: [DCM] deep chlorophyll maximum layer (ENVO:01000326); material: water (ENVO:00002006), including particulate matter (ENVO:01000060) such as... | depth 25 m
CGTCAAGGAAAGTTATAGCTTATCAAGGTTAGCAAGGTATTTTGCCGCCTGCTTTAGAACAGCTGTCTTTTGATCTGGATCTTGTTTTTCCCAATTGGCAACGATTATTCCCATGCGTTGATTTTTCTTCCATAAATCAATGTGGCGGTCGATGAAATTCCAATAGAGACTGTTGAAGGGACAAGCTTTATCGCCTATCTTTTCTGATGAATTGTAGTGGCATTTTTGGCAATAATTACTCATCTTATTGATGTAATTTGCAGAAGAAACATAAGGTTTTGTAGCAATTAATCCTCCATCTGCATATTGACTCATTCCTCTGGTATTGGGCAATTCCACCCATTGAATGGCATCAATGTAAATTCCTAAATACCATTGATCTACTTCAGCAGGATTTATTCCCGCTAGTAAGGCAAAGTTTCCTGTCACCATCAATCGTTGAATGTGATGGGCATAAGCATAATCCAAGGATTGTTGAATAGTATCTTGCAAACAATTCATTTTTGTTTTCCCTGTCCAATAAAACTCTGGCAACTTATTGTCGTGACTTAATTGATTCACCTTTTCATATTCTGGCATTTTAGCCCAATAAATTCCGCGCATGTACTCTCGCCAACCTAAAATTTGTCGAATAAACCCTTCCACTTGAGAAATGTCTATTTCAGAGCGATTATGTTCCCAATAACTTAGAATTTCATCAATTACTTCTTTTGGAGAAAGCATTTTACAATTCAATGCAAAAGACAAACGTGAATGATAAATGCTCCATAGATTTTTTGCCATTGCATCTTGAAAATCACCAAAATAAGGCAAGCAATTCACGATAAAAAATTCTAGTAAATCAGTGGATTCTTCTCTATTTGTTGGCCAAATAAAACTCTTTTCATCAACATTCCCAATGGTTTTAATTTCCATTTTTAAGATTAGCGAATGAATTTCACTAACGTCTTTAGCATATAGTTTCGGAGAAATAACAGTCAAATCTTTGGGCAGCTTTTTTCTATTGGATGCATCGTAATTCCACTTACCTCCAAGAGGTTTATCATCATTTTCTATTAGAATTTGATGTTTTTTACGCATGGCTCTGTAGAAACTTTCCATTAGCCACTGTTTGCTTTTCTTTTTCTCAAAAAAATCTTTCAACTCTGACCTTGAAGTAAAGAAATGTTCAGTATCAGATGCAGCGCATTCTATGGATAATTGATTGGTAAGCTCATTTAAAACTATATCAAGTCTATATTCATCAGGTAATTGGTATTCAAATCTTTCAAAATTTTGCGATTCTACTAAATGAGTGATATTGTCTGAAAAGGATTGTAAGTTTGATGAATTATCTAGTTTTAAATAGATTGTTTGAAAGCCCTTTTCATTTAACGTATCATTAAAGTTTCGCATGGAAAAAAAAAAAGCAATGACCTTTTGGATGTGATGTGACACATAGCTCGCTTCTTCCATGGTTTCCATTAAAACATAGGTGTAATTATTATCCTTTTTCTTAAACCAAGAGTGCTGAAGATTAAGCTGATCGCCAAGAATTAATCTGAGTGTCTTTTTCATTAATTTGATGAATTTAGATCATTTAAAACAAAAATTGCAATTTAGATGTTTAAATAATTATGATTTTAGGAATAGATTTCGGTGCTAAAAAAGCGGGATCCACCGTAATAGCTACTTTAACTGATGAAAACAAAGTTGATTTTTTTATTAGTGAAAAAAATCAAGATGCCGATCAATTCATCAATGATGTAATAAATCGTCTTGATGATGTCTGGTCTGTTTACATTGATGCACCACTTTCATTACCAAAAACCTACAGTACCCCTGACCAAGATGGAGATTTTTTTTACAGAGAAGCCGATAAATTGACAGGTGCAATGTCGCCAATGTTTTTAGGTGGGCTTACAGCCAGAGCAATGAAAATTAAAAGAGAATTAGTTAAAAAGGGAATCAAAGTAGTTGAAACATATCCTGGAAAACTAGCGAAGGTATTGCAATTAAACGAATTAGAATACAAGCAAGATTTAGAAAAACTAACCATCCTTTGCGAAAAAGTAAAAGGAATGAGTGGATTTAGTTTTGAATGTTCAGCAGTTAAAACTTGGCATCATTTCGATGCCTTGCTCTGCTTGTATTCTGCAAGGCGACATGAAATGCAATCTGCTATGGTATTTGGGAAAGAAGATGAAGGTACCATTACTGTTTAGCTTTCTGAGCTTCTTTGTAAAACTTCCAAGGCACAAATAACATCCCAAAACACTCCCCTTTTTCTTTTCCCAAATGTTTGTGATGCACTTTATGTGCTTTTCGAATAGCTCTAAAATAAGCATTGTCAGATTTTTTAAACCACTTGAATCGTTGGTGAATAAATACATCATGAACTGTAAAATAAGTGATACCATAAAACAAAATTCCCAATCCCATTGAAAGACCATAAGCAAACCAAGCCTCTGACCAACTAATAAATAGAAAGGTGCTGATTGTGGCATAAAAAAGAAAAAAAGCATCATTCCGCTCAAACCAGCCTTTTTCAGGTTGATGATGATCCTTATGCAAGGTCCATAAAAAACCATGCATCACATATTTGTGCGTGAACCAAGCCATGAACTCCATTCCGAAAAAGGTGCCGATTAATATCAGTAAATTGATTGCAAATTCCATTTAGCAAATTTATTTGTTTTTAAGTAACAAAGCACGACCAATTTTGTTATACCAAAGTAGTATTTAAATGCCGTTCATAAAAATTCATCAGGTATAATACCGATATAGATTTTAAAGAGTATTTTGTAATAAAACGAAGACCAATTTTAACTGTATTTTTAATATAAAATGCCGATTCTATAGACAATTAGTCCAATTTAGTTGGACTATTACGTATATGCTATCGGTTTTATGCGATATTTAAATCATAATCAGTATTAACAAACTATGAAATCTAAATTGGGGAAATGGCTATTTATTTGGCTTTTGGGAATGACCGCGATGGTTGTTTTAATTGCTTTACTGTTTCCAGGTAAGCACGTAGATTTAAAAGAAATTAATTTCAAAACAAGCTCCTCTTCCAGAATTTATTTTAAAAATATGCGCTCCTATTTTTATGATAGTGAACAAGATAAAGCCTCTAATTACCAGTTAAACAGAATTAGCACAAGAGAAATTGATGACTCAAACACCTTCAACTTTATAATTATTGATAATTGGTTGTTAGATGAAGCTTACATCATGCTTGAAACGAACTTAGTTGATTTTCCAGATTCATCAATAAAAATCAAGTATGTAGAATCGAATGAAGAGAAGTTCATACAGCTGAAAGAAGCCAACAATGAGGCAAATTATATTTTTGCAGCTCAACTATATGAAGTAATCAGTAGAAAAAATCAACTATCTATTTATCAATCTAATAAATGGACTCCTTTTAGCCAAGAGGAATTAAAATCGCTAAAAAAAAGCTTGGAAGATTATTTTAAGTTGGTTGGAAAAATCTATTAAACTTCTCTTTCTAAACTTACTAAGGCAACTTTAATCACTTCATCTTCTTGATTGACAACTTTGTAAAAGACATTGTCGCCCCACACATTCCTACCAATATAGGCTTTAATCCTATTTTTAATAAAATGTAAAGATAGTTTTGCTTCATTCTCATCATATTCTACCCCTTTGCTTTCTGCAAACTCGTAAAACTCTTTTAAGAGATTTTGGTCAACAGTGAAACTTTTAAAAAAGCGCTCATCATTGTACTTGCTTTTTAGGATTTCTCTATTCTTGTCCACATAATTAAATCCGAATTGATAAAAAATTCCTTGAAAATTTAAAAAACTCAAGTAAGCAGTCGCATTATTGGTATCTAAAGGAACAAAAATGTCTGGAAAAATTCCGCCACCTCCATAAAGCGTTTTCCCTTTTGGAGTCAAATATTTTAATGAATCAGGGAAACTAATGCTATCAGCAGACATCAATTCTCCATTTTCATAGCGCTTATAAGCTTCTTCATTGTATGCCTCCAAACCGTCTGTATAAGGCTTTTGAATACTTCTCCCAGTTGGTGTATAGTAACGCGCTACAGTCAAACGAATAGCTGATCCATCAGGCCATTGAATCCCTTCTTGCACCAAGCCTTTTCCAAAAGACCTTCTCCCTATGATTATTCCATAATCATTGTCTTGAAGCGCTCCAGCTAAAATTTCACTTGCAGAAGCAGAACCCTCATTAATTAAAAGCGCAACCGGAGTTTTTTCAAGAATCCCTTTTGAGGACGCATAAAAGTTTTTTCTTGTTCGAGCTTTTCCCTCTGTGTAAACAATTAAATTGTCTGAAGGCAAAAATTCATCAGCAATATCAATCGCCGATTTCATATAACCCCCGGTGTTGTTTCGTAAATCCAAAACTAACTTTTCCATGCCTTGCTTTCGCAAATCAGTGACAGCTTCAATAAATTCATCGTAAGTTGTACGAGCAAAACGAATGATTTTTATATACCCTATATTTTCCTCCATGAGAAAATTTGCTTCAACACTGTAGAGCGGAATCTCATCTCTTTCAATTGTAAAATCAATTAATTCTTTCGTACCACTTCGGCTAACTTGAATCGTTACCTTTGATTTTTTTGGCCCTTTCAGCAGCTTAACCACTTTGGTGTTGGAAATATCTTTTCCAACAATCGATTTTCCTTCAACAGCAACTATCCTATCTCCTGCCCTAACCCCAACTTGCTCTGATGGGCCTCCACCAATAGGCTGAACTACAACTACCGTATCTTCTTGTATTCTGAACTCAATCCCAATTCCATCAAAATTCCCTTCCAAGGGATCATTCATTGCATGGTAGTCGCTTTTTGGAATGTAATAAGAATGTGGATCCAGGTTTTGTAAAATTTCATTGATGGTTTTTTCAATAATTTTTTGCTCTTTGATTGAATCAACATAATCACTTTGAATGTATTGCATCACTTGGTGCAACTTATCATTCTGGCTAAGATTCTTTTCTGAAAACAGCAAAGTTGTAGATTGTGGAGCTAGTTTTTGACCCATGTATAATCCTAGCGCTAAAACAACAGCTATAATTAATGGAAGCGTGATCGCAATTTTATTTGGCTTCATTTTTATCCTTCTAAGTTTTCAATGTGTGTTACCTCAATCCCTGATTGTTCAAGAAACGCTACTCCAGAATTATCTTTGTAGGCATTTAAATACACCACTCTTTTAATTCCAGCTTGTAAAATTAATTTACTGCACTCACGACAAGGAGATAATGTTATATAAAGCGTTGCTCCGTTAGAATTGTTCGTCGATTTTGCTACTTTCATTATGGCATTTGCTTCTGCATGCAAAACATACCAAAGGGTTTTTTCATCTTCATCTTCGCAACAGTTGTCGAACCCAGTTGGAGTTCCATTATACCCATCGGAAATAATCATGCTGTCTTTTACAATCAAAGCACCAACTTGCTTGCGCTCGCAATGAGAAAGCTTTGCCCATTCTTTAGCCATTTTTAAATATGCCCGGTCATATCGAAGTTGTTTCTCTTTGCTTTCGTACTTTATTCTCATGATCTGCTTTCCTCAATTTTTAACTTGGTTCTGAAGAATTTGTGTTCTCAACGATGTATTTTTCTATAATACTTGGAAAATATGCTTGCTCTAATTCTTGAATCTTTTGCTTTAAACCCTCTAAAGTTTCATTTGAACCAATAGAACATCTTTTTTGAGAAACTATTTTCCCTTCATCAAAGTTTTCGTTCACTAAATGAACGGTTATTCCGCTTTCAGTTTCTTTGGCATCAATTACTGCTCGGTGAACATGGTCGCCATACATTCCAAATCCACCATATTTTGGCAACAAGGAAGGGTGGATGTTTAATATTCTATTTGTAAATTTATTGATAATCTTAGGAGAAATTTTCCTCAAAAACCCACCTAATATTATCCAATCTATGGCTCTACTTTGCAGCATTTTTAATGGCTCATCAGCTTGTTCGAACTCTTTATTTGAAAAATAAAAACAGGGAACAGAATACTGCTCAGCTACAGCAACAACACCTGCATCTTGTTTATTTGTAAGAATGCAATCAACTGAAATTTGCTCAGTCTTTGACTTGAAATAACGCATTATGTTAGCTGCATTTGAACCAGTTCCAGAAGCAAAAATTGCAAGTCGAATCATGCTAATTTATTATGATGGCTTTTTTTAATGGAGGTCAAAGTTACTTCAATTGAAGTAATTTGATTTACTATAGCAATTTAACTTCAAAAACCACTTTTAATTTTTACAAAACTTAATATTTGTAGGTAAATATGAATTTTTTAAAGGTACTTATATGACAAGCAGCCGTTTTGATTCATAAAGAAATAGCTTACTAAAGCTTTACTTCCAGTTTAGAACAATCGTAACTAATCAGTTCGCTATTTCACTCTTTACTTAATATTTAAAACTAAAACCAAATAGAAACATAGATTTGTATTATTGCTAATGCTTCGATTTTTCTAGCATAATAGTCGCATTCAATGAAAATAAAGTAGTTCATAGAAAAGAACTTTTAAACATAGTGATCCCTATGTAAAGCGAAGCTTTTATGTTTTTTTAGTTTTTACAAGCTATGTTACTACGTGGTTAAAAATAATACTGATTAGTTACAAATTTTGATTTTGCTTGCTAATCGAATTTTAACCTTCAATTAAAAAAAGAATTAATTTATCCTTTTGTTTAAAGTGTTAATAATTAGATTTTTTAATCGATATTTGTAGTTAACCAAAAAGAAAATTCATAAAAATTCAAACTGAATTAAAAATAAATTTTGATTTGAAAGGAATAAGAATTTTCTTTGCATTCTAATTAAATAAATAATAAGATGGCAGATACAGCATCAAGAGTAAAAGCAATTATAGTAGATAAGTTAGGAGTTGAAGAAAGCGAAGTCGTTGCTGAGGCAAGTTTCACCAATGATTTAGGCGCTGACTCTTTAGACACAGTAGAATTAATCATGGAATTCGAAAAGGAATTTAACATTGCTATTCCTGACGATCAGGCAGAAAAAATTGCCACAGTAGGTGATGCAATTACTTACATCGAAGCAAACGCTAAATAAATTTCATTTTACATGGAGTTGAAACGTGTTGTTGTTACAGGAATTGGAGCGATTACTCCCATAGGAAATAATGCTTCTGATTATTGGAATGGGTTAATTAATGGGGTTAGCGGTGCTGCCCCCATTACTCAATTTGATGCTTCAAACTTTAAAACACAGTTTGCTTGCGAGGTCAAAAACTACGATCCGCTTAGTTTTTTCGATCGAAAAGAAGAGCGGAAATTAGATTTATTTGCCCAATATGCACTTATAGCAACGGATGAGGCAATTCTAGATTCTAAACTTGATTTAGAAAAAGTAAACCGCGATCGCTTTGGAGTAATCTGGGGTGCTGGAATTGGTGGTTTAAAAACCTTTCAAGAAGAGTGCACAATTTTTGCCACTGGCGACGGAACTCCAAGATTCAACCCATTTTTTATCCCTAAAATGATTGCGGACATTGCTCCGGGTCATATTTCTATAAAATATGGTTTAAGAGGGCCAAACTTTACAACTGTTTCAGCTTGTGCTTCAAGCACCAATGCAATTATTGACGCGGTAAATTATATCCGCTTAGGCAAAATAGACTTATGTGTTGCCGGCGGTTCAGAAGCAGCTGTTTGTGAAGCAGGAATTGGTGGATTCAATGCCATGCACGCGCTTTCAAAAAGAAACGATGATCCTTCAACTGCTTCAAGACCATTTGACAAAGACAGAGACGGCTTTGTTTTAGGTGATGGTGGTGGATGTTTAATTCTTGAAGAATACGAACATGCGATTGCCAGAGGAGCTAAAATTTATGCTGAAGTAGCAGGTTGCGGACTTTCTGCAGATGCTCATCACATGACTGCTCCACATCCTGAAGGACTTGGCGCAAAAAATGTGATGAATAATGCTTTAGAAGATGGTGGTTTAAATCCTGAAGACATCGATTACATCAATGTTCATGGGACTTCTACTCCACTTGGAGATATTGCAGAATCAAAAGCAATAGTTCACGTTTTTGAAGAACATGCCTACAAACTAAACATCAGCTCAACAAAATCGATGACAGGACACTTGTTAGGTGCAGCGGGTATTATTGAGTCAATAGCTTGTATTTTAGCAGTAAAAAATGACATTGTTCCTCCAACAATCAATCATTTTACTGATGATGAAGCTTTCGATCCACGCTTAAATTTCACGTTCAATACCCCTGTAAAACGAGAAGTAAGAGCTGCACTTAGTAATACATTCGGATTTGGAGGACACAACGCTTCGGTAATATTCAAAAAAGCATAAATTGAGTCTTTTTAGCGGGATTCGATATTTTCTTCTCTCAGATAAAAGTAAATATCAAACTTTAAAAGATATTTTAGGATTTTATCCTAAAAATCCTTTGCTTTATACTCAAGCATTTACGCACAGTTCCGCTGTCCAAGAGGGCACAGAAAAAGAGCGAAATAGCAATGAACGCTTAGAATTTCTTGGAGATGCTGTTTTAGGTGCAATTATAGCTGACTATTTCTTTATGAAATATCCTTATGAAAATGAGGGATTTCTATCTAAACTCCGAGCAAAAATGGTCAATCGCAAGTTTTTAAACCAGCTTTCAATTGATCTTGGATTAGATACATTTTTAGAAACCTCAGCTAGTACCTATCGATCAAAATCGATTTTTGGAGATGCTTTTGAAGCGTTGATCGGAGCAATATACCTGGATAAAGGCTATGATAGTTGCAAAAAATTTGTAATCGAAAAGGTGATAAAGGATTATATAAATTTAGAGGAATTGGTAAACACAGAAACCAATTTTAAGAGCAAATTAATTGAATATGCTCAACAAAATAAATTGAGTTATGTATTTAAAATAAATGCATTGGAATCTACTTATTCAAAAGTATTTCAATGCAGCCTTGAAGTTGATGGCAAACTGGTTGGTCAAGGTGAAGGCAACTCTAAAAAAATTGCTGAACAAATCGCCGCTGAGCAGTTTTTTACGAATTCTGAATCTGGGAATTAAGACCTTAGACAAGAAGAATATAGAGAAAAGAACAAAGAGAATTTTTAAGTTTCATATATCTAGTTTCATCCTTTTCTTAATTCTTAATTGTACATTGAAATTTCTTAATTCGTAATTCCCAGATTAGTGATTGATAATTTAAACCCAGCTTTTATTTGTAAAAATTCATCTCATCAATGTATTTTGCAGTAGCACTTGGCATATAATGATCCACATTTTTACCTTCTCCAATAGCTCTTCTGATAAACGATGAAGAAATTTTCATGACGGGAGCTTCTACATAATTGACTTTATAATGTTGCCTCAATTGTCCGCCTTCATTTGACTCCAACCTTGGATAAACATAAAGTTCGTGGTCTTTCAAAATGACTTCATGATTTTTCCACTTATGGAAGTTATTCAAATTATCTGCTCCCATTATTAATGCAAATTGATTTTCAGGAAATTTCTCTTTGATATAAGCCAGTGTGGTAACAGTATAGTTTGGTTGTGGTAAACTAAACTCAATATCGGATGCTTTTAACCTTGAATCGTCACCAATTGCAAGGTGCATTAAATGCAAGCGGTCATAATCTTTGAGCATGGACTCCTTCTGCTTAAAAGGATTTTGAGGAGTTACAACCAACCAAATCTGATCTAAATCTGTAAACTCTACCATGTAGTTAGCAATAACCATATGTCCTACATGAACAGGATTGTAGGTACCAAAAAATAATCCGATTTTCATTTATTAAGGAATTTACTAACTAAGTTTTTAGCTTCTTTTAAAGCTTTATTTAAATCGTCGTTTACTAGAATGTAGTCAAACTGATCAGCTGTTAAGAGCTCTTTTTCTGCTTTTGCCAATCTATTTTTAATTCGATCTAAGCTATCTGTACCACGTGCTATTAATCGCTTTTCTAACGCTTCCATGCCTGGAGGTTGAACAAAGATGGCAAGTGCTTGTTCACCAAAATGCTTTTTTAAATTTAAACCTCCTACTACGTCTACATCAAAAATTACGTGTTTGCCAGAGTTCCAAATTCTTTCTATCTCACTTTTCAAAGTGCCATAAAAGTGGTCTTTGTAAACCTCCTCCCATTCAATGAATGCATTCTCACTTATTTTTTCTTTAAAAACAGCTGTAGAAAGAAAATAATAATCTTTTCCTTCTTTCTCCTCCCCTCTTTGGCTTCTTGTGCAAGCTGAAATAGAAAACTCCAGACCTAAATTTTGCTGAAGTAAATGCCTCACAATAGTAGTTTTACCCGAACCAGATGGTGCTGAAAAAATAATGCATTTTCCTTTTACCATACGTTGAGAACTTGTTCTTTAATTTTTTCCAATTCATCTTTCATCTCTACTACTAATTTTTGCATTTCAGCATGATTTGCCTTAGAGCCTAAAGTATTTATTTCTCTTCCAATTTCTTGACTGATGAATCCCAACTTTTTGCCTTGCTCGTCTTCTTTATTCATACAATCCATAAAGTAATTGCAATGTGTTTCTAAGCGAACCTTTTCTTCAGAAATATCATATTTTTCAAGGTAGTAAATCAACTCTTGTTCAAATCGATCTTGATCAACTTTGGCACTTTGCCCCACCTCTTCGAAGTTTTTTAACAAGCGATTTCTAACTGTTACTATTCTCTCGTCTTCAAAAGTTATAATAGCTTTCAATAGCTCAAGTATTCTTTCTATGTGTTGATTCAAATCAGTTTGAAGGCTTTCCCCTTCTGTCTTTCTAAATTTAATTAATTCCGTAATTGCAGCTCCAAGTATGTTTTCAATCTCATTCCAGTCATTTTCACTTAGATTTTCCTCTTCTGATTTAATTACATCTGGCATTCTAGTAATAGTGGAAATTAAGTCCCTTTGAGTTTCTCCAAACTTCTCAGACAAATCTTTTAACTGCCGATAATAGGAATTAAATACTTGTTCATTAATTACATAATTGCTGTTCTCTCCCTGATTTTCATAGTTGAGCATCATTTCAATTTTACCTCTTCCTAAAGCATCAGAAAGTTGCTTTCTATAAGCCAACTCTTTTTCTCTAAAACTATTCGGCAATTTGATAATGACGTCAGACTGCTTACTATTCAAAGACTTCAGCTGTATTATAATTTTCTTATTGGAAATAAAACCCTCAGCTTTACCAAAGCCGGTCATTGAATGTATCATAATTGAAAAAAGTCCAAATTTACTTAATCCAATTCTTGTTTTAAAACCATGGGCTTTTTACGCATACTCACCAAATAAACTCCTAAGAAAATAAATACCGCAGAAACTACTTTTATCACACTCAGTTCATCTTTTTGCATCAGCAATGCTACAATACTTGCAATTAATGGTTGAGAATAAATGTATGAACTTACAACGCTCGGATTTAGCTGCTTAAGGCCAAAAATATTAAAAAGGTAAGCCAAAAATGTTGTTCCAATAACAACAAAAAGAAACGAAAGCCAAACCTTTGAGTCAAAGCTATTCCAATTAATTGAGCTAAACTCATTGAATCCAAAAGGAATAACAATTAAAAACCCAAACAAGAAAACCCATTTAATAACAGTAATTGGTCTGTATTTACTCATCAATGGTTTAACCAAAACGAGATAAATTGCATAGGAAGAAGCGTTTAGAAAAATGAATAAATCACCAATAAAGTTTTCTGAACTAACTGTTAGTTCATTTTTATTGAGAATTAATCCTGCCGCACCTGCTAAACCAATGAAAATTCCACCAATTTTTCTTGGAGTAATTCGTTCTCCAATAATCACAGCAGCAATAATTAATACTAAAATGGGATTACAAGTCATTATTATAGCTGCGTTAATGGGACTTGTTAGGTTTAATCCATAAAAGAACATCAATTGATTACCTGCAACACCAAAAACCCCACAAAGCATTAGTCTTCGGAAATCTTTTGGAAGTATTTTCTCTTGTTTTCCGAAACTACTAAACACCCAAAAGAGTGATAAAGCACCTAAAACGCGACAAAATATAAATCCAAAAGGAGAAATATACTCGGGCATTACTTCCTTGGCAATAGAATAATTTAATCCGTAAATGATATTGGCGCCTAAAATTGCAATGTGCGCCCAGTTGGTTCTGTTTAGAATCAATTTTCTAGTTTTTCGAGGTGCTTTTTCAGTGCTACTATATTCTTCTTGCTATTTCCGATATATATTTTATCCTCAACAATAAAAACAGGTCTTTTTAGGAAGGTATATTCTTCTAAAATAAGCTTTTTAAAATCTGATTCACTAAGGTTTTTCTCCTTAAGGTTCATTGATCGATACTTTATAGCCTTTCTACTGAATAAATTTTCATAGCTTCCACTAAGATTTTTCATCTCCTCCAATTGTTCAGACCGAATTTGATTAGTTTTGATATCTTGCAATTCAACTGCTTTAGGAAGCTTGATTTGTGCAATTATTTTTTGGCAAGTTGAACAAGTAGATAAATAAAACCCTTTTATCATAAAGTACTATTTTTAGAAAGTAAAATTAATAGGAATAAAGCGCATTTATTGTGAAATGACAAAAAAGCCAAACGCACTAAAATTATTCTCTCCATTAAGGATTGCTATCACCATTGTAATTGGCTTGGCTGTTGCAACTTATTTAGTTGTCAGAGACTTTGACCTTGAAAGTTTTAAAAAAATCGACTGGACTTGGTATTCAACATTTTGGATACTCGTTGCTTTATGTATGATGGCAACTAGAGATTTAGCATACATGTATCGAATTCGTGTGCTCACAGATTATCAAATTAGTTGGAGAAATAGTTTTGATACCATTATGTTGTGGGAATTTGCTTCTGCAGTTAGCCCCTCAATAGTTGGTGGTTCAGGGGTTGCAATATATATTGTAAACAAAGAAGGAGTTAGAATGGGAAGAAGTACTGCAGTTGTTCTAACCTCTGCTTTATTGGACGAGCTATTTTACATTTTAACTGTCCCTGTCATTATTCTTGCAGTAGGCTATCAAGAACTTTTCCCTGTTCAATTACAAAAGGAAATCTTGGGAATAGAATTAGGTACTAAAGGCATTTTTTTAGTAGGTTATTTTTTTATTGTCTTATTAACAACCTTCATTTCTTACGCTATTTTCTTTAGACCAAGGGGTTTTAAATGGATTTTGCTTCAAATCTTTAGGTTGCCTTTTTTAAGAAAATGGAGGCATGATGCCAGTGAAACAGGTGATGACATTATGACAACATCCAAAGAGTTAAAAGGGAAACCAATTAGTTTTTGGTTGAAAGCTTTTTCAGCCACCCTAGTTTCTTGGACTGCAAGATTTTGGGTAGTTAATTTTTTAATCTTAGCATTTACTCCAGTTGGCGATCATTTATTAATCTATGGACGGCAATTGGTAATGTGGGTAATTATGCTGATTAGTCCCACTCCAGGAGGAACAGGTGTTGCAGAAGTTGCTTTTTCGGGATTTTTAGCTGATTTTATTCCTTTGGGATTAATAGGAACGCTTGCGCTTATGTGGCGATTGGTAAGCTATTATCCTTACCTTTTCATTGGTGCTATTATATTGCCTAAATGGATTAGAAAAACCCATGCCCCAAAAAAAGAGGATTAAACCTTAACTCCAAAAACTGATTGCCTAATTTAGCTATTCTGAAAATTAAACTGAGACAAAGTGGCTAAGAAACACATGCGATTTGGTACAAAAGTCATTCATGCGGGCTTAGAAGCTGATCCAACAACTGGAGCAGTTATGACTCCAATTTACCAAACAACAACTTACAAGCAAACTTCTCCTGGAGAACATAAAGGCTTTGAGTATTCTCGAACTGGTAATCCGACTCGAAAAGCATTAGAAGATAATCTTGCTGCCTTAGAAAACGGAAAATTCGGACTTTGTTTTGGAAGTGGTTTAGCAGTAATTGATGCAATTTTAAAAACACTCAATCCTGGCGATGAAGTTATTTCAACCAATGATTTATATGGTGGATCGTACCGACTTTTTACAAAAATATTTGAAAAGTTTGCCATTAAATTCACTTTCGTTTCCATGCATGACATGTCTGAAGTTGAACAAAGTGTGAGTCCTAATACAAAAATAATTTGGGTTGAAACACCAACAAATCCAATGATGAATATTATTGACATAAAAGCTGCAGCTGCTGTGGCTAAAAAACATGGAATTAAATTAGTAGTTGATAATACATTCGCGAGTCCCTACTTACAAAACCCACTTGATTTAGGTGCTGATATTGTGATGCATTCCATCACTAAATACATAGGAGGTCACTCCGATGTTGTTATGGGTGCGTTGATTTGTAAAGACCAAATGATTGCGGAGGAATTATACTTTATCCAAAATAGTAGTGGAGCTGTCAGTGGGCCTCAAGATTGTTTCTTAGTGTTAAGGGGGATAAAAACACTGCATTTAAGAATGCAAAGACATTGTGAAAACGGAGCGGCAATTGCAAGATTTTTGAGAAATCACTCAAAAATTGATAAAGTATATTGGCCGGGCTTTGAAGATCATCCTAATTATTCCATTGCTAAATCTCAGATGCAAGATTTTGGAGGTATGATTTCCTTTACGATAAAGGGGAACAAAAAAGAAGACGCATACAAAGTAATGTCTGGCTTTGAAGTATTTACACTTGCTGAGTCTTTAGGTGGAGTAGAGTCTTTGGTTTGCTATCCTGCAAGCATGACACATGCTGCAATCCCAAAAATGGAAAGAGAAAAGTTGGGTATTGTAGATTCCTTAATCAGACTAAGTGTTGGAGTGGAAGACATTGACGATTTGACTGAAGACCTTGAGCAAGCACTTAATCTTATATAATCGATTTTGAAAAAAGTATTTATTACAGGCAGCAGTCGTGGTTTAGGAAAAGCTTTAGCTGAAATTTATTTATCTGAAGGACATAAAGTTGAAGGATATAGCCGAACTTGTTCTATAAAGCATTCTTCCTACAAGCACCATAATGTTGACTTATCAGACACAAAACAAGTTGAATTAATTGAGTTTAACTTATCTGGAGATTTTGAATCTTTTATTTTAATAAATAATGCAGGAAGCTTAGGTCAAATAACACATTTGGGGAAACTTAATAGTAAAGAGATCAAAAAGACCATCAACCTCAATACAATTACTCCAATAGTATTAATTAATAAATTTATAAAAACAACAAGCAACCTTAATCAAGAGAATTTCGTTTTAAACATTGGAACTGGTGCAGCTTCAAACCCTATAGATGGATGGAGTATATACTGTTCTTCGAAAGCAAGCTTAAACATGTTGACTGATGTTTATGTTAAAGAGAAGTCATTAGAAAACAAAAACTGCAAGATGGTTACTATGTCACCAGGTATTATTGATACATCAATGCAAGCGCAAATTAGAAATACCAACGAAAAAGATTTTTCAAATGTCGCTCGCTTTACATTCTATAAGAATAACAATGAATTAGCCTCCCCCAAAGAAGTTGCCAAAAAGATATTTATTAACTTTGATATTATCTTTAACAAAGAACAAGCCATTCAAAAAATTAGAGATTATTAAACTATATTATGAAACATATGAACCACTATTTTAAATTATTTATTCTCTTCTTCACTTTATCGACATTAAGTATTGCTCAGCAAGCTACTCAAGGCGAATGGTGTGCTACTAACGAAATGTTAGAAAAATGGATGGAAGAAAATCCTGAAGAAGCAGAAGTTTTCAAACAAAAGCAAAGAGATTTGAGTGAAATGCAAATACCTTATAAAAAAGGCACTCAAACAGCTAAAGCGCCAACAATTACTATACCGGTGGTGGTTCATGTTATTCACTGGAATGGAGATGGTAATATTTCTAAAGCTCAAATAGAAGATGGGATAAGAGTTCTCAATGAAGATTTTCAAAAATTAAATGCTGATACCAATAGTGTTCGTTCACTATTTAGACCAATTGTTGCTGATTCTGAAATCGAATTTAAATTGGCAAAGAGAGATCCAAATGGTAATTGCACTGAAGGAATTGTTCGGGTTAACTCATTTTTAACTTATAATGCCGGAAATAACGTAAAACCTTTGTCAGGTCCTACTTTAGGTGGATGGACTGCGGATAAATACATGAATGTTTGGTTGGTAAATTCCATTGGATCTTCATCTACAACTGGAACTATTTTGGGTTATGCACAATTTCCAGGTTCGGGAAGTTTAAATACTTATGGAACTGTTATAATTAATAGAGAGTGGGGAACCATAGGAACTGCTAGTAATTCTACAGGAAGAATAATTACACATGAATTTGGACACTTATTTGATTTATTACATACTTTTCAAGGAGGCTGTGGCAACTTTTGCACAAGCTCAGGCGACTTTATTTGTGACACTCCACCTGCCTCTACAGCTGTGTTTACTTGTTCATCATTAACAAATAATTGCTCAAATGATGCAAATGGAGGAACTACACAAAATCCAAATCCATATACTTCAGATGTTCCTGACATGATTGAAAACCACATGAGCTATAATTCTTGTAGGTATGCATTTACTGAAGGTCAAAAAGATAGAATGCACAGAGCACTAAATCTATACAATCATTTAATTAATTTAAAATCAAATGCTAATTTAATCGCTACTGGCACTAATAGTAATTACGTTGCTCCACAATGCTCACCAATAGCTGACATGTGGTTAGATCCTCAATTAATTTGCGAAGGCCAATCTGTTTCTTTTAGTGAAGCATCTTACGGAGGCCCAATAACAACTTATGATTGGAGTTTTCCAGGAGGAACGCCTAATAGCTCTTCTAGTGCAACACCAACCATTACTTATAATACTCCAGGAACTTATGATGTTATTTTAAGAGTTGGGAATTCGAGTGGAGCTGATACATTAGTCCTTCAAAATGTCGTAGTCGTTAGTGACACCAATCAATCAATTAGTGGTTTTGGATATGTACAAGGATTTGAGGCTGCAAACTCCATTGGAGGTGATTGGATTTCTTATAGTCCAACAGGAGGTCCTGAATGGTCTAGAGCACCTGTTGGGTTTAATAGTGGCTTTTCTGCGTTCCTATTAAATAATAATAGTGCAAGTAATCAACAAGACATTTTAATGTCACCTGCATTTGATTTAACAAATGTCCTAAATCCAACTTTCCAATTTAGAGTTGCATATAGAGCCAGAAACATAAATTCCAACGATGTTTTAAGGTTAGGCGTATCACTTGACTGTGGTGCTACTTGGTCAAACAGAATATTCTTAACGCCTTCATCAATGAGTAATGGTTTACAATTAACAGGACAATATGTCCCAAGTAATACAAGTCAGTGGTTGTTATTTAACATCCCTACAACAGCTGCAATGAGAGCTAGTGAAAACTTAAAAGTTCGCTTTGAGTTCACTTCAGGTGGTGGGAATAACATATTTATTGATGATTTTAAAATTATTGGCCAACCAGTTGGTCTTGAAGATCAGAAACTACAGGAATCAAACTTTTTCATTTATCCTAATCCAACTAGCAATGGAAGAGCCAACATTCAATTCAAGCCTGATCAAAAAGTTAAGCAAGCCAGCCTTTTTGTTTCAAATATTTTAGGAGCAAAAGTGCAAGAAATATATAGTGGAGCTTTGAATAATGCTGATTATAAGTTTACTTTAAATACTTCTAACTTAAGTCCAGGTATTTATTTTGTAACCCTTCAATCAGAAGAAGGAAGAATTACTAAAAAACTGGTAGTGAATTAATTTTAAAATCATATAATCATAAAAAAAGCAGCCAAATGGCTGCTTTTTTTATGATTGAATAGTTAAGTTCCTACTATTTATCGTTTAATAATACTCGCTCTTATTGCTGAAATTTTATCTTTAATCACAAGAAAATCGGCATCATCAAGCAAGCTATCTTCATTTAATTGATTAAAATGAGGCAATAAGCCTTTAAGAGAATCAAGTAAATTTTCTGAAACTGAAGATACTTTGATTTGATCCAATAAAAGAATCATGTTTTCTAATGAAGACTTTTGTTCAGCCAATATTTTTTTAATTCCTACTGCATTATAATCTAAAGCCATTTCTGTTCCCAAATAAATCCCTTCTACCCATCCTCCTAAAAGTATAAGTGCTGAAATTTCTTGTCTTTCATGGTCTTTTAAGTAATTATCATTCTCAATAAAGAATTCTGAAATAACTTGTAGTAAAGTATCCTTGCTATTCGCATTTCTTTCTAAACGTAAAATAAATTCTTTTTGAAAAGTTTGACCAACACCTATATCTTCAGCTATCATTTGAACAGTAGCAAAATACTCGATGGCATCTTGGTGTTTTCCAAATAATCCTGCATAACTTAAATCTGCTCCATAAATTCCAAGAATTAAAGCCTTTTCTCTTGGTAGAATATAGTTGTCTTTCTCTTTTGTAGAAAATAATTTATCTCTTTGGTATTCTACTCCTTCTTGTTTAAATAAATAGGTAAGCTCGATGGGTGAAGGCAAAGAAAAAAAGATGTGTTTAATACTATTTATTTTCTCAATGTTTTCGAAATTGGTTGAACTATCTTTTTTTTCAATCTCAACTTCTATCGATTTCGGCGAATCACTGATGCAAGCAAAAAAGAAAACAGATAAAAGACTTAAACTAAACTTAAATGCTCTCATAGATTTGTAAAAATAAACAATTAGAACTAATGTGCAGCTAACCAATTATTAGCATGATTCATTTCTACGATTAATGGAACTTTAAGTTCTATAGCACCCTCCATTTTCTCTTTAATTATGTCAGAGATTGTTTGAATTTCAGATTTATGCGCATCAAACACCAATTCATCATGTACCTGTAACAACAATTTAGATTTAAAATTATTATCCATAAAAGCTTGATGCACATTGATCATGGCAACTTTAATAATATCTGCTGCAGAACCTTGAATAGGAGCATTTATAGCATTGCGTTCTGCAAAACCTCTTACAACTGCATTTCTAGAATTTATGTCACTAAGGTACCTCCTTCGCTTCATAATTGTCTCTACATATCCATGTTCTCTTGCATATTCTATGCTTTCATCCATGTAATTTTTTATACCTGGATATTTCTCAAAATAACTTTCAATAATTGAAGCTGCTTCTTTTCTCGGAATATTTAAGCGTTGAGACAATCCAAAAGCCGAAATGCCATAGATAATACCAAAATTGACCATTTTGGCTTTGCTTCTCATTTCACGATCTACTGCCTCTAATTCTACTTCGAAAACCTTGGCAGCTGTTGCAGCGTGGATATCAATTCCATCGTTAAAGGCTTTTATCATACCCGCATCTTCACTCAATGCTGCTATAATCCGCAATTCAATTTGAGAGTAATCCGCTGCCAATAATTCATAATCTGAATTTCTTGGTATAAATGCTTTTCTGATTTCTCTTCCTTTTTCTGTTCTAATTGGAATATTTTGAAGGTTGGGATTATTAGAGCTTAACCTTCCTGTAGCGGCTACTGCCTGCATGTAGTTGGTGTGAATTCTTTTTGTTTTTGGGTTAATTAATTCTGGAAGGCTATCTACATAAGTTGTCTTTAACTTTTTCAAAGAGCGATATTCCAATACCTTAGGTATAATTTCATGCTTATCGCTAATCTTTTGTAAAGTTTCTTCTGAAGTTGAATACTGTCCTGTTTTTGTTTTCTTAGCTTTTGCATCAATTTCCAAAACCTTAAATAGAACATCACCCAATTGCTTTGGAGAGTCAACATTAAAAGTGGTTCCTGCTAATTCAATAATTTCATTTTCTAAAGCATTAATGTCTTTTCCCAATTCCTTAGAAAATTTAGCTAAAGCACCCGTGTCTAAATTGATTCCCTCCAACTCCATGGCAGCTAAAACTTCAATTAAAGGCATTTCAACCTTTTCAAAAAGTTCTACCAAATCTCTTTCTTGAAGTTTTTTCTCAAAAATTTCTTTCAACTGTAAAGTAATGTCTGCATCTTCTCCAGCATACTCTGCTATCTTTTCGCTATCAACATCTCGCATACTCCCCTGATTCTTGCCTTTTTTACCAATCAATTCTTCAATGTGAATGGTTTTGTAATTCAAGTAATTTTCAGCCAACATATCCATGTTGTGCTTTTGATCGGGCTCAATCAAGTAATGGGCAATCATTGTGTCGAAAAACTTACCCTTGAGCGAAATACCATATTTCTTGAGCATGGCCAAATCATATTTCAAGTTTTGAGCAACAATCAATTTACTTTCATCTTCGAAAATTTCTAGAAAAGCTTTCAGTTCCTTTTTAGCTTTCTCTTCACCTTCACTAATAGGGTAATAAAAAGCTTCTCCTTTTTTTATCGCAAACGACAAACCTACCAATTCAGCATCCACAGGATTTAAACCGGTTGTTTCTGTATCAAAACAAATTATTTTAGCTTCTTTAAGTCTCTTTAATAAAATTGCTAGCTTTTCTTCGTTGTCAACTAATTGATAGTCGTGTGTAGTATTTTCAATGGTTTTAAATTCCATCAAACTCGATCCTGAATCACTTGAATTTTCATTAGCATCAGCTTGGGCTGAATTAAATAAATCCATTTGTCCATTTGACAAGTCAGAATTGCTTGTAATGCTTACTTCTTCTCCTAAAATTCGTTTAGCCAAGGTTCGAAACTCCAAATCGGCAAACACTTCTTCCAAAGCTTCTTTGTTCATTGGATCTTTCGTTAAACTTTTAGGGTCAAACTCGATTGGGGCATCAATGATAATGGTTGCTAACTTTTTGGAAAGTATCGCTTGTTCTGCATTCTCTTCGACCTTTTCTTTTATTTTACCTTTAAGGTCTGCCGTGTTTTTCAATAAGTTTTCAATACTCCCATAATCACTTAAAAACTTCTTTGCCGTTTTATCTCCAACTCCGGGAATACCGGGAATGTTATCTACTGCATCACCCCTCATTCCTAAATAATCAATTACCTGAAGTGGGTCACTGATTTCAAACTTTTCACATACTTCTTTAATTCCCCATATTTCAGCTTTATTCCCCATTCTTGCGGGTTTATACATGAAAATATTCTCACTTACCAATTGACCAAAATCCTTATCGGGAGTCATCATGTAAGTTACATAGCCTTCTTTTTCAGCCTTTTTAGCTAAAGTTCCAATTACATCATCTGCTTCAAAACCATCAGAAAAAAGGATAGGAATGTTAAACCCTTCTATGATTTTTTTAATGTATGGAATAGCCAATTTAATATCATCTGGCATTGCCTCCCGATTGGCTTTGTATTCAGCAAAATCAGTATGCCTTTCGGTAGGTTTATCAGTATCAAACACTACCGCAATGTGTGTAGGCTTATGGCTGCTTAGCACATCGTATAAGGTTGTCGTAAATCCATAAATTGCCGAAGTATTTAAACCCTTAGAATTAATCATTGGATTTTGATTCAAAGCAAAATAAGATCGATAGATTAATGCATAGGCATCTAAAAGCCAAAGGGTTTTATTATTTTCAGGCATTGGAAAGGGTATTAATTTATTTGTTTTAATGGAAGGTTAAACTTACCAAATAATTGCAGAAACACTTTTACTTCGCCTCTTGAAAAATAGTAGCAAGCACAGTTTCGCCAACAGCATTTAACGTATTCTTATCAATTACTTCCATGTTGTCGTCGTGTGTGTGCCAATGAGGAGCGAAGCCTTGTGTGGATGGATCGTATTGAATAATATCAATACTTGGAATATTCATTTTTTTATTGATTTAGAGAGGTCTTTCTCCTAAAGGTCTATTCATTAGTCTTCCCTGTATTGTGAAACAGCTCTAATTGATTTCTTAAAAAAAGAACCTCTCCTTTTAAGTGATTGATTTGATTTTCATATTGTTCCCTTTCTTTCTCACTATATGCATAATTCGTTTGATTGGTAGCACCATATGCATTTTTACAATTTGAAAAGAAAAATTTCTCATCAAACCCTAGAATTTGTTGTGGGCTTACTTCTAGAATTTCGCTAATTTTTGAGAGTTTACTAAGGTTTAATTCTATTTCATTTTTCTCTATTCGACTATAATTCCGTTGGCTAATATCCATAGCTCCTGCAACATATTCCTGAGAATAACCTTTTAGTTCTCTTATTTTTCTGATGTTTTGTCCGACTTTCATAATATAGCTTATTTACAAAAGTCTAAATTAGACAGTTTCTGTCATATATTAGACTTTTTTAATTATAATTTTAAATATTGTAAATTTTATATTTATCTCGTTCAATTATTTTATTTAACACTTTTCAAACTTTATTTTCATAAGTGAAAATAACAACAAAACAGAAAGTTTCTAAAACTGAAGTATGTAAATAGTTGGGCAACTTACAATCCATTTTTTTAATTTTAAATCTTAAAAATCATGAAAACAAAAATTTTAGCTTTAAGTATCATATTATCTCTTGGATTAATTTTTCAAGGTTGCGAAAAGGAAGATTTAGGAGAACCCAGTTCAAATAATACAGCAAATCAAACAAAAACTAAGACTTTGAGTTCTAAATCTACTGAAGGATTCACGTATTATAGTCAAGGTTCTAATGAGTTTAGTTCAGTCGTAAATGATATTCTTGTAGTAAATGACGGTAATGACACTCTTTTAATTTCGGAATTAAACACTGCTAATCAATTAATTAAATATTTATTTACAGATGGTACTACAGTAAATGTATTAGAAATTAGTTCAGGCGTAACGAATAAATATGTTGTAACTTCTCCTTCAATTCCTGGAGATTACTTTCACCTTCATACAAATGAAGATGATTCATTAACCCATTATGACTATTTAAATAAAGAAAGAACTTTGTTTGGTGGAATTTCTTCAAGATTGAATACTAATCCAGGGCAAGACGTATTTTTAAGCCCAAGAGCTCAATTAATATTACAATGTGTTCAAGATCATTTTGATGATATTTGTGGTACTAATTTCTGGACTGCTGCTACTTGTACATTAGGATGTTATGCTTGTCCTGAGTGCTGCCTTGGTGCAGCAGTTATATTTGGAATTGGTTGTGCTAATGAATTAAGCCTAAGCGAATAAATATTATTAATTAAACTTTAAGTGCTATGAAAAATCAATTTGTGAAAATTCGTCTGATTTCAATAATCCTCCTTTTTTTAATTGGTGTGTTTTACTTAATTAATCTTGGAATTGTTACAATTAGTGTATTATTTATAGCAGCCTCCTTTGCAGGATTTTGTATTTTGTCCATAATGGATTTATACGGTTTAAAGCTTAATTTGAAGGAATCTCTAATCAGATTTTTAGCCTACATAGGAATTATTGTCAACTTAGGGCTACTTATGTTGATTGTTAAAAATAATCTTTTAAGGAATGATTACCTAATATACATTGGCTTTTCACTTCTGACAATCATCTTATCAATTTTTTGGAGAAGAAAAGCTGTTCAGACTTCATAATTATTTTTTATCCTTTTTATTATAACTTTTTTGAGAGAGATAATCAGTGGATTATCTCTCTTTTATTTAAAAAAACACAAGCAGTTTTTTTACTTCGCCTCTTGAAAAATAGTAGCAAGCACAGTTTCGCCAACAGCATTTAACGTATTCTTATCAATTACTTCCATGTTGTCGTCGTGTGTGTGCCAATGAGGAGCGAAGCCTTGTGTGGATGGATCGTATTGAATAATATCAATACTTGGAATATTCA
>TARA_R110002050_G_scaffold274106_2_pt1 | contig 23635 bp, 14 predicted proteins | sample TARA_R110002050 | Tara Oceans TARA_R110002050 (sample SAMEA4396988) | marine metagenome | biome: Polar Biome; feature: [DCM] deep chlorophyll maximum layer (ENVO:01000326); material: water (ENVO:00002006), including particulate matter (ENVO:01000060) such as... | depth 25 m
TGATGACACTTCCAAAATGCTAAAGACCACTCGTTTGGATAGTTTTAAGTCGAAGGAAATTAAGACTTTAAAGCCTTTTTTTTTCTATTAAAGTGGAATTAATTAATTTTTCTTTCACTTTCAACGGTATATACGAAACTGTCGCCACGGTAGTATCCAAAATTGAACTCGACTGGGTTTTTATTTTCATCATATACCAAGCGCTTCCTAAATAATACTGGATCATCTGGAGTGATACCTAATTTTTTACAGATAAAAGGGGGAGCTTTTATTGCAGTAAGTTCTTCATATGAGAGTGATGCACGAACATGATATTTTGTTTCCAGTATTTCGTATAAAGGCTTGCTAAAGTCCTCATTTCCTGTCATTGGTATTTCAGGATTAAAATAAGAAATGAAGTAAACAAAAGGCAAGTCTTCTTTGCCTCTTAATCTTTCAAGAGATAAAACTCGAGTGTTTGGATTCAAATCAAAAAAAGAAAGAATGTCTTTTTCCGGAATAACCCAACTGACATGTAACTCGAAATTGAAAACAAGAATACCCATCGCTTTCATTTCCTGAGTGAAACTTAACCAGTTTTTAGCTCGTCCTAAAACGTTTTTTCTTAAAACTTTTGTGCCGTATCCTTTTTTGCGAGACAGAATTCCTTCGTTCACCAGTTTTAGAATCGCATGTCGTAAAGTATTTCGTGATATACCAATTTGTTCCGAAAGTTCAACTTCGTTTGGGAGTAGTTTGCCTTCTTGATATTCTTTTTTCGAAATCAACTCTCTTAACAGATTCTCTGCTTGTACATGAAGAGGTGTCGAGCTTTTATGATCTATTTCTAATTTCATTTTTTTTATTGTGATGGTTGCTGTTTGCGAATTAACAAAATTAGGAAATATTTTGAAGAAATGGGGATTGCGTTCTGAGGGGTTTTCTTGAATGGTAGGAGAATTTTCTAATTTCAAATAGATCAGAGTTGATCGAGAAATGATTCTGTGAATAATGTGTTAATCATGTAGAACTTAGTCGGTGGATTAAAAAAATCCCCAAAAGCAGATGCGGCCTTCGGGGATTCACCATTGGACATACCTTTCTCTATTGCACGTCTAATTCTTTAATCATAGTGTAGTTGTAAACATGTGTGCTATTCACCTGAATGTTTGTTCTTGCACCAACCCTTAGAAAATATTTTCTCGCGTAATCAGGAAAGCTCCGTTGTGAGCCAGTTCCCACTCCGCCTGGCCATCCTGTTGTAATGGTAAAGGTTTCGCCCAATGTTGGCAAATTGCCACCTGTAAGGTGCGTTGAGTAGTTAGGACTGTAGCTGAAGTCCCCAACATACTGCGTTTCGCTTACAAACAACCACACTTCTGCTAATGGCTGTTGGTAATCAGGATCAGTTGTTCCGCGGGTAATTTTTACCTGTATACTTGCTGTCCCGTCGGAATTGATGGTTGGTTCGCCCACCCATTCAAGTCGTAAAAACGGATCAACTGCGTAGTTTTTCTCCACTGTGCCTTTCAAATCAATAATTTCTTCTTCAATAGGCACAAACGCTCCTTCTGGTTTAATTCCGTATTGTCCCTCAAATATTTTAGTATTGTTGAACGTGCCGTCCATCATACAATACATGTAATAAGGAGTTGGATTCTCGCTCCAGCTGTATTCCATTAAAGTAAAGCGAACACCTGTGTTTCCAATTGTGGTTTGAAACGGCTCCTGAGTTCCGGCATCAACTATAGATCCTTTAAATGTTTCAGCTGGAAAATCGTAGTTATCTTCTTCGCATGAAGCCAATCCTCCAAGGAAAAGAAAAGCTAAGAATAAATATTTAATTTTTTTCATAATCATAAATTTTGACTGCGATTAAAAACCTGGGTTTTGTTTGCAATTCGGATTTTTGTTTATTTCCGAAGTCGGAATTGGCTGATAATAATATCTCGTATCGTAAGTGTAAATGTACTGACGTCCGGCACGAGGCTCCTGGAACTTAACCGATAGAAAATACTTTTGAGCATCGGTTGAATAGAACGAATTGAGAATCCGATAACGTCGGTTGTTTTGCTCTTCGTAAAGAACTCTCCAGCGTTTCATATCCCAGTATGTTTTATTCTCGAAAGCAAGCTCTTTCCGACGTTCTGTACGCACTTTATCGATATCGTCAAGTTCTGATTCGCTGGCAAGCAAATTGGCCCCTGCGCGTTCTCTGATGCTGTTGATATTGGTATAAGCTACAGTACGGTAATTTGCACCCGAAGCTCCTGATTCGTACAATTCGTAAGCAGCTTCAGCCTGGTTCAGCAATACTTCAGCATAGCGCATTTCAATCCAGCTTTGCGATGAATTAAAATCGTGTGTTACACCGCTTTCGCGCATGTATTTTCTGATGTAGAGGCCACCAACATTGCCAAAATCCCAGTTAGAAGCAGGGCCATTTAGTCCTGCAGCCCTCATTATTGCACCGTGTGGATCGCCCGGATTAAGGTTAATTGTAGGGTTTGAACCTAAGCCTGGTGCAAGATGGAGTTCAGGGTCGCTTAGTTCGTTACAGTTACCAACATCACCTTCGTTTGCAAGGGTAGGAACTCCCTGGCTTGCATCGCCTGTCCAGATTCCGCGACGAATCTCGATCACCTGATTTCTGAACATATCCATTGGGAAAATTACAGTGGCACGCAAACGTGGCTCTGCATTTGAAAATGCATCAAGCGGAGAATCATAAAGATAATAGTATCCGTTTTGATCAATATTATCAAAGTGTCCGTCTTCGTCTTTTGCAATTCCATCAAACATTTCGACAAAATCCATTGTGGGGTTGACTTCAGAGTCGTTACCTCCTGATTTTGTTTGATTCGGTTGTGTTGAATGATCGTAATCATGCTTGGCATTGGTTTCGTCATAATATTTTACGAAAATATTTTCCGAAGTTTCTGACAAAAACATGTTTTTGAAATTCTGGTATTGAGCAACCGGATCGTTGGCCTGCCATTGTCCTTTGTATAACGAGTATTTACCAGAGTCGATAACCAATTGAGCTGCATCATATGCGGCTTTAAAGTAGCCGCTTGCACGCTCGGCAGGAACACCGCAAATACGTACTGAAGTTCCGTTTTGATCCTGCATTTCGTTAATGGTATTGTATTTTGCAATACTTCCGGCATACAACATTGCTCTCGATTTAAAAGCAGCTGCAACAAACTTGTTGGCGCGGCCTTTTTGTGGCGAGTTTTCCGGTAATTTTTCAATAGCAAAATCAAGGTCTGATGCGATAAAGTCCCAGATTGCCTCTTCCGAAGCACGGAAGAAGTGCGTACCTTCCATATCAACAGATGCAGGATAATCTACAATTGCATCTACCAAAGGAACACCACCGTAGCGTTTTACAAGTGCAAAATAGGTGTAGGCACGGGCAAAATGTGCTTCACCAATATAAGTGTTTACTTGTGTTTCGGTTAAGCCAGAAGCATATTCCGGAATTTTCTCAAGAAGCATGTTAATGTCGCGGATTTCAGAATAGCCGTCATCCCAATACGAAAATCCTTCTTGCTCGGCACCTGTTACATCGCGGCCTATTGATTCTCCTGTAAGATTGCACATTTGTTTGTATTGAGTTCCACTGAAGTTGAACCCTGAGGCATAGTGATATTTAAAATCTTCAATTGGAAGCCGGCTGTAGATTCGGGCCATGTTACTCATTATACCCTCGCTACTACTGTATATGTCGTTTTCTCCCAATAAGTTGATTGGCGGAATATCCAAGTCGGTACAAGCCGAAATAGCAACACTCAAACCTATGATTGATAAGATTTTTTTCAGTTTCATAATTCGTTAGTTTTAAAATTTCACGTTTATACCAACTGTAAAGGTTTTATTGATTGGGTAGTTATACCCAAGATTGGTAAGACCAGAACCGCTTGCGTTGTTGGTGTAAAACTCAGGGTCCATATATTTTAATTTGGTGATCGTGAGTAGGTTATAAGCACTTGCGTAAATTCTGAAGTTTTTCAGGTTGACATAGCTTAATGCTTTGGCTGGAAGTGTATAGCCAATCTCTAATGTTTTCAATCTCAAATATTCTGCATTTTGAATATTGAAATCAGACGAGGCATTAGGCAGCGATCCAGTATAACCATGTTCTCCGCTAACCCATTCTGTTGCCGGGTTGTATGGATCTGCAGTTGGATCAGCCGGATGCCAGCGATCCATAAAATCACTAATTGCATTGGTATCTGACCATAAAGGTTGGTACAGGAATTCGCGGGCTAAAACGTATTTTTTGCCGGCTCCCTGCCACAACATTGTAATGTCAAGGTTTTTCCACTGTGCATTAAAATTTAAACCGTAGTTGATAAGCGGAACCTGACCGTTGGTAGCTAGAGGATGAACATCAAGATCATTGATCCAGCCGTCACCGTTCCAGTCTTCATATTCGTAATCACCCAGAATTGATCCACGTCCGATATAAACAGGGTTGTAATAGATTTCGTCCCAGCTAGTGATTCGGCCGTTGCCAGAATATCCCCACCAAATATTGTTGTAACGGTTATTTACTCCGTTGCGCCAATTCAGGTAAGAGTTACCAAGTTCTGCCATTTCGTAGTACTCTGTTTTTGTGCGGGTATACGAGAGGTTACCTTTAATTTGGTACCTGAAGTCTCCTATACTGTTTACATGACTCAATTCAATTTCGAAACCTCGGTTTTGATCGCTGTTCAGGTTTTCCTGAGGAAGATTGGCACCTACAATACCAGGCAAACTTCCCAGACGGGTAGTTAACAAACCTGTGCGGTCACGGTTAAAGTATTCAACTGTAACTCCCAGCAACCCTTTCCATGCAACTGCATCAACACCAATGTTAAGTGTTTTGGCTTTGTACCAGGTTATAGCTGTATTTGCCAGACCAGTATTGCTTGACGAAGACACAAATGAATCGTCGAAAATATATCCTGCAGGTAATCCTCTGCTACTTCCTGAAGCTGGATATTGATAACCACTTACAAATTGGTAAGAAAGTGCGCTGTCGTCACCGGTTTCACCATAAGATCCGCGTAGTTTAAAATCGTCCACAAATGTTAATGGCGAGTTTTTCCAGAAATTTTCATCCGAGATTCTCCATCCGGCAGAAGCTGAAGGGAAAAATCCCCAGCGACTATTTTTTGGAAATCTGGAAGAGCCTTCATAACGATAAGAGAACTCCAGCATGTACCTGTTTTTGTAGTCGTAAGAAAGACGGCCTACCGAAGCACGGTTAGCATAATCGTATAAGGAGCCGCTTGAAGTACTTTGTCTGATTTCCTGGTTTTCGGTGATCCCTGCAAATATCTGAGGAAGAGGAAGAACCAGGTAACGTGATCCATAGAAGTTATCTCCCTGGTAATGTGAGTCTTCAATAAGGTTCATTACAGAAATGGAGTGGTCGCCAAAATCCCTGTCATAAGCAAGTTGTATTTGCCACAGGCTGGCATTTTTCCCATAAAAGTAGCGTGATATTTTGCTGTTCCCGCTGGTTTGGTTATTTGCTTTATATTCAGCTCCTGTTGGAAGATAGAGAGAAAAGCTCTTCGAGTACGTTTTGTTGTCGTTTAATGTATAGTCAAAACTGTACATCGGTTTTATTGACAGCCCTTCGATAAAAGGAACTTTGTAAGTAATACTAATATTCGACTGAAACCATTTACTCTTGTAATTATTTTCGCCAACAAGGTCTTTGTCCATCATGGCTACCGGGTTAAGAATAACGTTCCAGTCCATCATTCCGTATTGCTGAGCTTCTTTGTCGTAATAAACCTGATCCATCGGACGATGCAACCACATGGCTCTTACTATATCATTTGAACTGTATGGCGAAGTTTCTCTTGTATCAAGAAGTCCCGACATGTTCACGTCCATTTGGATGTTGTCAGTAATTTTTGCAGAAATGTTACTGCGTATTGTATATTTTTCGTAATTGATGGCATCAGTCTGAAGAAAACTTCCCTGCTTTTGGTAACCAACACTGGTGTAATAGGTAATGGCATCGTTTCCTCCTGTTGCACTTAATGTATGCTGTGTTGCAGGTGCACTGTTGCGCATAACCGCGTCTTTCCAGTTTGTAGAAACATTGGTGCCATTACGGTATGATTCAATTTCTTCATCCGTGTACTTTGCTACAACTCCACTATTGTCAACATTGTGTTTGTCGCGTTCGTTGTACAGTGTCATCCAGTCAGCTGCACTTACCAGATCGGGATAATTAGAAGGAGTTTGCCAGGTCATATCGCCAGAATAACTCAGGCTGGCTTTACCTGTTTTCGTTCCTTTTTTTGTGGTAATAATAATAACACCGTTTGCTGCACGTGAACCGTAAACAGCACCTGATGCATCTTTTATAACTGAAATGCTTTCTACATCTTCCGGGTTTATTCGGGCCATGTTGTTGCGTGGTACACCATCAATTACTACCAGTGGCGCACCAAAGCCGCGAATATCCATCGAAGTGTTAAAGGTGCCGGGCTCACTCGAGTTTTGAAGAACACGAAGTCCAGCAACTTTGCCGGTAAGCATGTTCTGCAGGTTTTCGTTTTTTGTCGTAACAATGTCGTCGCTTTTTATGGATGAAACTGCACCTGTCATGGTGACCTTTTTTTGAACCCCATATCCAATGACAACAAGTTCATCCATCATGATATCCTCTTCTTTTAGAGTAATGTCGAAATTGGTTTGGTCCCCGGAAATAACTAGGTTCGTTGGTTTGTAGCCCATGAAAGAAATCTTCAGAGTTGTTCCCTGTGCTACTTCGAGTGAAAATGCACCATTTACGTCCGTGATGCATCCATTTTTAGTATTTAGGTCAACAATTGTTGCTCCAACAATCGGTTCACCTGAAACTTCATGCACCCTCCCTTCAACCGTGAGTGATTTATTTTGAGCATTGCCCAAAAACGGAATTGAAAGTAAGGATAAACATGTAATAACCTTCAATAGGTAGATTAAATTCTTGAATAGGTTCATGTTTGTAAGATTTAAATTAGTAGAATAATTTGTTTGAAATCAGCGGTCTGAAATTCATAAATACAGTTAGTTGTTTTGTTTGGTCCTTTTTTTTCATTAGCATTTTATTTTTGAAATTTGTGTTAGTTTGTGTTGTGTGGCTATTTGATTCCTATAGTGATTGATTTATGATTGTCCCCGGAGAATACGATTCGTGAATGAGAGGGAGCGAATTCGAAACATGCTAAACGTGGAGATGACGAAAACCAGTCGGCTGTTGACCGGTGAATGTTTGTGATCGCATGAGTGGTGATTATTTTCTCGGCTGCGGGTTTGAGCAAATCAAAAACTACAGCATCAGGCAAATCCAATAAGTATTTTATTTTGGCGTTTCCCCTCATGTCTTTGTTGATTGTATGTTTAAATGTTGATACATTTTGTCTGCAAATATAGAAATATTTTTATAGCGTGAACAATCCGACTGATTATTTTTGAATTTTATTTTTTGGGAATAGGGGTTCGATTATCTATTCCTAGGTGCGCCACTTGTTTTGCGGAAGCAATCTCGTGAGCATTTATTTAAAGTCAAGTTAATCAATGGTATAGTAGTGATTTATTTCCGGATTTTAATGTCTTTTTCATCAACCAGGGTTGTGATTTTGAGAAGATGATTTGATAAAAAAGATATTGAAATAGGTAAAAAACTTGTTCATTGAGGAAAAATTTATAAGTTTGCACATATGATAGTGCTTGTGTGGACATAGGTATTTTGTTTGGGATGAAGACCGATTTTTATCGACAAGTTGTGAGCCGATGCAATTAGTGAGTCTATATAAAAGACAACCGAATTTTCGTTAGATTGAGAATAAGCTATAATTAGCAATTGAATAACTAGTGGCTGCTTTCAAAAAAAGTAGAGATAATAAAACTAAACAAGTATGTATAAAGTTATAAAATGTATTGTTGTAGTTGCTCTTTTTATGAGCAGTAATGTAATGGGTGCTGATGTGTGGAGAATTGGCGAAAACGACAATTCGTCAGCTGACTTAGCCTTAGGCCCTTCTGATTACAAGAAATTCTTGAGTAAAGATTTTGGATATGAAGACCGCTATTATTTGATTGGTCAATCATCCCCCAAAACTGATTTTCCATATGTATTGCCTGGTCCGGCCGACACCTGGGGCGGAACCTGGGGAACCTCTGGCTGGCGTACACACGAAGTAAATATCTTGTTTGGCATAAAAGATATCCCGGCAACGGGGCCATGGAAATTGTACATTGATTTGGTGGATTCGCAAGCCGACAAGTCGCTTGTAAAGGTTTCAGTGAACAATCAGTCGTCCAAATTCCTATTAAAAGGAAAATCGAATGAGTCGATTGATGGTAACGTTGAAGCACATTTCGAGAATATTCTGGAAATTCCGGTTGAGGCTGGCGTTATAAGGAAGGGTGGCAACTACGTAACCATTACTATTCTGGAAGGATCGTGGATTGTTTTTGATGCCGTTCGCTTGGAAGGCCCGGAGGGTGTGGTTTTAACCAATAATGGAGAGGTTTTTATTCGGAATGTTGAAGCCGCAAACTACGAAATTACAAAAAAGAAAAAGCATTTTCAGCCGCTTTTAGTTGATGTCGAACACCTTTCCGGCACTCCTGCTTTGGAAGTGCTTTTGGATAATCGTCCTATTTACATCACAAAGTTGGATACCGGACGATATCAACTGGAAGTGCCAATGCCGGTAGTTTCAAAAGAGAAAACAAGTAACTACCAAATCCTGGTTGATGGAATGGAAGTTCAGTCGGGCGAAGTGACACGTGAACCGAAGCACCTGCAAACACTGGCTGATTATGTGGATACACGAATTGGGACGGCACATTCGCGTTGGATGATTGCTCCTGGGCCGTGGATGCCGTTCAGCATGGTGAAAATTAGTCCCGACAACCAGAATATGGGCTGGCAAGCCGGTTATCAGCCAACGTTTGAAACGGTTGGTTGTTTTAGCCATATTCACGAATGGACGATGGCTGGGTTGGGTTTGATGCCTACAAATGGAGATCTTAAAACCAAAGTTGGCGACCAGTTTGATCCCGACTCGGGCTATCGTTCACGGATTGATAAAGCTACCGAAGAATCTCCACTCGGCCATTACAAAGTATTCCTTTCAGATACAAAAATATGGGCGGAAGTAACTGCCACCACACGTTGTAGTTTTCAGCGTTACACCTTTCCTGAAAATGAGGATGGCCGCGTGATGATTGATATGCATGTTCAGGCTGAGTACGATTATTTGTTGAAAGATGTGGAAATTCGGCAGGTGAGTGCTCATCGTATTGAGGGAAAGAGCCATCAGATTTCACCACGGCCAACAGTTTGGAGTAATGATGCCGATCAGGAATACATCGTCAATTTTGTAATCGAGTTTGATCAGCCCATCAAGAAAATCGGAGGTTGGGAGAACGATGAGGTTTTAAACTCGAAAGTGATTTCCGGGAAAGATTTGAAAAACGCCGGAATGTTTGTCGAGTTCGACACGAGGAAATCGAATGTAGTGCAGGCTCGTGCAGGTATTTCACTGGTAAGCATTGAAAATGCCGCTGAAAATCTGGAAACCGAGATTTCGGAACCATTTGGATGGAGTTACCATGCGGTGGTGCAAAACCAGAAAGATGTGTGGAACAGCTATCTGTCCAGAATTCAGATCGATACCGACAATCGTTTGGAAAAAGTGCGTTTTTATAGCAATTTTTTCCGCTCGATGTGCCGAAATACCTGGAGCGATGTAAATGGCGAATGGATTGCACCCGACGAGTCTAAACAAAAACTTGCTGGGCCTGATCATCTGGCACTGGGCTGCGATGCGTTCTGGAACACCTTCTGGAACCTCAATCAATTCTGGAACCTGGTTATACCTGAGTGGGCTTCGAAATGGGTGAATTCGCAACTGGCGCTTTATGATGCAAACGGCTGGCTGGGCAAAGGTCCTGCCGGAATGGAGTACATTCCCGTGATGGTGGCTGAGCACGAAATTCCACAAATTGTGTCAGCATATCAAATGGGTATTCGCGATTTTGATATCGAAAAAGCGTTCAAAGCGATGAAGAAAATGCAAACCACCCCAGCAACAAACGTTGCCGGAGGTTTTGCCGGAAACCGCGATCTTGTTCCTTATATGAAATACCACTATGTTCCATCGGACATGGGGCGTTTCTCGAACACTTTGGAGTATTCGTATGACGATTGGACTTTGGGACAGTTTGCCAAATCTCTTGGGAAAGAAGAAGATTACAAAATATTTAGCGACCGTGGAAGCTGGTGGAAAAACGCTTTTAATAAAGAAACAGGATATGCGCAAATGAGGGATAGTAAAGGCGATTTTGAAGATCCGTTCGATCCTTTTCAAACTGGTCGCAATCATCATTATGTAGAAGGAAATGCGTGGCAGTTAAGCTATTTTGTACCGCAGAATGTGCCCGAAATGGCCGACTACATTGGCAAACAAAAATTTATTGATCGACTGAATTGGGGATTTGAAGTGAGCGAGCCCTGGCGTTACAACGCACCCAACGATCAGTATTGGGACTATCCGGTTGTGCAGGGAAATCAGCAGTCGATGCACTTTGCTTTTCTTTTTAACTGGGTTGGAAAACCTTGGTTGACGCAGCGTTGGAGTCGTTCAATTATTGAAAAATATTACGGAACCGGCACAGCGAATGCCTATTTGGGTGACGAAGATCAGGGACAAATGAGTGCCTGGCTTGTAATGGCTTCCATTGGTTTGTTTCAGACGGATGGTGGTTGTCGTGTGAATCCGGTGTACGAAATTGCAAGTCCGCTTTATCAGAAAATTGTCATCGATTTAGGAGAACGTTACGATCGCGGACGCGATTTCGAGATCATCGCAAAAAATACTTCCCGAAAAAATAAATATGTGCAAAGCGCCCAATTAAACGGCAAATCGTTAAACAGTTTCCTTTTTCCTGCTTCTGAATTGTTGAAAGGCGGTAAATTGGAACTAGTAATGGGAGATCAACCCAACGAAAACTGGGGTGTTGAGCCAATTGAAATGAATGATGTACGATAGTTGGCGATGAAAAATTTTGGAATCATATTAAACACTTTGTTCGCGGTCATTTTCTGTTCGGGACACTTGAGTGCCAAAGAATATCCAATCTGGAGAAAGGTGCCGTCGGCAACTATTAAAGCAACGGCAAGCAGCGAGTTTCCGACTTCGAAAACCGAATTTGTTGTGGATGGTAGCGGGATGGAAAATCATTTACATCAATCGAACAATCTGGGGCATATGATGTGGATGTCGCAGGTTTCGGAGAAGCCGGTGCAAGCTAGGCCTGCCACAAAAGAAGGCGTAGTTTGGTTGCTCACCGAATTCGAACAGGTTCGGAAAATAGATCACCTCTCCATCTGGAATTACGATCAGGATAACCACACCAATCGCGGATTGCAGAAAGTGTATCTGCAATATTCGAGCGATGGTGAAAATTGGTATACGCTGAAAGATGGTGAGAAAGATTTTTTTATTCTGCCAAAAGCCGGAGGGAAGAAATGGGAACCAGAGAGTTTTGGTTTGGATCTAAACGGTTTGGCTTTCAAATATTTTTGCATCACTGCTGATCTGGACGAGGGAAATTATTACCACGATCATTCGCAGGCAACATTTGAATTAGCAAAGGAAAACAGACAAAATATCAACTATTACGGACTGAGTGAAATCGCTTTCTTTGAGCTGGAAACAGTGAAAGAAAAACAGTTGCCGCAAATTGATTCGTTGAAATTTGAAGTTTTTCCAGCTTATCGCAAAACGGCAGACGGACCGGCGCGCGAATATCAGGTTCAGTTTAATCATCCTCTACATACGGGTGGAAGTTTGGAGCTTGCTTGCAACGGAAAAAGTTTTTCACAGGAGATTCCGGCTTCAGCAAGCGGCATCTTTAAATTTACAGGCTTGTTTCCCGCTGGCTATATGGACAAGCAGGCTTCGGCAACCGTTCATTTTACAAGTAAACAGGGAGAAATTTCAGAGACCGAGTTGGTTGACCCGGCGCGGAAATGGAATTTGTACTTCCTGGCACATTCGCATTTAGATATTGGTTATACGCATGTTCACGGTGAAGTTTTAGCCTTGCAAATCCGAAATCTCAAACGGGCGATTGATTTGATTGAGGCTTCGAAGGATTTCCCTGCCGGATCAAAGTTTAAATGGAATGTGGAGACTTTGTGGCCAGTAACAGAATGGATGAAACAGGGCATTGACCCAGACTATTACGAGAAATTCAAGAAGTACGTACGCAGTGGCGATATTGGTTTAAACGGAACCATCGGCAGCATTTTGACCGGCATTTGCAAGCAGGAGGAACTGATGCACCTGTGTGACGATGCCTGTGCGGTTGAAAAGGAAACCGGCGTGAATATTCAGACGGCGATGATGTCGGATGTTCCCGGACTTGCCTGGGGCACGGTGACCGGACTCGCGCAAAACGGCATCAAATACCTTTCGATGGCGCCTAACTACGTTCCTTTTCTTGTGACCGGTGGAAGCCGTGTGGGCTATGTTCATCGCGAATGGGGCGACTATCCGTTTTACTGGGAATCGCAATCGGGAGACGATAAAGTTTTGTATTGGGCTTCGGGTAAAGGTTATTCGTTTTTCCACGACTGGCTAACCGGTACACTTTCGGCTTCCGGTTTGGAGCCGATTTGGCAATATCTCGACGAATTACAAGACAGGAAATTTCCATACGATATTAGCTATTTGCGCTATACGGTTAATGGCGACAACGGTCCGCCGGACTCACAAATGGCGCAAGTGATTCGCAAGTGGAACGAAACTTACGAATATCCGAAATTTATTATTGGAACATCGAACGAACTTTTTACAGAGTTTGAGCAAAAATATAGTGAAAGTATTCCTTCGTACAAAGGCGATTTCACGCCTTACTGGGAAGAAGGTGCTGCGTCAACAGCGGCAGAACTGGCTACGAATCGCGAAAATGGAGATCGACTGAGCCAGCTGGAAATTCTTTGGTCGATGTTGAAACCGGAAACATTTCCTTTTGAAACATTCAAGGAAGCCTGGCGGAATGTCGTTCTTTTCTCGGAACACACCTGGGGAGCTTCGGCGAGCTATTCCGACTATCAATCGGAGAATACCAAACAGCTTTGGAACGAGAAAAAGGAATTCGCACTAAAAGCGAATTCATTGACAAAGCAACTTGCCAATTTTGAAGTGACAGCGTTTTCGATAGAGAATTCAGTTATTCAGGTTTACAATACTTGTGCATGGCCACGAACCAATGTGGTAAAAATAAAAGCCGGAAATAAGCTGGAAGATTATGTGCTGAAGGATAGTAAGGGCGAAACGGCAGAATTGCAGAGAATATCTGAAAGAGAGTGGATTTTTATCGCCAAAGGGGTGCCAGCTTTATCTTCGAAAGCTTATCATTTGAATCGGAAAAAAGGCAAACAAACAATTTCTAAAAATGAATTTGTAATCGACGAAACAAGTGTTTCGAATGGCCTGGTTTCCATTTCAATTAATTCGAGAACAGGAGCAATACAATCTTTCAAAACCGCTGACGACAATCACAACTATGCAACGGAAAATGGGTTGAATGAATACATTTATTCAGGAGCCGAAATGGCAAATGCCGAAGGTGTTGATAAACTCGATTCGCTTATCATTTCGACAGGGCCAGTTGCAACGGTCGCAAGTGCCTACAGTAAAGCTCCGGGATGTCAGTCACTTGTTCAGGAATATACGATTTATAAAGGATTGGAGCGGGTGGACATCAAAAATAAACTGGATAAAAAAGAAGTTTATGAGGCCGAGAATGTACGTTTTGGATTTCCGTTCAATATTCCAAATTCAGAAACCGTCATCGATTTGGCTTTTTCAAAGATGAGGCCTGAACGGGAGCAGTTGGACGGCTCAAACAAGAATTTCTTTTGCATGAATAACGGCGTGTCGATTGAAGGACAGAAGCGCGCTGTTTTACTTGGTAGCAGGAATGCGCCGATTCTGGAAATTGGCGCAATAGCAGGAGAGGAATGGCGAAAGGATCGCAAAGAATTTCTGGCCTGGAAAATGACAGCCGAGTCATCGCCGATCCTTTATTCGTGGGTAATGAACAACTCGTGGCACACCAATTACAAAGCAACGCAATCGGGAAAAGTGTCGTTTCATTATTCGTTGGTTCCTCTAAAACCGTACGCCGATTTGGCGAAGAAAAAAGCATTTGAGCTTTCGCAGCCTTTGATCGCGTGTTTCTCCGGAAATACATTGGCCGTGCAAACGCCCTTTGAAATTAGAGGTAGCGACTGGGTGGCGGTTTCGGTAATGCGCCCGGCAAAAGATGGTACTTCCACTTTTGTGCGCCTGATTAATTTATCGGAGAAGCCCGTCGAAATTGGAATTGCCGGACAAGATAGCAGTTCTGAAATTAGCGCCGTAGAATGCGACAACAAAGAGAAAAATATCCAGGATGTCGATACAAAATCGATCTGGATGAAACCATATGCAACCATCAATCTGAAATTAACCAACTAAGAAATTAAACATGAATTTAAGAAATGGAATTATTTACTCGATAGGTTTAAGCATTTTACTAATGCTTCCCGGATTTCTGCAGGCGCAGAAACCAATCGATTATGTAGATCCGAACATTGGAACTGCACACTGTCGCTGGTTTTTTTACACGCCTGCAGCGTTGCCTTTTGGAATGGCCAAACTAGCTCCTTCTACCGATGCGCATTTAGGCAATCCCGGTGGATGGCAGGCTGTGGGCTATGATTTCAGGCACACTTCGATTGAGGGGTTTGCGAATTTCCACGAGTTTCAGGTTGGGGGCGTGGTACTTGCGCCAACTGTTGGTGAACTGCAAACGGTTCCCGGCGAGCTGGATAATGTGGATGGCGGTTATCGATCTTCTTTCGATAAAAAAGATGAACACGCCACGCCTGGCTATTACTCGGTTCTTTTAAAAGATTATGATGTAAAATCCGAACTTACCGCCACGAATCGCGTGGGCTTTCATCGGTTTACTTTTCCAAAAACGCAAAAGGCAAATATTCTTTTTGATATTGGCAACCAGCAGGGTGAAAGCGGCAAGGTAAAACAAGCGAAAGTGACTTACACCGAAGACGGGCGGATTGAAGGCTACGTAATTACCTCGCCGGTGTATGTAAACATTTACCAAAAAGGAGCCGATGTACGCATGTATTTTTCGGCACAATTGAATAAGAAACCTGCATCGTTCGGAAGTTTTGTGAATAATGAGCATTTCGACGGAAAGCGGGAACAGGAAGGTGTTGGAGCAGGAATGTACTTCACTTTTATTACCGAAGAAAAAGAGGGGGTGGAAGTGAAAATCGGACTTTCGTACACTTCGGTTGCAAATGCCCGTCAGAACCTCGAAAGCGAGGCGAAACAGCTGAATTTTGATAAAGCTAAAAAGGCTGCCTTAAAAACCTGGAGCGAATATTTGGGACGGATTACGGTGGAAGGAAATAATGAAACCGATAAAGTGAAATTTTATACAGGCTTGTTTCATGCCTTGCTAGGCCGCGGTTTGGCAAGCGATGTAAACGGAGCCTATCCAAAAAATAATGGCGAGGTCGGACAAATTGAGTTAGGTAAAAACGGAAAGCCAATTCATAACCATTACAATACGGATGCAATTTGGGGTGGCTTTTGGAATTTGACTCAGTTGTGGGCGGTGGCTTATCCCGAGTATTATTCCGATTGGATTCAGAGTCAGTTGCTGGTGTACAAAGATGCCGGTTGGCTGGGCGACGGAATTGCGTGTAGCAAATACGTTTCGGGCGTTGGGACCAACTTTACCAGTTTGGCAATTGCTTCTGCCTACAATTGCGGAATTCGCGATTTTAATGTGGATTTGGCTTACGATGCGGCTTTGAAAAACGAAATTGAATGGAAAGACCGTATTGAAGGTGCTGGAAAAATGGATGTTCGCCAGTTTGTGCTGCGTGGTTATTGCCCTTATGAAGAACGTTTCAACATGAAAACGGTAGAGGAAGGTTCTGGATTTGGAGCTTCTCACACGCTTGAATATTCGTTCAGTAGTTACGCGGTGGCGCAGTTTGCAAAACAACTCGGAAAAACCCACGATTACAAGCTGTTGGCGAAACTTTCAAACGGTTGGAAACTGTTGTTTGATGACGAAACAAAACTTATTCGCCCGAAAGATACGCAAGGAAACTTCTTAAAAGATTTTGATCCGTTGGCACCGTGGAAAGGATTTCAGGAAGGAAATGCCGTGCAGTACACATTTTATGTACCGCAACATCCTGAAGAATTGGTAAAGAAACTTGGAACGGAAACCTTCAATAACCGTCTCGACAGCATTTTCATTGCTTCACAGAAAAATATTTTTGGCGGCGGAACGCAGGTTGATGCCTTTGCAGGACTGAAAGCTTTGTACAATCATGGCAACCAGCCAAATCTTCATATTTCGTGGTTGTTTAATTTTTCGGGAAGGCCCGATTTGTCGCAAAAATGGGTACGTGCCATTTGCAACGAGTTTTACGGAACCGAAGGGATTCACGGTTATGGCTACGGACAAGACGAAGATCAGGGACAATTGGGAGCCTGGTATGTGATGTCTTCCATCGGATTATTTGATGTTAAAGGTTTGACGGAGATCAACCCAAAATTCCAGGTCGGTAGCCCACTGTTTGACCGGGTTTCCATCAAACTCAACCGCAAATATTATTCAGGAAAGAAATTCATTATTGAAACGACCAATAATTCATCTGTCAACCAATACATCCAGTCGATTGAAGTGGACAGGAAAATCAGCGATTCTGTGTTTGTGCCGTTTCAGCAGGTTGTAAGTGGCGGAAAGATGATAATTAACCTTGGTGATCAACCTAATTTCGATTTGTAATGGAACAAATTAAATTATTACCCGCGTTAGCTCTCCTTTTATTCACTTGTACATTCTGTACTAAAAAAGTTGAGCAGAAAAAAAAGCGGCCAAATATCGTTTGCATTTTTGCCGATGATCACGCATTTCAGGCCATCAGCGCATATGGACATCCGATTTCAAAATTAGCGCCAACGCCAAACATTGACCGGCTGGCGAAAAATGGGATGTTGTTTACGCATGCTTTTGTTGAGAATTCGATTTGTACACCAAGTCGGGCTACTTTGCTAACAGGAAGGTACAGCCATCAACATGGGCAGAAATTGTTGGGAAGCCGCATGAATTATGATAAAACCTGGTTTGTGGAATTGTTGCAAAAAGCGGGGTATAAAACTTCGGTTTTTGGGAAATGGCATTTGAGTGTTGATCCAAAAGGTTTTGATTATTACGATATTTTATTTGATCAGGGAGAATATTACAATCCGAAGTTCAAAAGTCCCGAAACCAACGGTGAATATGTGACCGAGCATGGTTATGCTACCACGCTGATCACCGATCATGCAATGGACTGGATTGATAAAAACTCGAATAGTGATCAGCCATTTTGCATTTTGGTGAATCACAAAGCTCCGCACCGAAACTGGATGCCGGATTTGGAGAACCTGAATTTGTACAATGATGCGAAATTCCCGGAACCACCAACGCTTTTCGACGATTATAAAACGCGCGGCGATCAGATGCAGCAACAACAGCTTACGGTTGCCGAACATTTGGGATATGCTTTCGATTTAAAAGTGGAAGAATTGAAAGACGAGCCAACGCTTCAATACATCAAAGACAGCTGGCCGATGGCAATGAATACACTTACGCTCGATCAGCGAAAAATTTGGGACGAAGCTTATGCGGCGCAAAACAAGGATTTCCTTGCTAATCGCCCGACAGGAAAAGATTTGGTCAGATGGAAATACCAACGCTACATTCATGATTATTGCCGTACGGTTCATTCGGTAGATGAGCAAGTTGGCCGTTTGCTCGATTTTCTGGAAAAGAAAGGTGAGCTCGATAACACGATTATTATTTATACTTCCGATCAGGGATTTTTCCTCGGAGAGCATGGTTTGTACGACAAACGTTTTATGTATGAAGAGGCTTTCCGCACACCGCTGATCATATTCTATCCAAAAGAAATTAAAGCTGGAAGTAAGTGCGACGAGTTGGTTCAGAATATTGATTATGCACCTACCTTTTTGGATGTGGCTGGTGTTGATGTGCCGGATGATATGGCCGGAACATCGCTTGAGCCGCTGTTTGCAACCGGTAAATCGGAAGACTGGCGGAAAGAGTTGTATTATCATTTTTACGATTATCCGGCGGTGGGAAATGTGCGCCGCCACTACGGAATCAGAACCGATCGCTACAAGCTTATTCACTGGTATGGAAAAGGCTACAACGGCGATCCGGATATTGACTCGTGGGAGCTATTCGATTTAAAGAAAGATTCAACCGAAGTACACAACGTGCACGGCACCAGCGAGTACCACGATATACAAACAAAATTGAAAGAAGATCTGGTTCAGTTGCGCAAAAACATTCATTCAACTGAAGGAGATGATCGGCAATATACACACTGATTGAGAAAAAATAGTAGTAGGAATTAGAAAATATTTATATGGAACAAACAAGAAGTACAACCCAATTTTTGATGCCTGTTGAAAAAAATGGCGCTGTTAAGGAAGGTTACGATATATACCCCTCGATGAAATTAGCAGATGGTTTGATTTCTACAGACCTGGCTGCGCTTGCCCAAATACTGGCAGGCGAAAAAAATATTGTTATTGATGGTTACATTGGGGTTTTCTTTGAGACCTTTAAAGCACTTTTTGATGAAGCTTTGTGTGCACTTGGAAAAAACACCAACTGGGTAAATGTAGAAATAGCTTTTAAGCCGGAAGATGAAATTGATGCCTTAATCGCTCCATTTATGGGCGAAGCTGATTCGATTTTTGGAACACGCGCCACAATAGGATTAAAGGATTATTTCGATGCTGGTAAACTTCAAGAATTAGGACCTGACAAAAGTGCTGATATTAATCTGATTTATGGCCCCGGAGCAGCTTTGACTGGCTGGGAAGGTGCACTGGTTTACATCGACATTCCAAAAAATGAACTTCAGTTTAGGGCACGTGCAAAAAGCATAAAAAATCTGGCAGCCAGCGAATGTTACGACATGAAGTCGATGTACAAACGCTATTATTTTGTGGATTGGGTGCTTTTAAATCGGCACAAAAAAGCAATTCTGAATAACATTGATGCGGTGGTTGATGGCCAGCGCGATGATTCGTTTGTTTGGATGGATAGCGAAACTTTGAAGAACAGTTTAAAAACAATGGGCGAAAACTTTTTTAGGGTGCGTCCGTGGTTTGAACCCGGTGTTTGGGGTGGAAGCTGGATTAAAAATCGGATTGATGGAGTAAATCCGGATGCTCAGAATTATGCATGGTCGTTCGAGTTAATTACGCCTGAAAATGGAATTGTATTTGAAAGTTCACGCAAGTTGCTGGAGCTTTCTTTCGATTTTCTAATGTTTGGTGAAGGCGAAGCTGTGATGGGCGCTGCCGACCGTGCAAAATATGGCGATGAATTTCCGATTCGTTTTGACTTTTTAGATACTTTCGATGGAGGAAATTTATCGGTTCAGTGTCACCCGCTTCCTGAATATTGCAAAGAACATTTTGGCGAAGATATTACACAGGAAGAAACCTATTATATTCTCGACCGGAAAAACGACGCTTCAGTATATTTGGGATTTCAGGAGGATATCGAACCAACAAAATTTGAAACGGCTTTGTGGGACAGTTTCAAGACAAATACTTCCATTGATATTACCAAATATGTACAAGTTTTCCCGGCAAATAAACACGATCTTTTCCTGATTCCTCCCGGTACCATTCACGGATCAGGTATTGATAACATGGTTTTGGAAATCAGTACAACTCCTTACATTTTTACCTTTAAAATGTACGACTGGGTGCGCCCCGATTTAGATGGAAAACCGCGTCCGTTGAACATTGAACACGGAATGAAAAACCTCTATTTCGACCGAAAAGGGGAGAAGGTCGAAAAGGAACTTATTTCGAAACCGGTTCTTATTCAGGAAGGTGGTGACTGGAAGCATTTTGAATTGCCAACGCACGAAAAACACAGTTATCGTGTAAACCGCTATCATTTTAATTCGGAAGTAAAGATTGAAACAAGGGGTAAATTTCACGTTCTTAGCCTTGTTGAAGGAACGTCGATAGAGGTGGAATCGCAGAACGGTTCGAAAGAAATTTTCCGCTATGCCGAGTCGTTTGTCGTTTCGGCAGCGGCCAAAAGTTACACCGTGCAAAATCATTCGGGTCAGGAAGCCATAGTAGTTGTGGCATTTACGAAGTAGCAATATGAAAAAGAGATACGCTATAGGAGCGGATATTGGTGGGAGCCATATCAGCACTGTATTGGTGAATGTTGAAACCGGCCAAATGATTGAAGACAGTTTGGCCGAAGTAAAAGTGGATAACCAGGCTGCATCAGATATTATTCTGGATAAATGGACTGGCGCAATTCACTCTACCATGCAGTTTGCTGAGGATGGCGAACTGGTTGGAATTGGTTTTGCCATGCCCGGTCCGTTCGATTATGAGAACGGAGTGGCTTTACTAAATAAGGTGGCAAAATACGACAGTCTTTATGGAATTAATGTGGGCGAGGCTTTGAAAAAACGTTTGGATTTGCCGGCCGATTTTCCTTTCCGCTATTCCAATGATGCGCTCTCATTTGCCATTGGCGAATGCTGGGTAGGCAAGGCTTCACAGGTTAAAAATGTAGTGGCAATAACGCTCGGAACCGGATTTGGTTCCGCCTTTTTAACGCATGGTGTTCCGGTAATCGAAGGCGATCGTGTGCCCGAGTCGGGATATGTTTACCACATTCCGTACGAATCAGGAATTGCTGATGATTATTTTTCTACACGCTGGTTTGTTGGCGAATATAAAAACCGGACCGGCAAAACTTTCAAAGGCGTCAAAGAGATTGCCGATCTTGTTGAAACAGATGAGGCTGCAAAAACGCTTTTTGACGATTTCGGCGCCAATCTGGCCAACTTTATGGTTCCTGTCCTTTCGAATTTCGATGCTGGATGTTTGGTAATTGGTGGAAATATTTCAGGAGCTTACGCTTTGTTTGGCGATGCATTTCACCGTGTTTTTAAGCAGAAGCAGATGAATATTGAAGTTGTGATTTCAGAGTTAATGGAATCGGCTGCGATGGTGGGAAGTGCCCGACTTTTGGATGAAGAATTTTGGATTGACATAGAGCCTTTAGTGGCCAAAATCTAAATATCAAAAAACTTATGAGCAAGAAATCGAATTTAGCCGTTTTGCCCGTTTTGTTTAGCTTCTTTATTATGGGGTTTGCCGATGTGGTCGGTATTTCATCGAGCTATGTAAAGCAGGATTTTGGTTTGAGTGATTCACTGGCCAACCTTTTGCCAATGATGGTTTTTCTTTGGTTTGGAGTGTTTTCGGTAGCAACCGGAGTATTGATGAATAAACTCGGGCGGAAAAACACCGTATTGCTGAGCATGGTTGTCACACTCGTGGCGTTGCTGGTTCCGCTGGCAACCTACACCTATTCCATGGTTTTAATTGCTTTCGCCTTACTCGGAATTGGAAACACCATTTTGCAGGTTTCGCTGAATCCATTGTTAACCAATGTGGTTAGTGGCGAGAAGTTAACCAGCAGCTTGACACTCGGCCAGTTTGTAAAAGCAGTTGCTTCGTTTATCGGGCCTATTGTTGCAGGTTTGGCCTCCGGAACTTTTGGTAATTGGAAACTGATGTTTCCGTTTTTCGCTGTAATCACGCTATTGTCGGGTTTGTGGCTGTTACTGTCCCCAATCGAGAAAGAAAAGACAAATGCAGAAACAACCGGTTTTGCTGCCAGTTTTAAACTGTTAAAAGACCCGGTAATCCTGATGTTCTTTTTCGCAATTATTGTGTTGGTGGGAATCGACGTGGGCTTGAATGTAACGTTGCCCAAATTTCTGATGGAACGCACAGTGATGCCACTGGAAAAGGCAGGACTGGCAACCAGTTTATATTTTGCAGCACGTACCATCGGTACGTTTATTGGCGCAATTTTGCTGATGAAATCTTCAGGACGATTGTTTTACATCTCGAGTGCTGTTTTAGGAATTGTAGCGCTGGCGGTTATGGTTGCTGTTCCAGGTCCGGTTTCATTAATGTATGTGATGATATTTTGTTCCGGATTGGCGGTTGCCAATGTATTTCCCATTGTTTTTTCAGCCGCTTTACGTCGAAAGCCTGAATATGCCAACGAGGTTTCAGGTTTGCTCATTATGGGTGTAGCAGGAGGTGCTATCGTTCCTCCGATTATGGGGCTGGTTTCCGACACCAGCGGACAAACCGGTGCAATGGTAGTTGTCCTCGCTTTGTTTATCTATCTGCTTTACAATTCAATTAGAATGAAATCATGAATAGAATATTTCTCTTTTTACTGGTCATCCTTAGTTTGAATGCGGTTGCACAAGAAATGAATGTAATGACTTACAATATTCGTTACAATAATCCGGAGGATGGCGAGAATGTGTGGTCAAATCGAAAAGAATTCGTGTGCCAGTTGATACAGTTTCATGAGCCTGATGTGTTTGGCTTACAAGAGGCGATGGTTGACCAGGTGCATGATATTGCTGAAACATTGCCGCAATACAGTTGGGTGGGTGTTGGCCGTATTGATGGGAAAGAAGAAGGAGAGTATTCACCTGTGTTTTTTAATGCTGAAAAATACAAGCTTCTCGGCAGCGGTAATTTCTGGTTGGCCAATGACTGCACAAAACCAAGTTTTGGCTGGGATGCTGCCTGTATCCGGGTGTGTACTTGGACTTTATTGTCTGAGAATCATAGCAAACAAAAATTCATGGTGTTTAATACCCATTTCGATCATGTGGGAGACGTGGCCCGCGAGGAGTCGGCAAAACTTGTCATAGAAAAGATAAAAGAAATCAATACCAAAAATCTACCCATTATTCTAACGGGAGACTTTAATCTTTTCGACGATTCTGCGCCGATTAAAACGATAAAGACAGAATTGCTCGATTCAAAAGAAATATCAGCACAAAAGCCTTATGGGCCTGAAGGCACTTTTAACGGGTTTGATTTTACCAATCCGCTCGAAAGACGCATCGACTACATTTTTGTAAATGATCAGGTAGAAGTGAAAAAATATGCGGTACTATCCGATTCGAAAAACCTTCATTATCCATCTGATCATTTGCCTGTTTTTACAGAAATTAGACTAAAAGGAGATCATTATTAGGAATTTGTTGGCTCTGTTGTCTCGTTAAACGAGACAACAGTGAAATGGAAACTTAACCTGATGTCTGCATCAATCACAAAAAGCCCGAGGATTTCAATTCCCCGCAGTGCCCTGCCGGCATACCCCGAACTAAAGTGTCCGATCCCGAGGGTTTGCTTGCCTGATTTATGGATGAAGGCGGGGTCGAAGGGAACAGCATTGCGATTGCAATCCATGGCATTGCCTGGGCTTTATTAAAGCCAATTCGGCGCCTGGAACTTCTATTTATGTTCCTGTGGAATTAGGTCCTGGCGAAGAAAAAATAATTGCTGTAAATTTCAGCTGGTATCTGCCCAACTCTACGCTTTCTGCCGGAACCTCGGTGAATGCGGGTTCGGCTTTCGGTGAACGGCCATCGGCCGGA
>TARA_R110002050_G_scaffold98121_2_pt1 | contig 23630 bp, 15 predicted proteins | sample TARA_R110002050 | Tara Oceans TARA_R110002050 (sample SAMEA4396988) | marine metagenome | biome: Polar Biome; feature: [DCM] deep chlorophyll maximum layer (ENVO:01000326); material: water (ENVO:00002006), including particulate matter (ENVO:01000060) such as... | depth 25 m
TACCGTTGAAAGTTACAAGATTCAGGTTGATCAACTAAAAACTTGAAACTCACAACTCGAAACTAAAAGGCGGGAGTAGCTCAGCTGATAGAGCATTAGCCTTCCAAGCTAAGGGTCGCGAGTTTGAATCTCGTCTCCCGCTCATAAAAAAGGTTGTCAATCTGTTTTGGCAGCCTTTTTATTTTTCAACAGAATCTATTGCCTATCACTATTATCGATTGAGTTTTCTAAACTAATCAGGCTTGACTATGTTTAAACTTCTACAATCCAAAACATCTAGAAAAACCAAACACCATTGATCTTCTTGCCCATTGCATCATTCAGATAGTTAATGTTTCGACGAATTATTAAACGAAAAAGAGGATAACAGATGAGACAGAAGTTCAACAGAATTATCAAGTCGGAGCGCCCGGTATTGGTTGATTTTTACGCGGATTGGTGTCAACCGTGCAAGCAAATACCTCCGATATTAAAAGAGGTAAAAAGCACGTTTAAGGAAAGTATCCGGATTGTCAAAGTCAATGTTGACAACAATCCATTTATTGCCTCCCATTATCAGGTAAAAAGTATTCCTACTCTGATTCTTTTCAAACAAGGGTCTGTCCAGTGGACCGGAGAAGGAATCGTAGATCAATCCGAATTGTATTCGGTAATCACCAAGCATCTGAACAAAAACTAGTTCACACTGTTCAGGTTTTCCCTTATTACTTTCAATTGTTCCTGTGGGTAACTTTCGTTCGGTTTTAGCCCCAATGCCTTCTGATAGTAAAATCGCGCCACACTGAAATTATCCCCGGCCATAGCCTCGTCACCTTGCAAAATAAAGTTCTGATAAGCCTGTTCATCAGCGTTCGACAGTCGTTGTTGTACAATCTCGGCGACTTCTTCCAGTTTAATTTTCGGATATTGCTCATCAACTTTGATCGTTAACGATCGGTTGTAATAAGCACGTGCCACAGCATAATCTTTTTTGATAAAGGCTTCATCTGCCCTGGCAATCAAGTCCTGGTATTCTTCTTCCTTCAACTGCGAAAGCAGAGAATTGGTCAAACGCTGAATTTCCTGAATTTGATCTTTCGGATACTGCTCCCACGACTTCACTTCGAGCGCTTTGTAATAATGAAACTTCGAAATACTATACTGTTTTTCAACAAATGCCTGATCTGCCATTTTGATGGCTTCCTTATAGGCAGCCAACTCGTTTTGGCTCATCGTCCGGTTAATCAATTCTGAGATTTCCTGAATCCTTTGTTTTGGATGACTTTCGCCTGGCCTCTCATTCAGCGCTTTCTGGTAATAATATTGTGCCACCTTGTAGTCTTGCTGATCGTAGCTGTTATCGGCCGAAGTAAGGTATTCCTGATACAAATCAGAGGCCGTAGCCGTTTGAGCAGGTCGCACGACTGGCTGCTCATCCTCGATCTGCTCAACGACAACTAACTCAGGTTGTCTTTCCAGTTGACTAATTCTTGCTAGCTGATCCACCGGATATTGCTCCTGGGGCTTAATCCGAAGAGCCTCATTGTAACGGGTTCTTGCCTGGCTCCAATTTTCATCATTAAAAAGCTGATCGCCCAAACGAATGGCTTCGGTATAACTGGTTTCAATAGCTTCCAGTCGCTGGCTAATCAGCAGAAGCTGCTCCCTGGGATAAGTCGCATCAGGTTTGTAGACAAGCCCTTCTTCGTACCTGCTGCGTGCATTTTGCCAGTCCTGGCTAGCAAATAAACGATCGGCCTCCCGGATCGCATTGGTGTAACTGGCTTCGATCCCTTGCTTTTCTAACATTTTTGCACGAACCAGCTCAATCCGGCGATCCACCTCAGCTGCATTAACCGGTAAAATCTCCTTCGCCTCAAAATAGCTGTTTATCGCACTTTCAAACTGTTCAGCCTGCTCCGACTGCTCAGCTTCCGCAACCTTTTGGTTATATGCCCGCTGTCTTACTTGTTGCAGCGAATCCTGCTGAGCCTGTCGCAGACGTTCGATGCGCGCCAGCGCTTCCTGTTCAATCAACAAATCGATTTGAGCAATCCGATCTTTGGGAAATTGTTCCTCAGGAAAAATATTCAAGGCATCAACCAAATGTCGCTTTGCTGTTGCATATTCCTTTTGACCCACTGCGCTTTCGGCTTCGGCCAATGCCGCATCATAACCTGCCCGCTTAGCCTGCAAAATAGCTTCTTGCTGCTGTGCCTCCTCGGTAGCCAATCGAGCCAATTCTTCCCGTTGCGAAATCAGGCTTTCAATATCAGCAATTCGTCTTGGCGGCAATTGTTCTTCAGGCTTCAACTCAGCAGCCTCGCGGAACAACCGCAGTGCCTCTTCCAACTGATCGGCATTAAAAGCGGTTTCTGCCTGCCGCATTTTTTGAGCATATTGTTGGTCAATTTCCTCACGCTTCTGTATTTCGAGTAGCAAGGCATCAATCTTTGCTATTTGCTCTACCGGATAAGTTTCGTCCGGTTTTAATGTATTGGCCTGTTGGTACAAATTCTTAGCTTGTTCGAAACGTGAATTATTGAAAGCCAGCTCGGCCTCCTTCAATTTCGCATCGTATTCCTGTTGAAGTCTCTCCCGCTGCAACTGGTCCTGTGCTAATTGCTCCAGGATGTTTGTAATCCGCGTAATCTGTTCGGCAGCATAGGTGTCGCTTGGTTTAATTTCGAGGGCTTCAGTGTACGCACTTTTCGATTCGCTGTAATTTTCCGCCTCAAAGAACTGATCACCCGAAGCAATGGCTGCCTGGAACGCATTGTCCCGTTCTAATTCAATTAATCGGTCAATCTCGGCCAGTCGATCTTTTGGATACGTTTCCTCCGGAAGCAAGCTCAGCGCCTCTTCAAAAGACGAACGAGCTGCTGCATATTGCTTATCGGCCAACTCCGCATCTGCCCGCCCAATCACTTCGTCATACGAAGCACGAAGCGCATCAGCCACCAGTCGCTCTTGTTCCAGTCGTGCCAGAATTGAGTCAATGTCTGCTATTTTTCGCTGCGGATAAGGCTCAGTCGATTTTAATGCCAAAGCGGCTTGATAACTGTCTTTCGCCGAGGAATAATTTTCCGAATCGAGCAATGAATCGCCAGCCTGAATAGCAGCCAGGTAGTCAGCCTCCCGCTGCCTTTCGGCTTCAAGCTGGGTCAGGATTTGATCAATCCGCGCAATCTGATTCTGTGGATGTGTTTCTTGAGGAAGAATGTCCAGCGCCTCCTGATAACCGATCTTGGACTGCTCGTACTTCTCTTGCTCAAAAGCCTGATCGGCACGAGCAACCAACGCATCAAACTGCTGCTTTTGCTCAAGCCGCCGGATCATCTCTTCCGTTTCGCTGATGCGGCCTGTCACTTGCTGATTTCCAGGTTTTAGAGCCAGCGCTTCATTAAAGCCATCCAGAGCCACCTGAAACTCACTTTGCACAAATGCAGCTTCGGCATTGGCCATGATTTCGTTAAACTGTTGCTCCAGTCTCGCCTGTTCTGCCAATCCCGCTAAAATCTCATCAATCGCACGAATCTGCACTGCCGGATATTCATCATCTTTTATTTTCAGGGCTTCACGATAGAGTGATTTGGCCTGCTCATATGCTTCATTAGCCTTGGCAGCATCGGCGCGGCTCACGATGTCGGCATAGCTGTTCTCCAGCTCAATTCGGGCCAGTTGCTCATCCATTTCACGGACCTGACTGCGAACCGCCTCATCATCCTTAATCAGCAGCGCCTGCTGCAGCAGTTGCTTGGCCTGCTGGTATTCTTCCTGACTGGCGAACATGGTGGCCTGCTCAACCAAATGGTTAAACTGCGACATCAGCGCCATGGCCTCGTCAATCTCAGAAATTTTTTCCTTCGGATAATTCTCATCGGGAAAAAACGTGAGCGCCTGGCTAAAAAGCGATTTTGCCATGGCTAAATCTTCATTGCTCAAGGCCTGTTCAGCTTCGGCGATACTCTGATTGTAGCGCGCTCTGTTTTGAAGATCAACGAGAATTGCCTCTGTTTCTGCAATTCGACCGCTGGCCTGTTCGTCGCCCGGCTTAAGGGTTAGCGCCTGCCGAAAAGCATCCAATGCGTCCTGATAATTTTCATCCCGAAAAGCCTGTGCTCCCTGCTCCAGAAAGCTGTTATATTGCGCTTCGCGTTCGGCCATCGCCTGTTGCGCGGCCAGTTCATCATCAATTTTACTGATCTGCTCGTTGATAAAAGCTGATTCGGATGGTTTCAACATTAGTGCTTCCTCATACAATCCACGGGCATCCATCCACTGGTTATTATTGAAATGGTTCTCCGCTCGGGAAATCAAGTCTCTATACTGAAGGTCGACCTGTTTCTGTGCAATCAATTCATCGGCTTTAGCTATTTGCCCTGTAGCATACGAATCCTCTGGTTTCAATACCAAAGCCTCGCCATAAACGTCTTTGGACTGCTCATACGATTCACTTTGAAACAAGGCATCGGCCTGGCTGATTTTTTCCTGGTAGTCCTGCTCTGTCTGACGTCGGCGTTCTTCGGCCAATCGCAGTGCACTCATCAAATCATTTAACTCGGCAATCCGGTCTTTCGGATAATCGCGTTCAGGAAATAGGCCGTTGGCGCTTTGAAACTGAGCAATGGCTTCTTCATATTTCTCTTCGGTGGTCAGCGCATTGGCCCGGGCTATGGTTCGCTGATAATCAGCTTCGCGCTGGGCTTGTGCCGCGCGCTGTTCCTCAGTCAGGGCCTGTTCCTGCGCACGGGCATTGGCAGCCTGCTCTTCCAGCTGAATATCTGAAAAATAAACTTCCGAATCAAAATTATCAATATTGGCATTGTAATATACCCGTCCTGCTGGTTTATTGGTGAAACTTTTGTCCACTCCCGGAATTTCCTTGACCAACGACACTTCAATCTGAAAAGGGGGGAACTTACTATCTACTTCCAACACTTCTTGGGGGACATGCGTTGAGACGATGATCATCTTTTTATAATAACCGTCTTTAAAAAAGGTCATGTTAAACTCGTTGTTATACTCAAACTCAAAGCTGAAACGTCCACTACGGGGCGGCGTAAATGTTTGTTCTTCAACACCATTTTTCAAAATCAAAATCTGGACATTCTCATTATTTCCATCGTCGGTACTCAATCGGCCCGCAACAACAAAAAAGTCTTCTTCCTGGGCGTATCCCTCAGTCAAAAATCCCAAGCCCAATACTAAAAATAAAGTACCAATGAAAAATTTTCCAAAGTTCGTTCGCATATTGTTCTGGTTTCCTTCAAACATTTTTGATGCCCAGCCCTGCGGCTGACACCACGATCACTTTCCGCGCCAATTTAAGAAATATCTAATCAAAATGATTGTTAATTCCGGCTAAAGCTTGAATTGAATCCTGCAAATTTCTAAAATTTCGCATTTATTCCGTTATTTACAAACGTTAAATATTTTGCCCGAGTATGGCATCCATGAAAAGAACACCCAACTTAGCGGAGGCATTGCTTCCCATAGTCTGTCTGATTATCCTTTTAACGACCAATGTTTTCGTTTTTGAAGATACCCTGGCGGGATCAAATCAGATTGCTTTGCTACTGGCAGCCACAATTGCCGGAATCATTGTTCGCCGTAACGGGCAAAAGTGGGAGCACACACGCAAACAAGTCGTCAAAACCATTGGCTCGGCCATGCCTTCCATGTTGATTTTACTACTCATTGGATCGCTAGCCGGCACTTGGATGATCAGTGGTGTGGTGCCAGCGATGATTTACTATGGACTGGACATTGTCAATCCCCGGCTGTTTCTCATGACTGCAGTTGTTGTTAGTGCCCTGGTTTCGGTGGCTACCGGAAGTTCCTGGTCGACCATTGCCACCATTGGCGTAGCCCTGCTTGGCATTGGCGATGCTATTGGTGTCAGCGAACCAATTGTTGCAGGAGCCATCATTTCGGGCGCCTATTTTGGCGACAAGATTTCCCCACTGAGCGACACCACCAATCTGGCGCCAGCGATGGCAGGAACCGATCTATTTACCCATATCCGTTACATGTTTTTCACAACCATTCCGAGCATTGCCATCACTTTGGTTGTTTTCTTAATTATCGGAATTAACTATGAATTTAAATCTTCCATTACCGACATTGAATTGGTTAAATCGGCCATTGGCGAAATTTTCAATACCTCGCCCTGGTTATTTCTGGTACCGCTCATTCTGTTTGCAATTATTATATTGAAAGTGCCCCCCATTCCATCGTTGATGATTGGAACCTTGCTGGGCGGTTTGTTTGCTGTTATCTTCCAACCCGAACTAGTTTGGGAAGTCGCCGGACGTGGCATGAGCTATACCAAGGCTTCGTATATCAGCTTTATGCAAGCCATGTTTGGCGACATCTCGCTGTCAACCCAAAATGAAAATGTAAACCATCTGCTGAGCACCAGTGGCATGCGTGGCATGTTGGACACGATTTGGCTGATTCTTTCGGCCATGGTTTTTGGCGGAATTATGGAAGCCGGGGGTTTACTGCAGCGCATCACCCGGCCAATCATGAAAATGGCCAAATCAACCGGAGCGCTGGTTAGTTCAACGGTGGGAACCTGTATTTTCTTTAATGCTACTGCTTCAGATCAATACCTGGCCATAGTCGTTCCCGGACGAATGTACCGCAAAGCTTACGAAGAACGGGGGCTAAAACCCGAAGTCTTAAGCCGTACGCTGGAAGACTCCGGAACCATGACCTCTGTACTGATCCCATGGAATACCTGTGGCGCGACCCAATCGCGCGTGCTGGATGTAGCCACTTTTGACTACCTGCCCTACTGCTTTTTCAACCTCATCAGTCCGGTTATGAGCATACTGTTTGCCTATTTCAACATCAAAATCCGGAGATTCGTCAAACCCGAAGGCAAGACCGAATCAAAACCGGAAACCATCGAAACAAACTAATCCCTATATTTGACACGCACAAACTAATCCCGCTGACCATGATTCCAGGAATTGTGTTGATTATTTTTTACTTCGCCTTTCCCATTCTCCTGATTTACCTCACTCATATTTCAAAATTCCTGAACAAAGTTGGCGTTGTGGTATTGGCTTACATTATTGGGATGTTGCTTGGCAATATTGGCTTGTTTCCCAGTCAATCTGAGTCTTTCAGAGCTCTTCTGGAGAGCAAATCGAGTCTTCCTCAAGAACAAGCTATCGCATATTTCAGTCAGGGATTAATTACCGAAAATGATTTGCTGGCTAACCATATCGCCAGCTTGCAAGATTTAATTATCACCCTGGTCATTCCAATTGCCATCCCCCTACTTTTGTTTTCCCTCGATATCAGACGCTGGCTAAAACTGGCTAAACAAGCGCTTTTCTCCTTACTTCTTGCAATGGTTTCATTGCTGATTGTCATTTTTGCGGGCTTCTTTCTTTTTGAAACCTATATTCCCGAAACCTGGAAAATATCGGGTATGCTGGTTGGTATTTATACGGGTGGCACTCCGAACCTTGCGGCTATAAGCACAGCGCTGGACGTAAATCCAAATATCTTTATCCTCACCCACACCTATGATCTTATGCTTGGTGCTATCTGCCTGGCGTTTTTAATGACTGTTGCCCAGCAATTGTTCAATTCATTTTTACCCTCGTTTCGCGAAGCTCCAAGACTAGCGCTTGCCAAGGTGACTGTAAAAACCAACAGCGTGGATAGCTACGTGGGGATGCTAACCCGAAAACGAGCTATCCAATTGATGAAAGCATTCGGCTTTTCGGTACTAATCTTCTCGATAGCCGGAGGACTCAGCTTGCTCGTTCCTCCATCGGCACAGATGGTAGCCGTTATACTTTCCATCACTACATTAGGCTTGGTTTTTAGCACCATCAAATCGATTCATCGCATTGAAAAAACCTTCCAGTTGGGCATGTATTTCATCATCGTTTTTTCGCTCGTCATTGCCAGTATGAGCGATTTGCGAAGCATGTTTCAGATTGAATTTCTGAATCTCTTTTTGTACGTGGCTCTGGCCGTATTTGGGTCCATGGCCATTCATGTCTTCCTTTCGTGGATTTTCAAAGTTGATTCCGACACGACCATCATCACCATCACCGCACTCACCTTCTCGCCACCTTTTGTGCCGGTTGTTGCCGGAGCCTTAAAGAACAAGGAGCTCATTATTTCGGGCTTAACTGTGGGGATTTTGGGCTATGCTTTTGGCAATTACGTGGGCGTTGCGATTGCTTTTTTTCTGAAAGGATTCTAGATTCGTTTCTAATTTCCCAAAAAATTGATGTTATAGAATAGCTTGTTTATTGTTAAAATATCATGCTTTTTCAAAACTGGTTCCATTAAATTGAAACCAATTTAAAATTGAAAACCCATGGCAACTTTCGATCCGGCGGTGCGCATCCAAAAACTTCGTCATTTTGGCGAATTTGGTGGCGTGAACCCGTCCATCACCGACTCTTCCACCTACACTTTTCTGCATGGTGAAGATATGTTTGAGACGTTTCTTGGCCATACGCAAGGCTGTTTCCTGTATTCGCGCCACTGGAACCCCAGCAACAAATACCTGGCCGATGTTCTGGCGGCAATGGAAGATACCGAATCGGCCTGGGTGACGGCCTCAGGAATGGCAGCCATCACTTGCGCCTTGCTGCAACTTTGCAACACCGGCGACCACATTGTGACCAGCGTAACGACCTATGGCGGAACATTTGCCTTTTTAAAGAATTACCTCAAGAAGTTTCAGATTGACGTTTCATTTGTCAATATCTCAAACCTGGAAAGCGTTGATGCTGCCATTCAGGCAAATACGAAAGTGATTTACACTGAAAGTGTGACCAACCCGCTTTTGCAGGTTTCGGATATTCCAAGGCTGGCGGAAATTGCTAAACGACATGGTGTCAAACTAATGGTCGACAACACCTTCACCCCCATGATTATGGCTCCCGCACGACTCGGAGCCGACATTGTTGTCTACAGCATGACCAAGTTCATCAACGGAAAAAACGACTGTGTGGCCGGCGCTATCTGCGGCACTGATCAGTTTATTAACGATCTGTCCAATGTAAACGACGGAACTGCCATGTTGCTTGGCCCCGTGCTCGATCCGCTGCGATCATCATCAATCCTGAAAAACATCCACACCCTGCATCTGCGCATGCAGCAACACAGCAAAAATGCGCAGTACCTGGCCGAAAAACTAGAAACCAACGGCATCCCGGTCAACTATCCCGGACTGATGAGCCACCCGCAGCATGAGCTACACAGCCGGCTGATGAATTCCGAATTTGGCTACGGCGGCATGCTTTCTATCGACGCAGGAACGGTAAAAAAAGCCAATGCCTTGATGCAAAAAATGCAGGAGCACGATGTGGGCTACCTGGCTGTAAGTTTGGGTTATTTCAAAACCTTGTTTAGCTGCTCCGGAACCAGCACATCGTCCGAAGTTCCTGAAGATGTTAAGAAAGAAATGGGGCTTTCCGAAGGACTGATCCGCTTCTCGATTGGATTGGACAATGATATCGAGTCGAGTAGTGAACCCATCCTGCAAATTTGCCAGACTGAAGGTTTGGTGAAAAAAGCGAAAGCTCAACATTGAGTAACTGATCGGTCAGGCTGCTCTAATCCATGTGAATCGCTATTGGTTTTCCTACACGGAGATGTTTCTGGCATTTGATGGTCATTTCTGTCCCGCTCCCTCGAATTCAAAAGCATGCAACTCGCAAAAAGCAGGTTCGTTGATCAGATCGCGACCGAATAGTGATTAAAACAAATAATTCAGCCCCATGTAAAAGCCGGAAGTACCATCACGTTTGTCAGCAGCCAAGCCATAATCAATGGCAATGATGAAGTTTTCATTCATCGCAAAGCGTAATCCTGCACCATAAGAAAGATGCATCGCTTCAGCACCACGGTCAAAATAGTCACTTGGATTATTGGTTAGGCTATATTCGACGAAAGCATTATTCAGCTTAAAATCAATATTATCGGTCACCTGTCCAAAATCCATAAACCCATTCAATCCCAAATAAAAGTTATTATTCTTCAACTGAAAACGGGCAAACTTCCAACGCAACTCAGCATTTCCAAAGAAAATGCCATCGCCAACCACCCGGTTGCGCCGAATCCCGCGCAAGGTTTTTGAACCGCCCAGTCCTTCCGAAGTCGATCCGGTCATGATGGAAGTCACCACCTGCGATTGATAATAGAAAGGCAGCCTGCCACTCAGGCTTGTTTGCCAAGCTAACCGGTAGGCAAAAGACAAATCCTTTGGAATCAAAGTAAAATATTGCCGATGCGTCAAACTCAGCTGTGAAAATGAACTTTCGGCGCCCAAAATTTGGGGAGAAACGACCAGAACCGCTTCCGTCCAAAGTCCGCTCATGGGATTGGGTTTATTGTCGCGGGTATCGAATACCAAGCCACCTTTAAAGGTAGGCACAAAACCGCCATCAGCATCGTCCTCCAAAATAATTCCCCACTGCTGGTACTTGTCGAACAGACCATCCACATCAGGTAAAAGATCATCGCCCTTTTTTCCTTTGTTCAGCTTTCCGAGATCGACCGGCGCCACCTCAAAATTAAGGAAGTTTAATCCGGCAATCCAGCGAAACTTCTCACTGGTAATTTTTCCCTGCAAGTCAATTTTCCACCGGAACAGCTTGCGGTCGTATTTATAAAACACACGCGACACGTAGTTGGCCGACTCATCATTGATCCATGACTCATTAAAAACGGCATCATAGCCATTAAATCCGTAAAAATCGTAGGCCTGATCGGTCAGGTAACTCAAATCCATGGAAATCTGTAACCCTTTAACCAACTGATCCGAATCGTAATAAAAACGATAAATCCCGCTACCTTTTGTAAAACGTGAAACTTCAAAATAAAGTGAATGATTGTAATCCGGATAGCGGCTGCCATCACCATAATGATACAAGTTAACCAAAGCGCCATATTGAAATCCCAGGTCAGTGTCGAAGGTAATGGTAGGCAAAGCTCCAAAATTCCAACCCTTCTTGATCACCTGTTCCTTATCATCGGCTTGTGAAAATGCTGTCAGCCAAGGCAAGCCGAATAGCAAAAACAAACGTAATTTTCTCATCAGATTCAATTTAGTGAGAGACGAAGATAGTGCTTTTTGCTACGTAAAAATTTATGCGCAGTAGAATACCCGAATCGAGTCGATTCAAATTCAGAACACAAATAAAAGCACGCTACCCTTTCGATGAAAGCGGGATTTCTTATTTTTACAGGGCCAATGTCGAACACTAAAATTTGCAGGCCTGAAATATGAAGCAATTTTCAAGGATAGATTCAGACTCCGAAGTCCCCAAGTACAAGCAGGTGGAAGACCTTATTCTGTCCGATATTGAGGCTGGAATATTTAAGCAAGGACAACGAGTTCCGTCCATCAACGAAACCAGCGAAGAATTGCTGCTGTCGCGCGACACGGTTGAAAAGGCTTATGTGCTCCTGAAAAAGCAGGGAGTTTTGTCGGCTGTTCGCGGCAAAGGTTACTATGTGAACAAGACGATGGCCGGCAAAAAACTAAAGATTGCTCTGATCTTCAACAAACTCAGCAACTATAAACGGAGCTTATATGCATCCTTTGTTAACACCATGGGAGCAAAAGCCAGCGTTGACGTATTTATTTATAATTACGACCTGACTGAGTTCGAAAATATACTGAATGACAACCAGAATCAATACGATTATTTTGTTATTTTGCCCCATTTCAGAAACGAACAGGCCGATATCAGCGCAGTAATCAAGAAAATCCCGAAGGAAAAGGTTTTAATTATCGACAAAAATCTCCCTGAATTGAGAAACTATCCGGTTGTTTACCAAGAATACGATCACGACATTCTGAATGCGCTGGGAGAAGCCTTAGACCTGCTGAAAAAATACAAAAGACTGAATTTGGTTTTTCCCAAGAGCGAATACTATTCGAGATACATTAACCGCGGGTTTCAGATTTTCAACCAGATTCATGGTTTCGAATACCAAATTTTGGACTCGGTGGAGGAAAAAAACATTCATCAACACGAGGCCTACATTTTAATTTCCGACAACGATTTATTTGACTTCATTAAGCTGATTAAGCAAAAAAAGTGGGTGCCGGGTGCAGATATCGGAATTATTTCGTACAATGAAAGCCCGGTAAAAGAACTGCTATGCGACGGAATTTCAACCATTTCAACGAATCACGATCAAATTGGGCATATGGCAGCGGAGATGATTCTGAAGCATGATTTTAAACGAATCAAAAGTCCGTTTGAGTTTATTCGCCGAAAATCTTTGTAAGGCCAGATAGTATTCTGAATTTTATATTGGGAAATAGGAATGAAACCAGTATCTTGAAATCCTATTTTATTAGCGATTCAAAACGTGAAAAAAGACCAGATGAGCAAAAACCAAATTCACATTCTGATAGCCGAAGATGAGGAGTTCAACTACCTATATCTGGCCGAAGTACTGAACGAATTCAATGTTGAACTTTACCGTGCCAAAGATGGCTTGTCCGCTGTTGAACGGTGCCAGTCGAACCTGGAAATCGACTTGGTTTTAATGGACATTCGCATGCCGGTAATGGATGGCTACACGGCCACCAAGGAAATTAAGAAGATTCGCCCTGAACTGACCGTTATCGCGCAAACCGCTTACGCCATGGAATCGGATCGAAAACGGGCGCTCGAAGAAGGTTGCGACGATTACATCTCCAAGCCAATCAAGCGGGATGATTTGATTAAAATTGTCGACAAACACGCGCCCGACCATCGTCCACTGCGGGAAAAGGTGTAAAACGATCCGAAAGCGCCCTACTTGTAAATCATCTTTTTTGTCATTCCGCCATCAATCACAAAATTTTGGCCGGTAATAAAGCCATTGGCCGGATCCAGCAAGAACAAAACCATGTGGGCAATATCTTCGGCTTTACCCACCCGTCCCGCCGGATGCTGGGCGTGGTCTTCATCCCGCAAGTCATATTGCCTGGCAGCCGACTTCTTTTTCTCCCCCGACACATCAATCCATCCCGGACTAATGGCATTCACCCGCACATCAGGACCCAAACTCATGGCCAAAGCGTGGGTCAGGGCCAACAAACCACCTTTTGATGCGGAATAAGATTCGGTACCCGCCTCAGACTGTAAAGCCCGGGTAGAACAAATATTAACAATGGCTCCACGCGACTTTCGGAGTTCTTCCTGCGCATATTTCACACATAAAAACGGGCCTGTCAGGTTTACAGCCAGCGCCCGGTTCCAGTCTTGCAGGCTCAACTGATGAAAAGGCTTAAACACTTGGTAAACCGCGTTATTTACCAAGCCATCGATGCGACCAAAATGATCAGCCGAGCGTTGAATGCCTGCTTTCACCATTTCTTCATCCGACACATCCACCGGGATGGCCAGCAAGTTTTCGGTTTGAAATGCTGCTGTCAGCTCTTTCAGCGCTTCGGTATCACGATCAAAAACCGTGATCATATAACCCACATCCAGCAATTCGCGAACGGTAATTTTTCCGATCCCCTGTGCACCACCAGTCACCAAAATATTTTTCTTCATACAACTCATTTTTTATTCTGATCCGGATTTGCTGTAAGCTCCTCAATCTCATCAAACATGGCACGAAAACAGTTGGAAGCGCTGTTGATATTCGTATCCTTCGAATTGTAAAACTCCTTCATAAACGCGCCGGCTCCTGACCAAACGGTTTGCATCATTCCCTGGTACCGAACCTTCATTTCGGGAGTTGCCGAAGCCCTGAAATCAAACATGTCGCGTGTTTGCAGAACTGCGTTGGCCGGATTCCGCCAGGGACAGGTGAGGACGTTCAGCCCTTTCATGGCAAAATAAACCGCCGATTTGTCCGGACGTTCGTAGTGCCAATCACAAATCACAACATCCTTTGAAATCAAGTCAATGGCTCGGTGAGTATTGTTCATGCTGGCTTCCCACATGCCCATACCGGTGGTTTTCCCGTCAAGCAGGCGATCACCCCAGATCCAAAGCTGGCGGTTGTTTTGTGCCAGGTGATTTTGAATTTTGTTGACTTCACCAGCAAACAGCTCCGCTTTGTCGCGCCCCGAACAACGGGGACACTGGTCATCACCAATATAGAAAACCTCATCCATCCCGGCATGAAAAGCGTCCGTTTCAAATACGTCGCAAACTTCATCCATCAAATCGAAAACAACCCCATGAACTCCAGGATGCAGCGGGCAGTAACTTTTACAATATAAGCCATCGTTATTGGGCCATTCATAATTTTCAGGCATTTCCACATGAGGTGTTTCATCAAATTGTGGATATACCTTCAGAAAGTTGCCCAAGTCCGATGCCCAGGACTGGTGACCCAGTAGATTGATTTGTGGAATCAGCCGAATGCTGTGCTTCTGGCATACATCAACCAAACGTTTCACCTGTTCTTTCGAAAGTGCAACTTCATCCCTCAGCTCCGGGTGACTTTCAAACTCATAATTGTAATCGACCCGCAGCACCAGCACATTGACCTGACGTGGAGCCAGTTCTTCTCCGATGAACCTGACAAAATCATCCAACTCTCCCACTTGCGGTGCAGCAATGCAGAAGCCGCGCACTGGCAATTCATCCTGAGCCACAACCGGGTTTGTAAATACCAAGCTAAAAACAATGAACAATAGATTTGCAAACTTTCTCATAGCCAAATTAAAATAACATGAACAACAACTCGAACGCCTATTTTAATGAACGTCCAGCCAGTCAACCAGCACTTCGCCCTGATTCACCTGCAGTTTTATTTGGTTGTTTCCTTGGACGAAATTTTGCTTGCCAAGACTTTCAATGGTCCATTGGTCTCCTTCCAACTCCAGTTCCAGCTTTTCACCATTCAGCATCAGCTCCAGTTGGGCATTTCCAGACAAGACTTGCGCTCTTAAGCTGAACTGATAAGCGGCAGCCTGCAAGCTCTCCACCTGGTACGAGGTCCACTCACCGGCTTTTAGCTGAATCGCCTGCTCCGACGTCCGGGTTTCCTCAACATTGGCTGTTACCACCACAGGAACAGGCTCTTGGGTACGGTAGTTTTCCGATTGGGCTTTGTTGTCATACACGAAGTACGATTCGTCCATTCCGTCGTGCCCATAGTTCTCCGCTTCAATTCGCAAGGGAACCCGTCGGAGTATGGCATTGACCACATCGGGATGGTACACACAATTCTCCAGTTTGATATTTTCCTCCAACTCAGCAAAAATCCGGATCGCTTCCTCGCGTGAAGGTTGGGCCTCGCCACGCGAGTATGCCCTGACCAAATCCCAGCCTCCCGGAGGTAAAATCGAATAGGGCGTATTCTGCGTGTCCATCTTTTTCCAGGGCCAGAACGACCAGCCAATGTTGTTCTTCTCAAAGTACTGCGAGGTGGCAAAGTAAATGGCATTGCCTTTCTCTCCGGTTTCGCCCACCCACACCGGAACATTCAGCTCGTCGCGCTGTTCCAAAAAATGATCAATACTGTTCAAATGGTCGGGACGGTTCCAGCAATAGTAGTGAAACTGGTAAAAGGCATTGTCATCCAGCGGCTCGTCAAACAGCGACCAGTTGTTCGACCAATTGTACCCTTCGATGGTAAACATGTGTTTCTGATCCACTTCTCGAATGGCCTGAATCAAACGCTTGTAGAGCGGCACCAACTGGTCTTTGTATTTTTCGGCAGCACCGGTATTTTCAGGCAGCGGTTCGTTCAGCAAATCATAGGCTGCCACAATCGGTTCATCTTTATAGCGCCGGGCAATCCGCACCCACAGCTCAACCAGCAAATCCTGGTTTTTCGGATCAGTAAACAACTCGGGGATATCGTTGGGGCTATCGTCGATATTCTGCCCGGTTTGCCCACCCGGTGCGCCGTGCATATCAATAATGACATATAACTGGTATTTTTTGCACCACGCTATCAACTGGTCAAGCAATAAAAATCCTTCATCGATAAATTCATTGTTCTCTCCCTCGGTAACAAACAAACGCGAATTCAAAGCCGGACGCACGGAGTTGAACCCCAGCTCAGCGATTCGTGCAATATCGGCTTCTGTGATATAGTTGCCACGAAATGCCTGCCAAAAGGCGGCGGCTTCCTGCTCCCCGATCATGTCTGAAATCAATTTTTCAATCCGCCGCGGGCGATCGCCATCTTTTCCAAAGCGCCACATGTAACCCTCCGGAAGCATCCAATTCCCCAGACCTACGCCGCGCAGGTATACTGCTTCGCCATCCTCATTGACGATATCCTGCCCGTCGGTTTTCAAAAATTGCTGCGCTGACGCGGAAACCACCAGCAACAAAAAAGCTGCAATGAATACGAATTGTTTTAGAAACATAGTGTTGTGCTGATTCTTGGTCATCTTGTTTAAAATTAATCGATTATCATTCAAAAGGCAATCTACCAGACATAGGTTGCCACATCGCCGGCATTTAACTTGACATTCACTGTATTTTCGCCATCCTTGATAGCGAATTCCTGTTGGTTTGCTGATTCATTCATCACAATCAACACGATTTTTCCCTCCGTAGTTTCGAATGCGACATTGGGCAGCCCTTCTAAATCATTGCTACCCACACGTACCGATCCCGGCCTAACAAACTTCGAGGCATGTGCAATGATATAATAAGCCACATTCCGGATCACTTCATCACCAATGGTCAGCGCTCCCAAACAACGGGTACAGCCCCCTTCAGTATGTGGATCCTGGTTCGGATCGGCAGCCAGATTCCACTCCAAAACGGTTTTACACCAGTTGCGGCTGGCTCCGATAATCAGATTTTTGATGTGCCACGGCAAGTTATCCTCGAATTTGCCCGGGGCGCCCACCCACTGCTCGGTGAAGTATAAATTCTTATCCGGATACGCGTCGTGCACCTGAGTCAAAGCTTCAATTTCGCCACCATACAAGTGGAAAGCCGATCCATCAACGTATTGCGCGGCTTCGGGATCATCCAAAATTTCCAGCGGATAGTCAATTCGGTCGGCATTGTGATCGTAAATTACAATCTTGGTATCAATCTGATTGGTTTGAAAAGCCGGCCCCAAATGATTCTTAATGAATTCAGCCTGGTCTTTAGCCAGCATCAACAAACTCGGATTATTACCCGGATGCAGGGGTTCGTTCTGCACGGTAATCGCGTCGATGGGGATTCCTTCAGCTTCCATCGCCTGAAGATATTTCACAAAATAGTTGGCATAGCTATCGTAAAACTCGGGTAGCAAGCTTCCACCGATGGAATGCTGGTTGTCCTTCATCCAAACGGGCGGCGACCAAGGCGATCCCATGATTTTGATGGCTGGGTTGATGGCTAGTATCTCCTTGAGCACCGGAATCACGTGGACGGTATCCGGGCCCAAACTAAAATTGGTCAAGTTCGGATCAGTTTTGCCCGAAGGCAAATCGTTGTATGAGAATACGTGGTCGTCCAAATCTGACGCTCCAATGCTGACGCGCAAATAACTAATCCCAATATTGCTTCCGGTCGTCGAAAACAACTCGTCCAGCAAGGCTGCGCGGGTTATATCGTCCAAGCGGTGAATATGAAACGCGCTTCCGCCCGTAAGTGAAAAACCAAAACCATCCATGGTTTGATAACGAAGATCTGAACTTACTTCAATAACTTTTTCGGTATCGGCCCCGGACTGGTCAAACACAACGGGTTCGGCTTGCTGCTGAAATTTGACTTGCCCGTCGTGGCTCGACAACCAACATTCAGCCGCCGGATTTTGCCCGGTTTCAGCACAATTAACACAAAGAAAAATAACGCATAACAGAAGAGAATAAAAGCGAACATCGCGTTGATTCATGGTCGTTGAATTTAGGTTTTACACACACGGCAATCGAAAAAAGTGCCGCTGCAATATACAAATTTTATCAGGCAATTTTTCTGATCCTACTGGTCAACCCGACCTGGCTGGCGGCGATTCTTACCCGGCGAATTGGTCAAATCATCGCCAAGATCCTCCCGGGCTTCATCAGCCAACGATTGCAGCTCTGCTACTTTTTCCGGGTAAAATTCCATCACATTGTATCGTTCTCCCGGATCGCGACGAAGATCGTACAAGCCGCTTTCAATCAACACATTCTCAGGAGTTTGACCGGGTTGACCATCCTGCCCGATGGTATTATTCTCGTATGTCCGGCCATGATGCTCGAACACCAGTTTCCAATTTTCACTGCGCACCGCCTCCAAGTTGTTGCGGCGATAGTAATAAAGGAAGCTGCTACGTCCTTGAGCGTCTAAATTTCCTTTGATCAGTTCCACCAAATTCACACCATCAATCTTTTTTTCAGGCATCGGGCTTTGTGCCAAAGAGGCCAGAGTAGGTAAAATGTCAATCCCGGCAGTAAGCGAATTGCAGACTGCTCCTTCGGGCGTAACCCCTTTCCATTTCATCACACAGGGCACGCGCTGTCCACCTTCAAAAGTAGTTCCCTTCCCCTCGCGCAAGCCACCCGAACTGCCGGCATGGTTGCCATAGGTCATCCAGGGGCCGTTGTCGGAAATAACAATGACCAGGGTATTTTCAGCTAGGTTTAGTTGTTCCAGTGTTTGATTGATCTGTCCGACACTCCAGTCGATTTCCATCATCACATCCCCGTACAAACCTTGTTCTGACTTGCCTTTAAACGCATCGGATACAAAAAGCGGAACATGCGGCATGGGATGAGCCAGGTAGACAAAAAAGGGATTTTGCTGATTCTTTTGGATAAATTCCAGGGTTCGTTTGGTAAAGTTCTTGGTGAAGTACGATTGATCGGGATTTTCCTCAATCACCTCATTTCCTTCAAATAAAGGCAGTGGCGGATAATAGTTTTTATTCACCGGATGATTCGGCCACATATCGTTGGAATATGGGATGCCATAAAATTCATCAAACCCGTGTTGCAAGGGCAGAAACTGTTTATGATGTCCCAAATGCCATTTACCAAAAACAGCCGTAGCATAACCTTTCGCTTTCAGCAATTCGGCAATGGTCTGCTCCTCCGGATTAATCCCGATCTGTGCCCGGTGATTGAGCGCTCCGGCAAAGCCAATCCGGTTGGGATAGCACCCGGTGAGCAGTCCAGCCCGGGAGGCACTGCAAACAGCTTGAGCCGAATAAAAATGCGAAAAGACAATTCCTTCGCCAGCCATTTTATCGATATTTGGGGTGGAAAAGCCAGTCGCTCCGTTCAGCGAAACATCGCCATAGCCCATATCATCCATATTGATCAGAACAATATTGGTTAGACGATCGGATTCGGTCCTTTCGGTGGTGGTGCATGCTGCCAGTCCGGCTAAGGCGATACAGGTTGTGAGAATTGGTTTCATAGGTTTAATTTTTTTAGGTTCAACAGACTAATCTTGCGAGGGATTCTCCTGGCACCAGCCCATTTTATCTCCTCCAAATTAGTTTTGGATTCATTGGCTGAATATAATCAAAACATTTGAAGCCCATAGCCGAAATTCCGCAAAAACAACCATTGACCTCCACAGCCCAATATTCACTTCCGGCCGGGCGAGGAAACGAAAGAAGCTATCGCCAAAGCGGGCTTTGGTCCCCACCAAACGCAAAAAAGCCCCGAGAGCACGTGGTTCTCGGGGCTACTTATTTGCTGTGGTTTTCCGCATCCAGCTCAATTAAAATGCAAACACAAGCATCATCTTGTTTTATTGCAATCCGTTCACTGGGAGCGTCTCAAATCTTACGGCATAAACAGAAGTTAGTGGGTTGAAAAATGCTCCATCCCACCGCTTTTTCATGTTTAATAAAAGCTAAACAGAAACATCTTAATCGCTGACAAGAGCAGTTAACTGATGTTTCTTAATCAAGTTTTGCATCTGATTCCGCCACTGCAATTTTCGAATCGGCAGTACCGTAGTACAATAACCATTTGTTTTTGAAAAAAGCCAAACCTTCCACAAAACAAACGTTGTTAACCTGACCGGTGATTTCAAAAGGCTGGTCGGGGGTGATAAACCAGTCATCCATCCGCTGCAAAACTACCGTCGGATCATTTTTGTCCATCAAAATCTGACCGGCAGCATACGTTCCGGGAGCCAGGTTTTTGTCTCCAAACGTCGGGCTGTTTTTACTGTTGTAAATAAAAAGAATGCCTTCTTCAGTGATCACAGCAGGTGGTCCCGGCTCAACAAGTTCGCTGTCAAATTCTCCTTCGCGTGTTGAAAACACAATTTGAAAGGCTGTATCGTAGTGGCGCATGGTATCCAACTGCATTTTTTGCGGATCGGTTTCCAACAAAGGCGACCAATCGATTAAATTATCGGAAGTTGCCATATAAATGTTTGATTCGCCCCAATACATCCAATATTTACCATTGATTTTGGTGGCAACCATGCGCCCACTTTCCTGACGGCTTACCACCGAACCGGCTTTTGACCACATGTCAACAAATTGGTCTCCTGCCTTTTGAAACACGGAGCCATGTTTCGTCCATTGCCTTAAATCGGTTGAACTTGCAACAAAAAGCCGTGCTTTGTCGCCGTCATAAGCGGTGTAAGTCATGTAATACGTACCGTTTTCATCTTCAACCAGCCGTGGGTCTTCACAGCCACCCTCCCACTCGTATTTGAAGAACTCATCATGGTCGGGGTACAAAACAGGTTCCGCTTCTTTTTCAAAATGATAACCATCAAGACTGTAAGCCAGACCGATCCGTGAGGTTCCATTATATTTCCCAATCGTATCTTCAGCCCGGTAGAGCAAAAACAAGGTATCGCCCTTTACGGCGCTGGCCGGGTTGAAAACATCCTTCTCCTCCCATCGGACTTCCGCCTCGCGCACCGGGCAGTAAAACAGGATGGTATCTGAAGGGGTTAAACAAGGATTTACTTCCAGGTTCTTCGTAAAAGGTATCAGAAAAGTGTTTGTCTGCGCTGGTTTTTGAGCATTGCACTGAGCCAGCAAAAAAAGGACGGCTAATAAAAATAGGATTCTCATGTTTTTCGTTTTTGTAATGAATAAAATTTGTAGGCTAAAGCCCCGGCTTCATAGTGCGATCACTAAGCCAGGCTTAGTGAAGCCCGTTGCCCGCTTGGGCTTTAGCCCATAATCCGGAACTTTAACCGGACACTACTGAATTCAAAATGAATCAAGATCAATAGCCTGCGTTCTGGGTAATACTTCCGCCAGATTTGTCAATCTCACCTTGTGGAATAGGATACAAATAGTTGTGGTCTTGAAACCCACGAGAACCAAGCACATCTTTTGCGATTCTCCAACGCCTCAAATCATTGTAGCGGTGTGACTCAAAACCTAATTCCACCCGCCGTTCGTGGATCAACCAGTCTTTAATCACGTTGGCATCAGTTTCATTGACGTCCCGGTCTGGCAAAGTGCCTGCCGGCGCTGTGCCTCCGGTAGCAGTAACCGAATTACGTGCCCTTTGCCTGATGGTGTTGATCATCCCAACAGCTTCGGCGGGTTTACCGGTTTCCAGAAGTGCTTCGGCTTTCCAAAGCAAAACATCGGCCCAACGGATAAAAATTCGGTTGCTCGGCGAATCGTCGTTGCCTTTGTTTGTTCCATCCAGGGTACCCAAAAGTTTGTTCACGTTTTTTGCGTCAATATCAACCGTGTAAAACAGGCGCGGGTCATTGATCTCAAAGGCCTCGACAAAGTTTGCTTCGGGCGCAACAAAGCCCCACCCAATCAATGCACACAAGCCATTTCCTTTTTGGGGTGTTTGAGAAGATTGGTGGTCATAAGCAAAAATCACTTCATCTTCTGCAAATTCCTTGGCCACACGAAAACTGTCAAAGTAGTTGGCATTTAGCTGATAAAATCCCAAGGTTTCCAATTCACCGACCAAGTTGATCACTTCCTGCCAATTTTCATTAAACAGTGCCACTTTAGCTTGCATGGCAATGACAGCACCTTTGGAGGCACGCCATTTTTCAGCTTCAACCGAATATTTGCTATTTGGCAGCAGGTCTTTCGCATTAGCCAAGTCGCTGCTGATTTGCGTCCAGACTTCTACCTCATCAACCCTGACCGCCACTTCGTATGCTTCTTCAAAAGAAGTCAGGGGAGTCAGCAGCAAAGGCACATCACCATAGATAGTTACCAAATCAAAATAATAGAAGGCGCGCAAAAAATAGGATTCACCCAACAGGCGGTCTTTCAGGGATGCCTCCATGTTTAGCTTGCCCATCATTTCGACATCGGTCAAATAGCTGATTGCCGTGTTGGCCCGTGAGATCCCTTCATAGTCGTAACTCCAGGTTCCGTTAAAACCACCGTTGGATGCAACAAAACTGAAGTTATTGAATTGGTCCATCCAAGCCTGGTCGCCATCGGGGTTCCATTTTTTCTGCATATCGTCTGAAGCAATATCATGTAAAATGAAGTCATTCCGGGTCACGGTGCCATCATCCCATCCCCACTCGCCGATGATGTTTAACGTACTTGACAGTAGTTGGTATGATGAACTGACGGAATAATTTACGCTAGTTGTTGTTGGCTCCAGGTTCACCTGCTCCGGTGTCAGCAATCCAATGGGGTCTTCAGTCAAATAACCTTCGCAACTCACCAGAAACAGTAGTGCTATTAGGAATATGTTATATTTTAATTTCATATCTGTTTGTTTTTTTTTTATGGTTTGATTAAAAGCTTAGATTAACACCGCCAATGAATGAACGCGACTGCGGATAAGTGCCCATGTCCATCAGGTCAGTTGATTCCGGGTCCAGTCCGCTGTAATCGGTGATTGTAAATACATTTTGAGCCGACACATACAACCTGATGTTCTTCAAGCCAAATCTGCGAATGTTCGACCATGAATAGCCCAACTCCACATTCTTCAGGCGCAGAAATGAAGCATCTTCAATATAAATACTGGAAATTTTGCTACTTCCATTATCGGTGAAACTAACGCGCGGCCGGCTGTTGGTTGATCCTTCGCCGTCCCAACTATCCAATATTCCGGTGGTGTAGTTAAACGGACGTGTATCGTAGTCAACAATCTTTTTCGAATCGTTGTAACGGTCCACCTGCCCTATTCCCTGAAAGAGGAAAGACAGGTCAAATCGTTTGTATGATCCGGATAGGTTCAGCCCATATAAAATCCCCGGATTGGGATCGCCAATAAAACCACGGTCATTGTCGTCGATCTTGCCATCAGCATTTAAATCTTTGAAACGGATGTCGCCCGGAACCACTGTTGGGTTGGCGGTCTCAAAAAGATGTTCGTCAATTTCGGCATTATTCTGGTAGATTCCTTCAAACACATATCCGTAATAGGCGTTCAGTGGTTGTCCAACTTCCGTCCGGGTAACCTGGCCAATCATGCTGGGCAGGTTCGGGTGCAATTTTTCCACCTTGTTTTTAACGGTTGAAAAGTTGGCATTGATGCTATACTTAAACGCCCTTTCACTATTTCGCAAAGTTATGCCAAACTCAAGCCCATTATTGCTGACCTCGCCGGCATTCACAATGGTTGGCTGCACATCGCCAACGATTTTTGGCAACGAAATGGGCAGCAAAATATCGGTGGTGTTTTTTTGGAAATAATCAACCGACAGGTACAATTTGTTTTTAAAAAAGCCCGCATCGATACCATAATTGTACTGCATGGTGGTTTCCCATTTCAGATCGGAATTCCCGTATCTGGAAATCAAATATTTGTCACCGTCTTTTTTGATAAGTGTCAG
>TARA_R110002050_G_scaffold11068_2_pt1 | contig 23628 bp, 25 predicted proteins | sample TARA_R110002050 | Tara Oceans TARA_R110002050 (sample SAMEA4396988) | marine metagenome | biome: Polar Biome; feature: [DCM] deep chlorophyll maximum layer (ENVO:01000326); material: water (ENVO:00002006), including particulate matter (ENVO:01000060) such as... | depth 25 m
TTTGGGGGATGTCAATCACGGGGCGATGAATCAAAATAGCCATCGAGTTACTGAACTTATATCCAGAACGACGAGAGGTTGGAGTGTTAAGCACGGGGTCAAAACGGTCAGGGGCATGATCACACTTATAATGTAAAAATAAATAGGGAGGCAAAATGGACAAAGATTTTTTAGGCGTATAGTGATTGGCATTGACCCTGCTGTCACAAATAAACAAGAAAGCGATGAGACAGGCATCATCATTGCGGGTCTGGGAAAAGATGATAAAGGGTATGTATTGGCAGATTTAAGCGGAAAATATACACCGTCAGATTGGGCGAAAACTGTTATTAAAGCCTATTATAAATATAAAGCTGACAGAGTTGTGGCAGAAGTGAATCAAGGGGGAGATCTTGTTGAACAGACGTTGCGGGCTTTTGATTCAACCTTAAGTTACAAATCTGTACGCGCATCACGTGGAAAAATGGCAAGGGCTGAACCGATTGCAGCCTTGTATGAACAAGGAAAAGTATTGCATATAAAACACTTCCCAATTTTAGAAGATCAGATGTGTCGCTTTACCGGGCATAAACATGATAAATCCCCAGATCGTGTGGATGCCTTGGTCTGGGCTTTGACAGAATTAATGTTAGGGCAGTCTTTTTTCATGAAAATTAAGCCAAAAATATGGCGCGCATAATATACTTTTTAAATAAAATATGGTAAAAATTATAGTATACAGGGAAGTTTTATGAAATTAATTACTATTCTTAATTTTCTGTTTCTTATTTTTATTTATTCTAAAAGTAATGCAGCAGCAGAATATATTGAAGACGATGGGTTGGCTTTTGATCGTCTTTTGAGAAATGTTTCTGGGGGATATACCCGCATTTCTGTTATTGCTGCATCAGCTGCATCGACAACAGATGATAAAAGACGATTGGCTGTTTTAGATACCGTGGCACAATTAGAACTTTTATCAGAAAAATTACCAGGTGTTGCCTTTGATGTCCTTGTTCTGGGCGCCCGGAACGCAGAAAGTAGGCATGTTGCAGAATTATGTGACAGATTAGGATCAAAACTAACAATGTTGGGGGCTAAAAGGCAAGAACGTTATCTTAGAAAAAGAAGAGAATTAGGTATCCACAGAGAAAAAGAGGCCAAATTTTGTTTTAGTATCATGGATGTCGTTGACACGGATGCCTATGATATTATTTTCATGGCCGGAAAAATGAATAGTTTAATGCCATCAATATGGTATGAAAAGATGTTTTTAGATGCGCTGAAACCGGGTGGATATGCTTATTTAATGGATGTTGATCAATCAACTTGGGATATAACTTGTCATAGTTGGAAATTAGAAATTGTTAAATATCCGGAAAGTAAGTTCCTGTGCAGCGTTCAGAAATATGGATTTTATCGCTATAGAAAAAGGGAAAATATCATGGCCGATAGGCGAAATCCTATGGCCCTTACAAGACCTGATCCATCCATTTCTATAGCGGAAGAAAGTTTGCCTGAAGCTTTTTCTGGATTAAATGCTGTCGATGTATTTAGAAAAATAAAATTAGATATTCCAGAACCAAAAGAGGCCGCCGCCGCAGAAGGGTAAAATAAAATAAATAACGATCAAGCAAGCCTTGGGATTTTCCCAGGGCTTTTTTTATGGGCTGTGCAAGGCCCAAGATTAAGGAGAAAACATGAAAGAAAATCGAATAAAAAAGTGGATCAACCAATTGACACAAAAACGTAGTCGGGTGGGATCAATTCTGGCTTGGCAACAGGTAGGGCGCCCCGTTTGGACACCGCGCCAATATGATTTTTTGTCAGAAGAAGGATATCACAAAAACGTTATTGTTTATCGGTGTGTAAATTTAATTGCCCGGAACTTGGCCACAGTACCCTGGAAACTTTATCAAGGGGACGAAGAATTAAAAATCCACCCCTTGTTTGATTTAATAAAAAACCCCAACCCCATGCACACACGGGTTTCTTTGTTGGAATCAATGGCTTCGCATATTTTGTTGTCAGGAAATTGTTATTTAGAAGCCGTGGGGGACAATAAAATTGACGAGCTTTATCTATGGCGCCCAGATAGGGTTCAAGTTGTCCCAGGAGAGGGCGGCGTGCCAGAAGCCTATATTTATCGTGTAAATGGTCAAGAGCGTAAAATATATGTTGATAGCCAAAATGGCCAATCATCTGTCCTGCATATCAAGACATTTCATCCTTTGAATGATTGGTACGGGATGAGTGCCATTGAAGCCGCGGCCTCTGCCATTGATCAACATAATGCCGTTGGATCACATAACCTGGCCTTGTTACAAAATGGGGGTCGCCCAACCGGGGCCCTTGTTATAAAGCCAGGGGCAGATACATCAACACACCTGACAGAGCAAGAACGCCAAACCCTTAAAGATGAATTACGCCTGGCTTATGAAGGATCTGACAATGCGGGCCGCATGATGGTTTTAGAAGGCAATATGGAATGGCGTGAAATGGGATTGAATCCAAAAGATTTGGATTTTGTTAATGGCAAGCATTTATCCGCCCGTGAAATTGCCCAGGCTTATGGCATTCCAGGCATGTTGGTTGGGGTGCCGGGGGAATCAACCTTTGCCAATTATAAAGAGGCGCGTCTGCACCTTTGGGAAGATACCATTTTACCAACATTGGATAAAGTTATGGCAGAAATCAATCGCTGGATTTGTCCTTATTATGGGGATGATATTGAATTTCGATATGATGCAGATTCCATTCCTGCCTTGGCTATACGACGTGAGTCTTTATGGTCGAAAATTCAAAATAGTGATTTTCTAACAACAAACGAAAAACGCGCAGCCTTGGGATATGGGCCCACTGAATAAGATACAAAATAGGAAGGGACATTATGCAAAAGAAATTACATGCAACAATCAACATAAAATCACTATCTGATGAAGGGACATTTTCTGGCTATGCCAGCGTATATGATGAAATTGATAATCAGAATGATCGCGTCGCCGAAGGGGCCTTTCAAAAGGCATTACATGCAGCCGAGAATGAAGGGAAATTCCCCAAAATGTTGTGGCAACATGACCCAACCCAACCCATCGGCCGTTGGACGGAAATAAAAGAAGACCAAAAAGGCTTGTTTGTTAAAGGACAAATATTCCTGGATATTCAAAAAGGGTTTGAGGCCTTTAAACTGGTAAAAGAAGGCGTTATTGATGGCCTTTCCATTGGTTTTATCGTCAAAGAAACATCCCGTCAGAAAACCCATCGAATGATCTTAGCTGTAGATCTTTTAGAAATTTCATTGGTAACATTTCCAGCCAATGCAAAAGCAACCATCCAAGAAGTAAAAAAGGATTCGCTGTTGGCATCCAGTCTGGCACGCCTTAATTCCTTACTTCTTACCTAAAGGTATCTTAATCGTTAATTAACAAAAATAGGAGGTTCTATGAACAACGAATCAATACATTCTGCTGTCGAAAATATAGGCACGAATTTGGAAAAATTTAAATTAATACAGGAGGAAAAATTGCAAGAAATTGAATCAAAAATGATGGAAACATTCCATGCAAAATCAGATCGACCAAATATGGACAGAAAAAATGAAGGAACGAAATCTATGAAAGATAAAGAGTTTAAAAATTTTATTCGCCGCGGGGATTTTTCTGCAAAATCTTTAATGGCTGGGGCTGCACCAGGGGAATTTTTACTGCCAGAAACGGTTCAAGAACGTATCAGCCTGGATTTAAAAGCAGGGGGATCCATCCGATCATTGGCAAAAGCTATGCAAATTTCAACAGGATCCGTTGAAGTTATTCTTGATAGGGACGCCCCCGATGTTGGCTGGACAGGTGAAACAGATGAACGTGCCGAAACGGGAACACCAGTCTTAACGAAACATAAAATTATTGCCCATGAAATGTATGCCCGCCCCAAGGCAACGCAAAAACTTTTGGATGACGCAGCCGTCAATGTGGAAGAATGGTTGGTTAGTCGCGTATCTAATCATATGTCAAAACAAGAAAACAAAGCATTCTTGTACGGAAATGGGGACAATAAACCAAATGGTATTTTATCGTATCCAACTTGCGAATCAGAAGATTGGGCCTGGGGCAGTTTTGAACATATTACAACAGGATCTGATGGTGAATTTGGAGATGATGGGGCCGAAGTTTTAATTGATACTTTGAATGCTTTGAAAACTGAATACAGGGATGGAGCTGTCTGGATGATGTCACGTTCTGCCCATTCAAACGTAAGGAAATTAAAAGATCCAGGAACAGGTCAATACCTGTGGCAGCCGGCTTTGGGGGGTGAGGCAAACCCAACAATCTTAGGATATCCAGTTGTCCTTACAGATGACATGCCAGGATTAATATCTGGCACAGCAAGTAAATCCATTCTTTTTGGAAATTTTTCTGCCACTTACATGATTGTGGATCGTATGAATATGAGTGTTCTTCGCGACCCTTATTCATCAAAACCGTATGTTGAATTTTATGTGTCAAAACGTGTTGGAGGAGATGTTGTAAACTTTGAATCTTTAAAGGTTATCAACTTTGCATCAGATGCAGAAGATGCAGCAGATGCAGAAGATGATGCAGCTGGAATTGATGCGGAATAGGGAGAAATCATATGCAAATAAAATTATTAACCAGCCCATCTGATGAATGTATTTCACTGGATTGGGCGAAAGAATATTTGCGTGTGGATCATGATGCAGAGGATCGGGTCATTTCTGACCTGATCCCGGCTGCACGTGAAATCATACAAAGCCAATTGGGGTATTATGTTGGCCCGCAAAAAGTTCAAGTAACGGTTCCTTTGATTAAAAGGAAAGGACGAAAAATAACCCCAAGAACAGTGGGACATATGCGGGGCAGAACATGTATTCGATTGCCCTTATCCCCCATTATTTCTGTGGAAAAAGTGAAAGTTATTTCTTTTGAGGGGAAAGAAGAAATTGTGCCTGATGGAAAATATCATCCCAATTTAAATACTTATCCAGCCTTAATTATTTTGGATTATGAAGATAAAGATACGGCTGTTATCAATTTAACGGTTGGCACAGAAGAACCATCAAAGGCCATTAAAAACAAAATATTATCAACTTTGGCAGATCTTTACGAGAATAGATTGGGTCCGTTGGTTCATAAAATACCTTTGACTTCGGGTATTTGCCCATGAAAAATAATTTTTGCAAATTAAACAATCGGATCCAACTTTTACGATCTGAAGAAAGACAAGATGAAATGGGCGGTATTGAACTTGACTATGTCCCTTGTTTTTCTTTGTGGGCAAAATTGCAACCTGTTGATTACAGAAATGGGGAATCCTGGCAAACGGGGGCCTTAGATTTTGTAAATGAATATAAGGTTTTTGTGCGGGTGGATCACCCAATAAAAGCAGATATGCAAATTCAATGGAAAGGTCAAATATTTGAAATGAAAACACCCCCGTCTTATGCTGAAAACAAAAAGTATCAGTTTTTTATTATAAGAAGTATTAACCAAGATAGGGGATAAAAATGGATTATGGTTTTTCAAAAGCCTTCCTTGATTATATTCAGGTAACACCAAAACTTAAAGATAATTTCAAATCAATCGGCCAGTTCTTACCAGATAATGCAAAATACCCGGCATTAATCGTCTTTACAAATGCAGTAGAAGTTCTTAATAAGATAACCCCAGGACAGGAAAAGGCAAAAATATCCTTTACGATTAAAGTCTTAAGTGGATATAACGGCCTGCAAGAATTATATTTTTTGGGCAATCTGATCGAAGGAAACTTTAACGGCAACACAATAACAACAGAAGATGGACAGTGTATTAATTTGCGTTTGATGGGCCCTGTATTCGAAGGAATACAGAAAACAAAAGCATGTAATTATCGATCGATGGTGATTAAGGGAATTGGTTATATCAACCCATAAAGGATTTAAAATGAATAATGCCTATGAAGAATTAACAACTTACTTTGATAAAGTACAACGGTATCGTTTTTACCAACTTCCCAGATGGATGAGGTAGCAATATGCAAACAAAACTTAAAATAAGCCATGCTGGATTTCCCCCAATGTCCATGGGGAATTGCCGTCAGATTATTTCTTCTTTAGTAAAGGGCGATGTTTGGCGAACGATTAATGGGGACGCGGTATTGCCAGAAATGGGAAGGGAACATAAATACAAAACAAATATTTATGGCCAAGATGTTAATTCCCCCTGTTTTGATGGTATTTCAGTTGGGTCAATTGTTGGCATCGATTGCATCCAACAAATGTGGGGAAATAGTCCAGCTGAAAGTACAGAGGCCATTATTCTTAAACGTAAACCTGTAGAGGGGTCTGTTATCGCAGTTGATAAAAATAGAACTTTTTATGATCTGGAACAAATAGGCGAAAAAGAATTTATTTTGAAAGACGGTCCTGTGCCAGAAGACGTCTGTATTGGTTATTTGCCGCATTTAGACGTTATCATAACGCACCTGACTGTTAACCATGAAGAATGGGGTAATGGATACAAATGGGAACTTGAAGCAGAAGAAGTCTAAGTCTAAGACTTTGCAGCTTTTCTTTTCTTGCGAACTTCGAAATAGGACATGTACAAAGTACTGCCAATAATAATGGCGGCCCCAAGTAATGTTTTCATCTTAACGGATTCGCTGAAAAGCATGAACCCAAAGAATACAGAGAAAACAAGTTCAACATACCGGAACGGTGCAAGAGAAGATGCCTCTGTCGCTGAAAAGGCTTTGAATAAACAAACCTGAATTAAGTTTGCCCCAGCCCCCAAAGCAAATAGCCATAGCAATTCACGTAGGTTAGGCGTTTGCCAAACCATCAAGGCTGGAATCAGACCTGCAATGGTTGTTCCCAAAGCAAAATAAAATAACATTGTTAAGGTGCTTTCGTTTGACACCATCTTTTTGGCCATCAAATCAAGTACCGCAAATAATAATGCGGCCCCCATAGGCAAGAAAACATAAATATTAAAACTTGGGCTACCTGGATCAATCATCACAAGAATCCCGGCAAATCCCAAAATAACAGCAATCCACCGACCTGGGCTTACTTTTTCCCTTAGGAATAAAATGGCCAAAGGCATGAAGAATAAAGGTTGGGTAAAGGAAAAAACAGTTACTTCAGCCAAAGGAACAAAAATTAATCCGTAGGTGAACAAAGCAATGGCGGCAACCCCCACAATGGCACGCCACCAATGCATAGAAGGATTTACCGTTTTAAAGGAAGACCAGCCTTTTGTAATCATAAAAGGAAGAACGGTCAGCATGCTGAATAAGAAACGGAAGAAAGAAATTTCCATCCCATCCAGACGTGTGCCCACAAGTTTAACAATGACGTCATTACTGACACTAACAAAGCATGTCAGGATTGACCAAAATGCCCCTTGCGCAAAGCCTTTACAACTTAACCATTTTAAAAAATTCATAATAAAACTTTTAAGTGATTTTTTAATAATAAGCAATCAATAAATTAAAGGAGGGACCTTATGCAATTTTTCTTTGCCTGGGCAAAAGCTGATGAAGACTTTGATCCAGATAAACACCTTAAACAAGATGAACAGATTGTATCCTTGAAAATACGACATAACGAGGGAGAGTTTCCAAGTGCAATCATCAAAGTCTGCCATAATCTTGATTATGAAAAAGTAAAAGAAAAAGCCTTTATTTCTTGTTTGTCTGACGGGAAAGTTCAGTTGCTGTTTTCAGGTTTTTTACTGTCTGTCCCCGATAATATTTTATCCCAAACCATTGATATGGAACTGATCGCAGAACCTTTGAATAGTATCGAAACTTTGGCACGGGAAACAGAAAGCCTTAAAAAACTGCCAAATTATGATCCCTTATTCAGCAAGCCATCAGAATCCAATAAAGTAGAAGAAATTCTGGATGGGTATTCTGTCTTGCCCTGTTGGTCAAGAACGATGGATTCTTTTAATTTCTCAAGTATTTTTGAAGGCAGAAAAACAAAAGAAATTGGTAATAATTTTGCGCAGGATTCATTGAAAGTACGTCTGAAGTCCCCCCCCATTGATTCAATTACTTGTGAAGTATCAGCCCAGTGGGAACAAACATACCAAAGCACAGTAGACGCAGGTTTTGGGATTAAATCCCATTTATCTGGGGGGAAGTTGGTCACCTTAACCCCCCAAAAATTAATAGAAAATTGGTGGCCATCCAGTACTTCGATTCCAGGAAATACTTATCATATTATTTCTTCGCAACTAAAAAATGGGCATGGTGCTAGCGAATCAGCCCCTTATGAAGTATATGGCGATACGACACCGTATACTTTGCCAGCCTATGCCCTGGAACCTGAATTAGTTTTATCTTACAGAATCAAACAAAAACGCAAAGAAACAGTGTTCTTTGATATTCAAAATAATTGTCAAAAATTATTCAAGTTCCGCCACGGACGAAACCATAAACATTTAACTTTTAACCTAGAGGATATTACACATGATCATCAAAAAATATATTGGGAAGCTAAAAAAGAATATACAAAAGGCGAAAAAATTACTTATCGGAATAGTTACTATGTTTGCAATAAAGATCATACGTCGAATGATTTTTTCAGCGATTATTGTTGGGACATTTCTTTCGATGGGGGTTCTGCTTTGGGCGATTTATCTTCTGCTAGCTATTTTCTAACAGACCGGGGTCGTCAATCAATCCATAGTGCCATTGAAAGATGTCAATCATATTTGGCCGCAAGTTGTCGGGCTGTTGAAATAAACTTGCGGCTGCCTTTTACCGAAAATATTGATATCGATTGTGATACAGATTTATCTTTTCTGGACCCAAGGTTACCTGAAGGGAAGGCAAAAGGAAAAGTTGTCAGTTATACTATTCAGGCTGAAGGAATAACGCAGCCTTATGTTGATGTGACAATTCTTTGTAGCGTTGGTAACGATGTTTCAGAGGAAAAGGCAGTGGATTTCAAAACCCCATCTGGTATTGGGTATATGGATTATAAAGACCAACGGCCAAAACAGGGAATGTTGAATCCAAAGGCCTTTAGGGGGACAGATATTATTCAAAGTGTAACAGTCAATAATTCAGCAGAACAGCAAAACAGTTTGCTTGCTGGGAAAAAATTTATCAAAAAGGCAGCGGCTGCAAAGTTATTGTCATCGAATTCAACGTCTATGCAAATAAGGTTGGCGGATCTTAATAATCCCGAAGTCTTGTTTCACAAAATAGACCTGACAATCCCAAATCCATGGACAGCCCCTTGTCAAATACAGTTCTGAGGAAGATATGAGTTTATTAAAATTAAGTAATTATGAAGGGAAACCGTATAGTGAAGGGTTTTCCCTTTCCAATGTGACAGAATTCACTGATTTGAATAGCTTAGGCTTTTCAGATAATAAAAAACCCTTTATAGGGAAAATTGTTCAATTATTCATTTATGCCAAGATTGAAACAGAAAAAGGCCCTGATTGTCATGTCACGCAAATAATAGGAGGAGAAGACTTACCACCAGTCTCTATCTTAGATCCTGATGCTTACGAAAATGAGGCAGCAGGTGAGTTGATACCGACCATTAATCATTCAGCCATAAATTATGTGCATACAGGAAGGATTGAACTGGAATTGGAAAATGGGGAAATAATTTCCCTTGATGAAAGTGATTATTCTATTGAAATCAAAGAAGGTGATGTTATTGCACAACAAAGATTCGAAGTTCTGCCAGGCGATGTAATATATAAAGAGGCAGAAAACATAAATCTTTACCCTTTGGGGGTTATGGTTGACCCGGGTAAATCAATTGCCTCTATTCAGCCAGTTTATTTCAGAATAAACCAGGCCGGAGAAAGCACAACACTTAAGATATTAACAACAGAAAAATTATCAAGCGCTGGGGGGTTTTATTCAACAGAAGGGTTTGAATACGGGGGATGCCATTATGAATTTATAACAGAGGGGGATAGCATCCAACATAAAAATATTCAAGATTATGTCAAAGAAGGAAGAATCACCTTAAGAATAAATCATGGATCAGAAGGCGCATCAGCGGCTGCCGCTGCAGGAGGAGTAAGAAGTATCGAAGCCGAAAGCTGTGAACTGTATGGAAGTCAGCCAGATAAAGTTATTTTAGGCTTTAAACTTCCTAGTGCAGGTCTATAGCTTCCTGACAATTGTAAGGCCATCACTTATAGGTACCAAGCAAGCATCCACACGGTTATCAGCATGAATTATTTTATTTAGTTCTTTTAATGTCGGCACACGCTTGTCTTGCGAATCGGGATTGGCAACTTCGCCTTTCCATAAAATATTATCCAATAAAATTAAGCCATTTGGACGAACAAGGGATAAACATTTTTCATAATACTGAATATAATTTCGTTTATCCGCATCAATAAAGGCAAGGTCAAAATGGTTGGGTTTATATTTTTCCATAGACGTCAACGCATCACCAATTTGGATATCAATTTTATGGCGAACACTGGCCTGTTCCCAAAAAGTTTGCCCTAGGGAAAAAGCATTAGGTGATTTTTCACAAGTAACAACCATACCATCTTGTGGCACCGATAAGGCCATCTCCAAAGTAGTGTATCCTGTGAAAGTCCCAATTTCTAAAACATTCTTGGCCCCAATTAATCGGGTCAATAATCCAATCAATGCTGTGACTTCTGGTGCAGATTGCATATTGCTGTGGGGTAATTTTTGCGTTTGATCATGCAGGGCTTGTTGCGCTGGATGTCGACGCACACCCACAGTATGGATGTACTTAACTAAATCAGCTGTAAAATTTATGTATGATTGGGACATATGTTTTTTTTACACCAAATTAATTAATTTTTCAATTTAGCAATTTAACGGAGGAAAAATGTTAACACTTTTAGGATCAATCATTGGCTTTATAGGAAGTCTGGTTCCGGATTTTATGCGCCTTATGAAGGACAGCAAAGATAAGGCTCATGAACTTAAGATTTTGCAACATCAAATAGAATGGGTGAAAACGACAAAAAAGTTAGATCTTGAAGAAATTCAAGCAGGGGCTGACTCTGCCGAAGCTTTGGCCTTGTATCGTCATGCACGAAAGACAGGAATTGGGTGGATTGACGCCCTAAGTGGGACAGTGCGCCCCTGCATTACCTATGCTTTTTTCTTTTTATATGCCGTTGTTAAAGTTTCCCAAATCATAGCCGTTAAAAATATTGGGTATGATCTGGGGTGGGCGCAAGCCATTACAAATATTTGGCACCCAGAAGATCAGGCCCTATTCGCGGCCGTTATGTCATTCTGGTTTGGACAACGTGCCCTTTCAAAATTTCATCCACAAGCAGGGAGGTAAAAAATGATGGAAGAATGTGTAAAAGCCTTAAGAAATCTTGAGGGTTGCCGCCTTAATATGTATATCTGTGCAGGGGGTAAAAAAACTATTGGATATGGACATGTTGTGTTGAAAGGGGAGCTTTATGAGTCGATTACTGAACTTGAAGCTGAAAATATTTTGATTCAAGATATTTTAAAAATTCAACAGGCTGTTAACCGGTTGGTCAAGGTTCCTTTAAAAAAACGACAAAATATTGCATTAATTATTTTTATTTTTAATGTTGGGGCAGGGGCCTTTCAACGGTCAACTTTGCGGCAAAAAATAAATGCAGAAGAACACGAACTGGTACGGGAAGAAATGCTGAAATGGGTTTTTGCCAAGGGAAAAAGAAACCAAGGCCTTGTCAGAAGAAGGGAATTTGAAGCCAATATTTATGAAGGCATTCGGAAAATATAATCTCGATCTGGGAAAATAAATATGATATAACTTAATATCAATATTGAAAAATAAAGTAATGAAATTAATATTCACTTTTTTTATAGCTATTAATTTTCTAATACAGGGTTGTACGGCACAAGCACAAAAAAATTCACCACGCTTGGCCTATCTTAAAAACCGTATTGAACAATTAGAAAGCCAACCCGGAACCTTGAAAGATATTCAAGCGATTCAACGGGAAATTGATGATTTGGAAAATGCGCCCAAATTACCAACGGTTGTACCCGATGCCGAAAATACTTTTATTGATGGGGGCCAGTCATCCCAAGAAACTGCCTCTACTTCCTTAGACTCAGACCATGATGGCATAGACTTTTTCCATGATAATCCTAATTTGGTTGCTGTGGATTATGGTGTTCCTAAAGAAATTGTCGATAGGATGAAAAATAAGATTACTTTATCTTCCGCCTTAACGGCAGGAGGTCCGTCAAAATCTTTGCCACCTTTAACAGCCCCAGATGATGTGTCACCTATTTCGCGTGATGAAATTCGCAAAAAACGTGAAGACATCCATTTAAAACGCGGGGTTATGGGGAAGGGGCTGAAAATTCCAAAAAGGGCAAGGTTATCACCGCCCAAAACAGCCCAAACAGAAAAACCTGCACCAGTTAAAAAGCTGACGCATGGCCGCCCTGACGGGATGTCACAGAAAAAACTGGTTAATGAAGGTCCAAGGTTGGATGCAATTCTTCCTGTTTCCATTCCAAGATTGCCCGCCCCAAAGGAAAATTCCCATTTTTCATCCCCGTCTTCATCATGGGGATTTTGCGAAAAAGATATCCCTTATTTGCAAGAGAAATTGGAAGTAAATCTATCCCAGTTAGAAGAAATGCAAAACATCGTTAAAAAAACAAAAGATGGGTTTGAAGTACAAAAACTGGCCAACAAAATCCAACAACTTGAAAATGACAAACAGTATTATATTAAAATGATAAAATCCATGGGGGGGACACCAAAATTAAGAAAACCACAGGTGGCTGTCGCCCAAACGATTGTGCCTGCCCAAAGCCAAGAATTCCAGATCAAGTCAGACCTTGAACGCCTGAATAAAGCAGAAAAAATGGTGCGTCATAAGATCCGCATTACAAAGGATTCAAGGGCTTTGTCTGCCTTGGGCGCCAGTCTTGAAAATATTCAAAATCAAAAGAAATTGTTGGTGGCATCTTCAAAAGATACCGGTGCAATGGACACAACAAAAATATATAAAACCCCAAATGTTTTTCATACACCAGAAAAGAAACCAGAACCTGTGGCAAAGGAAGAACTTGCCCCAGCGACAACAGTCATGCCAACATCACCCGTTCCAATGGAAGGAAAAACAAATTGGGCAGTAACGGCAAAACAAGCCGTAGATCCTGATTATGCAGAACATATCGATGACTATGACGTTGTTAAATCCGCCCCTGAAAAACCTCTTTGGGCTGGCGTAGCTGAATCTCAACACGAAAAACGCCCCGTAAAATACCAAGCAAAAGGGCAGGGTGTTTCCCAAAGTGAAGCACGTCAAATTGCCAAAGCTTGGCTATCTAGGTAGTTTTTTGACCCCTACCACAGCGCGGTTCACCCTCACTTGATTCCTCTCACTCTTCTCTCTCCGTTCTTGATTCCTCTCATCCCGCGACCTCCCCATCTTCCTTAGATGTTTTATAGGCAAGTCGGATGTTGTCCAAATCCTTGGTATTCAAGATAATCAGTTTTTTAGTCTTTGAAACTTTGACAGCCATTCTTTCCAAGACCTTTTTTTTGTAAGGAAACAAAATAATGTATCTAACCAAAAACCAGCTGATCATGGGGGTGCATCCTTGTGGCAAGGTATCCCGTTCTTTTTTTAAAACAATTAATCGATAACATCGGGCAAGGGCGCGCCATAGGCAAAGGGGAATAGGGGTGTTAATATAAATCATACAGTCCGCCGCATCACAGCGTTCCTCGATAAGGCGGGCACCCCCTTCGAATATCCATTTATCTTGCTTACAAATATCTGTGACTGTTTTTTTAAACTTTTCAGGATCAGGTCCTTTCCAGTCTGGCCTCCAGAACAGTTTGTCAAAGGAATAATAGGGCAGGCCTTTTGTTTCAGCCATTATTTTGGCCAAAGTACTTTTGCCTGAGGCACTGTTACCCCCAATAACAATTTTATTAAAATGTTTAATTTCGTCAAAAAAGCTTTGCATAGGTTAATTTTATACATTATCTTTTTATCTTTAGAAACTATCTTTTGATGGGAAAAGTAATTAAGACGGCAGTCTAACACAAAGGGATTATTATGTTTAAATATGCCATTAAGGGTTCTGCAAACTTCTTTGATCGTTTGATGCGTCGGTATACGCCTGACCCATTTATCCTGGCTTTGGCTCTGTCAGCCATAATTTTTGTGACTGGCGTGATGCTGACTGGCACCAGCCCAAAACAAATGGTTAAATATTGGGGGGATGGTTTTTGGAAATTAATTCCTTTTACCATGCAAATGGCCATGGTTTTCCTTGGTGGTTATGTATTGGCTGCCACGCCTTTGGTGAATGGCTTGCTGAACGGTATTGCCAATCGCGTTAAAACACCTGGACAGGCCGTTGTTATAACAAGTCTTGTTGCCTGCATTGGATGTTGGTTGAACTGGGGATTTGGTCTGGTTATTGGGGGTTTGTTATGCCGGGCCTTGGGGAAAACTGTGCCGAACGTTAACTTTAGGCTTTTGGTTGCCAGTGCTTATAGTGGGTTTTTGGTATGGCATGGGGGGCTTTCTGGATCAATTCCGTTGACAATTGCCACCCCAGGTAATTTTAGTGAAGCCACCATTGGGCGTTTAATTCCCGTTCAAGAAACAATTTTTTCAAACTATAACCTGTTGGCATCCATTCTTTTGCTTATTCTTTTGCCTTTGGTTAATTGGCTTGTGGGGACAAATGAAACCCAAAGCTATACAACTGAAATCAAAGAAGAAGATCTTCATGAAATTGCTGAGCCGAAAAATGCCAGGGTGCCGGCTGATTATTTAGAAAATAGTAAATTGATCTGCTTATTAGGGGGCGGGGCAGGGCTTGTTTATATTGCTTTTGAATTAATGGATGGAACATTCCGCCTACAACTTAATATTTTAAATTTCATGTTTTTATTCTTAGGTTTATTCCTTCATAAAAGCCCAAAGACCTTTGTCAAGGCCGTTGAAAAAGGGGCCGGTGGGGTTGGGGCCATATTGCTTCAATTCCCATTTTATGCTGGAATTATGGGGATGATGCAGGGGTCTGGATTGGCAGAAATTATCGCCAGTGCTTATGTGCAAATTGCAACGGCCCAAAACTTTGATGTTTTAACTTTTTATACGTCTGGTTTATTAAACCTATTTATCCCATCAGGTGGGGGACAATGGGCGGTTCAGGCGCCTGTTGTCATCAAAGCATCGCAAGAATTGGGCATCGACATTGCCAAAACAGCAATGGCAGTAGCTTGGGGCGATGCGTGGACCAATATGATTCAACCCTTTTGGGCCTTGCCTTTATTGGCAATTGCCGGCCTTAAATTGCGCGATATCATGGGGTATTGTGTGATGGCTTTGTTTGTATCTGGAATCGTTCTTTCAGCAATATTTTATATATTTTAGGAAGATAGTTGACAGAAGATAGTTCATGTCTTATCTGTAAACCATGCGTATGTATAAATTAACAAAAGTTGACGTTATCTGTGTGGTTTAAGTTAAGAATCACAAGATTTAGGTGTATTCCCAAACCCATTTTTCAACAAACATTAATTTTTCCACTGGCACCAACAGAAATTTTTAAAAAGCAGAAATAGATACATGTTAATAGTCAATAACCTTTCAATGACCTTTGGGTCCAAATTATTATTTTATAATTCATCCTTTAACTTAAACACCAATCGTCGTTATGGTCTTGTTGGGGCAAATGGATCCGGGAAATCCACTTTTATGAAAATATTAATAGGGGATGAAGAACAGCTGGACGGGGAATACCGTATTAAAAGTGGGGATAAAATTGGGTGCCTGCGTCAAGATCAATATCTTTTAAATGATGAAATTGTTGTTAATGCTGTTATCCAAGGAAATCCTGAACTTTGGAATGCGTTAAAAACAAAAGAAAAATTGTTGGAAAAAGGCGATTTAACCCAGGAAGATTGCGAAGTTTTAGGGGATCAAGAGGATATCATTATAAACAATGATGGCTATTCAGCCGAAGATTTTGCTGCAAAATTATTATCTGGATTGGGGATCGACGAATCAAAACACTTTGGAAAAGTTTCAGAATTATCTGGGGGATTTAAAATCAGGGTCTTGTTGTCCCAAGCCTTGTTTAATAATCCTGAAGTCCTATTGCTGGACGAACCAACAAACCACTTGGATTTACCTTCAATTGATTGGCTAAAGAATTATTTAATGGATGAATATAAAGGCCTTTTGATTTTTATTTCGCATGACCAATCTTTCATTCGGGAACTATCCACTGATATATTGGATGTTGATTACGGTGAAATTACTTTATACCCAGGCAGTTACGAACGCTTTGTAAAGCAAAAAGCCTTGGCCGAAGAACAAAAATTAAAAGAAAAAGCCGGCCTGGAAAAACGTGTTTCAGATCTGCAAAAATTCGTGGATCGGTTTGGGGCCAAGGCATCAAAGGCAAAACAAGCCAAGTCCAAAGCCAAAATGATTGATAAAATCGAATTGCCAGAAATTCGTAAATCATCCCGCGTGGCGCCCAGATTTGCCTTTAAACAAGAAAAAGCATCTGGTAAAGAAATTTTAACCATACGCAAAATTTGCAAAGCTTATGGTGAAAAACAAGTCTTAACAGGTATTGATAAGAATGTTATCCGTGGGGATCGTATTGGTTTTATTGGGGCAAATGGAATAGGAAAATCCACTTTGTTAAAAATCCTGACAAACAACCTTACCCAAGATAGCGGCACCTATGAATGGGGGTTTAATACAAAAGTATCTTATGTGGCCCAAGATCACTTTGACCAACTGGATCCCCATCAAAATTTAGTTCAATGGTTGCGTGGTGCTTGCCCCGGGCATGACGAAACGCAAATTCGAAATGCATTGGGGTGCATGCTGTTTTCGGGTGATGAGTCCATGAAGAAAATTGATGCTTTAAGTGGGGGGGAATGCGCCCGGCTTTTGTTTGCAAAAGTCATGTTGGATAAACCCAATGTTATTATCCTGGACGAACCAACAAACCACTTGGACTTAGAAGCCATCGAAGCCATGCAAAAAGCCTTAAAAAGCTTTGAAGGAACACTTCTGTTTGTAACGCACGATCGGGTTTTCTTGCAAAAACTGGCAACAGATATTGTTAAATTAAAATAATTTTTTATACTTTTGTTGATAATCTATTGGGAATTCAACCTTGTCAAACACCTAAAAAATAGGCAGACTTAGAATTGAAGCTAACGGGGTATAAGATGAAACAAAAAATAAAAAGAATCGTAAGGCTTAAAAAGCTTTTTAAAATGAATATAAACTGGTTAAATTTAACCAGTCGGTATGCAAAGCCAGTTGGGCAAAAGCCCTTAAAATATAAAAAATGTATGGTCAGGATATAGGTTTTTGTGATGAATAAAAAATTTATTTTTATTTTTTTGGTCTTAGTTATTGCCATCACAAGTTTTGTTTTAGTCAGAAAAAACAAAGACTTAGACACAAATACAATTTCTTTGGAACGCCTTTCTGGAACAAAATACACATAACCCCTTGAAATTTTTCGCATACTTCCCAGATGTATATTGAATCTAGGCGCAAAGCTTAGGTTTTCATGTTATACCTCCATGTAACATAGGCCAGCTAAAGGTTTTCCTTTAGCTGGCTTTTTATTATCTGAATTTTATGTCATATAATAAGTATGGATAAAATTGAATGGAAAATATCTAAAGACCTGATTCCTTATCAAGATGCCCTTGATTTGATGGAATCCCGTGTCAAACAGATTATTGAAGGTACAGCGCCTGAATTAATATGGTTTCTTGAACATCCCCCAGTTTATACATTGGGCACAAGCAGCCAATCGGAAGATACACTAAACAATAATGATATTCCTATTATCAAGACGAACAGAGGGGGGCGATCAACCTATCATGGGCCGGGACAACGGGTTGTTTATCTTATGTTGGACCTTCGAAAAAGGGGGCAGGACATACGAAAACTTGTCTGGATGCTTGAAGAGTGGATAATACAATCATTGAACATAATAGGTATTAAAGCAGAACGAATTAGGGGTAAAATAGGTATATGGGTTAATTCCGATGATAAGCCAAAAAAAATTGCGGCCTTGGGTCTTAGGATTAGAAAGTGGGTTACCTTTCATGGCGTAAGCATAAACATCGCCCCAGACCTGAATCATTTTAAGGGGATCGTTCCTTGTGGAATCAGTGATCTTGGCGTAACATCAATAAAAGACCTGGATATTTCTGCTGATTTTAAAGAAATAGACGCCGCCTTAAAACAAACCTTTGAAAGGATTTTTAATGCCAATCACACCAATTGAAGATATTAAAACTCTGAAAGATGGGAAACATCGTTTGCTGGGCATAGACCTTGGGGAAAAGACGATAGGCATTTCTTTAACAGATAACTTGTGGGTTGTGGGAACGGCCCTTGAAATTCATAAACGAATCAAGTTTAAGCAAGATGCCAACCACCTTATTAACTTAATTCAAGAACATAATATTGCAGCGCTTGTTATGGGATGGCCTTTAAACATGAACGGCACAGAAGGGCCAAGGTGCCAATCAACCCGGCAATTTTGCAATAACTTATTATCAATGTATGAAATCCCCATTGTTTTGTGGGATGAACGCTGGTCAACGAAAATCGCAGATTCTGCCATGCTTGAGATGGATTTATCAAGGAAAAAACGCAAGGCGAAAATAGACAAAACCGCTGCATCAGTAATCTTACAAAGCGCCCTTGATTATCTTAGTCTATAGATTTATTTCTGGTAAACGTTGGACTGATATTCATCAATCAAGAATTTGGTGTAAACAAGCATATCCTCATACAACACATTGTCTTTGACAAAAGATTGGGCCTGCCTGGATATTTTTTCCATATCAATATCATTTTGCACAGCATATTTATAAACATCAAATAAATTACTTAAATCATTTTCAACAGGCAAATAATGTACATTGGGTTTTAAGGCTTGGTAATACCATTGTATATGCGAAGAATCCTGTTTGATAACCAATGAATTACTTGCTAACTTCCATAACAATCCTGGCCACGTAGACGATACGCCATCTAAAGAAATAAGATATTTATAAGGTATTTGCATTTCAGGGATTGTATACCCTTCTTTTTTAGTCGTGGGTATCAACACATCCATATAGGATTTTTTATCAGCCATATGAACAATTTTTTCCCTAACTTTATTTGTGTTACTACCGCGCCAGAAAATAATATTTTTCTTGTCTAACCAGTCATATGCTTTGTTTGCGAAGTTAATGTTTTTATAAATATAGCCCCACCTAGATAAATTCATACCATCTGGTATTAAAATTAAGTTTTTATGGAAAGGATCTGCCAGATTTTTTGAATAAGTAAAGATTGGCACTTGACCTTTATATTCTGGAGGCATTAAATCGGCGACACTTAAGATGAAAATACAAGGCTTTAAAAGATTTAGTTTTTGAAGTCTTTGTAATGCTTCAATAACAGATCGTCGCCGTCCATCAAAATAGGGAAGGCGATGGGGCATCGTATAAACACTGTCTGAATCAATAATAACTTTAACCATTTGGTATTTATGAAGACGTTGGTCTTTTGGAATGGAATCTAAATAAGTATCAATAGCCGCCTCTGTTACCTTTTGATTCCCAATATCTTGGGATATCTGTCGATTCATCCATTCTTTTGGCCCTTTATTAATTTTATTTAGAAGGCTTTTTTTGTCATAAGCAGGAAAGAAATGTTCCAATAAACGAACAATAGAATCGTGGATTTCAAAACGGATTAAATCTGCCTTTTCAAACTTATTGTAAGGTAACTTTATTGCTGATCCAGTTGCAAAAGCTAAGATAATTAAAGCAAACATTGTTTTTTTAATCATTTTAATACTCTAATAAAAAGTTATATAAAGTCCTAAAACAGAAAGAAGGACAAGGACAATCCACCCAATAACATTTTTATATTTTCTTGTGTTTGAAGGCTTGTTATCATTAACAGGTCTGCGACGCGTGATAGTTTTCGCCATTTTATTCCTTATTTCTTTTTATATTTACGTTCTGTTTTTCCAATATATAATTGACGGGGGCGGGCAATCTTGCTGTCCGAATCACCATACATTTCTGTCCATTGGGCAATCCAACCAACCGTGCGGGCAACAGAAAATATAACTGTATACATTGATTCGGGTATCCCCATTGCTTTAAATATGATTCCGGAATAAAAGTCAACATTTGGATATAGTTTTCTTTCAATAAAGTATTCATCTTTCAATGCAATCGCCTCAAGCTCCATCGCCAATTCCATCAGCGGATCATTCCGTCCCATGCTTTTTAAGACGTGGTGGGCGCTTTCCCGAATCACCTTGGCGCGGGGGTCGTAATTTTTATAAACCCTGTGCCCAAAGCCCATTAAACGTGTTTTATGGCTCTTTACATCTTCGATAAAGCCTTTGATATTCTTTTTGTCACCAATTTTTTTCAGCATTTTTATGACGGCTTCGTTGGCTCCCCCATGGGCAGGGCCCCAAAGGGACGCAATACCCGATGCAATACAAGCAAAAGGATTTGCCCCAGTTGATCCAGCCATGCGGACAGTTGATGTTGATGCATTTTGTTCGTGATCTGCGTGAAGAATCAAAATATTATCCAATGCTTTTGCAACAGATGGATTAACTTTGTAGGGATCACAAGGGGTTCCAAACATCATTTGCAGGAAATTTTCTGAATATCCTAAAGAGTTATTTGGATACATAAACGGTTGTCCAATCGAATACTTATAGGCCATTGCGGCAATTGTTGGCATTTTGGCAATTAACCGCCGCGATGTGATGATTCGTTTTTTGCGATCTGTAAAATCGGTACTGTCATTATAAAAAGCGGATAAAGCGCCAACAACACCAACCATAATAGCCATCGGATGCGCATCACGACGAAAGCCATTAAAGAAAGTATGAAGTTGTTCATTTAACATCGTATGTGTTCGAATGCTATATTCAAATTCTGAAAATTCTTTTTTATCAGGCAGTTCCCCTTCAAGTAATAAATAGGCAACTTCAAGAAAATTACTGTTTCTTGCCAAGTCATCAATTTCATATCCGCGGTAAAGAAGGGTGCCTTTTTCCCCGTCAACAAAGGTAATTTTGGATTTACAGCTGGCTGTTGAATTGAACCCAGGGTCATAGGTTAGCATCCCCGTGTCTGTATACAAAGGGGTTACATCCAAAACATCAGGCCCAAGCGTTGAGTTATGACAATTCAATTCTGTCAGTTTTTGATTGTTCTCATCTGTTAAAAAGTATCTTTTTATCTTTTTCGCCATAACAACCCCTAATCATTCTATATTCCAAAGTATATATGAAGATGGGATTGCAATCCAGAAACAATACGAATTTCAAGATATTAACGGGCAAATTCTTTCAACCGTTTCAGGGATTCTTCTTTTCCAAAAACTTCAAGAACATCAAAAACGCCAGGGGAAATAGTTGTTCCTGTCAAAGCCACACGAATGGGTTGGGCAATTTTAACCAGCTTTAAACCCTGCTTTTCTGAATATTCTTTGGCAACAGTATGTAAGGAATCGTGCGTCCATTCATTTAGATTTTCTAAGTCACCAATCAGGTTTTTAATTATGGAACGACTTTCTGTATCTGCAAATTTCTCTGCCTTTTCATCTCTAATTTCTATGGGCAGGTCATAGGCATAAAAGGCTGCGTTATCTGTAAGTTCAAGAATGGTTTTGGCCCGTTGTTTTAAGCCGTCCATGCCTTGTAAAACCCAAGATTTTTGTGTGTCGGACAAAGATTTCCCAAGTTTTTCATCCATCAAAGGGGTGATCATTTTTAGCAACCGATTGTTGTCAGATTCACGAATATAATGCGCATTAAGGTGTTCCAGCTTCTTAAGATCAAAACGGGAAGGGGACTTGCCAATACGATCCAATGTGAAAAGTTCTGTGGCACGTGCGTCAGAAATAATTTCTTCATCGCCGTAACCCCAACCAAGTCGCAGTAAATAATTACGCATTGCTTCGGGTAAAAACCCCATATCACGATAAGTTTCTGCCCCCAGGGCCCCATGGCGTTTCGACAATTTTGCCCCATCTTGTCCATGAATTAAGGGCATATGCGCCATTGTTGGCATTGTCCAACCCATTGCAGAATAAAGGTGGTATTGACGAAAAGCATTGGTTAGGTGATCATCCCCGCGAACAATATGCGTAATGCCCATATCATGATCATCCACCACAACTGACAACATATATGTGGGGGTGCCATCACTTCGTAAAATAACCATATCATCAATATGATCGTTTTGAATGGTCACCTTGCCTTGGATTTTATCTTCTATATTGACAGATCCTTCATCAGGGGTACGTAACCGCAACGCACCTGTTGTATGTCCTTTGTCCCTGCAACGACCGTCATATCCTGGTTGACGCCCTTCTTTCATCGCAGTTTCGCGCATTTCCTGAAGCTGTTCTTTTGGACATTGGCAATAATAGGCTTTGCCTTGTTTGTAAAGATCCGCCGCAATTTGTGTATGTCTTTTTTGACATTTAGACTGAAAAACAACGTCTTGATCCCAGTTAAGCCCCAGCCATTTCATACTTTCCAATATGGCGTCTATGGCTTCTTGGCTTGATCGTTCTTGATCCGTATCTTCAATACGTAACAGAAATTTACCTTTGTTATGTTTGGCAAAGTAATAATTAAATAAAGCAGTCCTTGCACCGCCAATATGTAGGTAACCTGTGGGGGAAGGGGCAAATCTTGTGATAATTGTCATTCTTATATCTTTCTATATTTCTTAGGATTTAAGCAGAAAAAGAAAGAAAAAGAAAGATCCAATATATTTTAGCATTGGTAATTTTCTGTATTTTATGCTTAGATTTCAATTATATTAAGATGCACAGAGAAATATATAAAATGTTATTAGGTTCAGACGTATTACTAAAAAAATATTCAGAAAAACTGGAGAATTTGAATTTTGCTTTGTTGGCAAATTCGGCCTCGGTTAACAAAAAGCATTCGTATATTTGGGATATTTTACTGGACCGTTATCCCAAAACTTTTAAACGAATTTTCAGCCCCCAACATGGATTGTGGCAAGAACAACAAGCCAATATGATTGAATCTTGTCATGCGCAACTGCATGGACTTCCTGTTTACAGTCTTTATTCAGAAACCCGTAAACCCAGCCCGGAAATGTTAGATGGCATTGACGCAGTTGTGGTGGATTTACAGGATGTTGGCACCCGGGTTTATACCTTTATCTGGACTTTATTTTATTGTCTGGAATCTGCGGCCGAAAAAGGCTTTAAAATTATTGTCTTAGATCGTCCAAATCCCATAGGCGGCAACCATTTTGAGGGCCCGATTCTAAATAAGAAATACAATAGTTTTGTTGGGTTGCACGATATTCCCATGCGCCATGGCTTGACCATAGGTGAAATTGCAAAGTTATTTATAGCTGAACTGAACTTGGATGTTGACCTTGAAATTATTCCGATGCAGGGATGGAATCGTTCCATGTACTGGGATAAAACTGGGTTAAACTGGCTGGCAACATCCCCCAATATTCCAACCTGGCAAAGCTGTGTTCCGTACCCTGGGGCTGTTATTTTGGAGGGCACAAACTTATCTGAAGGCAGGGGGACAACTGTTCCTTTTGAAGTCATCGGC
>TARA_R110002050_G_scaffold294593_1_pt1 | contig 23624 bp, 22 predicted proteins | sample TARA_R110002050 | Tara Oceans TARA_R110002050 (sample SAMEA4396988) | marine metagenome | biome: Polar Biome; feature: [DCM] deep chlorophyll maximum layer (ENVO:01000326); material: water (ENVO:00002006), including particulate matter (ENVO:01000060) such as... | depth 25 m
AAATACAAAATATAACGCCAATTTACAAATGACATGACACTAGTTTTTTAAAGCATCAGTTGGCTTGGGTACATAATGCCTTTTACCTCCAGCTCTATCATCATCAAATGTTGTAGGGACATCATCAGCTAAAGTTCTTTCATTCCAAGTAACATGCTGTGTTCCATCATCAGTTTTAACCATAGTAATACAATTTTCAACTGGGCAAACTAAAGAACACAAATTACAGCCAACACAATTTTCTTCTATAATACTTGGGATTCTATTTGTTGGATCATTAGATAATGATATGGCTTGGTGTGCCCCATCATCACATGCAATATAACATAAGTCGCAACCAATACATTTCTCAGGATTAATTTCGGCAATGACCTTATGCTTCAAATTTAAATGTTTCCATTCCGTAACATTAGGTAAAGCCTTTCCTGCAAAATCATAAATAGTTGTGTATTCTCTTTCTTCCATAAATTGACGCAGGCCAGCTTCCATTTCACGAACAATTCCAAAACCGTAATGCATCACTGCAGTGCATACCTGTACAGAAGTAGCTCCAAGTAAAATAAATTCAACTACATCCCGCCATGTTTCAATTCCTCCAATACCAGAAATAGGAACTTTAGATGTTTCAGGATGTTGAGCCAAATCTTTAACCATGTGCATGGCTATAGGCTTTACTGCAGGGCCACAATAGCCTCCATTAGATCCTTTACCATCAACTACAGGATAAGGTGCGTAGTTATCTAAGTTAATTCCTATTATACTTTTTATTGTATTAATCAAAGATATAGCATCAGTACCGCCTTGTACTGCAGCCAATCCAGGATCTGTTATGTGAGAAATATTGGGTGATAATTTCGTAATTACAGGAATATTTGCTGCTTCCTTAACCCATTCTACAATAGTTTTTAAAACTTCGGGTTCTTGTCCAACAGCAGAACCCATTCCGCGTTCACACATACCATGTGGACAACCAAAATTTAGTTCAATTCCATCCGCACCGGCATTTTCAACATCTTTAATAATTTGTTCCCATTCCGCTCTGCTTTCAACCATTAATGAGGCAATCACAGCATGATTTGGAAAGTATTTTTTCACTTCTTCAATTTCGCGAAGATTATCGGCTAAAGGTCTATCGGTAATCAACTCAATATTATTAAAACCCATCATTCTAGTATTTCTATAGTCAATGGAACCATAACGACTGGAAACATTAACAACAGGAACACCAAGTGTTTTCCAAACGGCGCCTCCCCAACCTGCTTCAAATGCCTTCATTATTTGATACCCAGAATTTGTAGGTGGTGCTGACGCCAACCAAAATGGGTTGGGTGATTTGATACCAGCGAAATTTATTGATAAGTCTATCATTTTGATTTTTGATTTACGAATTACGATTTTATGGAACGCTGATGACGCTGATTGTTTTTGATTAAAAATGATTTAAATTGTAGTTTAAATAAATCAGTGAAAATCTGCTAAATCTGTGTCATCTGTGTTCAATTATTTACTTTTTATTTACTGCAAACTGCCACTGCCTACTGCAAACTTCTACTGATTCAACCATTGATGCATACCTTGAGCTGCCATTTTACCGTCATAGGCAGCATTAACTACCTCAGCTCCTCCATTGATAGCATCTCCACCTGCAAAATACTTTGAATTTGATGTTTGAAATGTTGCTTCATTAATGATAATTTTTGTCTGACTGTCAACTTCTAAATTATCAATAAGATTATATAATGTTCCTTGTTTAGCTTGTCCTGTAGCCATTATTACCAAATCACATTTAACAATAAATACATTATTCATATTAGTTTTAAGTTTGCCTTCAACCCATTCAGTTTTTGCAAACTTTACTCCTTCAACTTTCCCTTTTCCAATAATCTCTAAAGGTGTTACATGAAACAGACTATCAACTCCTGCACTTATAGCTAGATTATATTCAAAGCCATAAGCTTTCATTTTTTCTTTAGAATTTCTGTAAGCTAAAACTGTTTTACTTGCACCCATTCTAGCTGCTTCAGAAGCAGCATCCATTGCGGTATTACCACCCCCAATAACCACCACTTTATTAGGAACTTTAAGAAGATGTTGTTTCAGCCTAAGTTCTTCAATAAATTCAACAGCACCAATTACCCCTTCCATATCTTCTCCAGCTAATTTCAAGTTTGCAGTATTTCCTAATCCAACTCCTAAAAAGATAGCATCATAATTTTTTTCTAATTTTTGCAATTTTTCTTTAGATAAGATGGCTGAATTGTATTTTATTTGAAACCCCAAATGATTCTTTAAATATTCTATTTCTTTTAACACTTCTTCATTCGTAATTTTATAAGGTGCAGTTCCATGAACTGTTAAACCTGACGGTTTATCTTTTGCTTCATAAATATCAACTTGATAGCCCAAGGTTCTAGCTTCACAAGCACAAGCTATTCCTGCTGGTCCAGCTCCTATAATTGCTATCTTTTTTCCATTTACTTCTTCTAAATTAAAAATAGTTTTATTAGAGTCAATAGTTTTATTAGTAGCGTAATTTTGAAGTCTTCCAATTTGAATAGGCGATACATCCTGATGATTAAAAACACAAGCACCTTCACATAACACATCAGTTGGACAGACTACTCCACATGCATTTCCCAACCAATTTGAATCAAAAATTGTTTTTGAAGCACCGGTAATATTATCTGTATTTATTTGCTTGATAAATAAAGGAATATCAATATGAGTAGGACACGCTTTAATACATGGGGCATCATAACAAAAAAGGCATCTTGAACTTTCAAAATACGCTTCCGTATCATTCATTAATGGTTTTTTTTGCTTGAAATTTTTTTTGAATTCTGCTTTTGAAGTTGGTCTTTTATATTCTGCCATTTTTCAAGTTTATTGGAACGCTGATGACGCTGATTTTTATGATTAAATATGATTTGTTTTATTATATTTTTTATTGATTCTCTTATCTGTGATAATCTGCTAAATCTGTGTTATCTGCGTTCTATTTTTTAAAGTTCTGTTAATCTTCCGTAAGTTTCTGGACGTCTATCTCTATAAAATTGCCATGTAGAACGCACCTCATCAATTAAATCTAAATCAAACTCAGCTACAAGTAATTCATCATTTTCACGAGAAGCTTCAGCAAAAATTTGTCCTCGAGGATCTACAAAATACGATTGTCCGTAAAATTTTCCTAAATTCCATGGTTTCTCTTCTCCAACGCGATTTATACATCCCATAAAATATCCATTTGCAGCGGCATGTGCCGGTTGCTCCAATTTCCATAAATACTCACTCAATCCGGCAACTGTTGCAGAAGGATTATAAACTATCTCTGCACCATTTAATCCTAAAACTCTGGCACCATCTGGAAAATGGCGATCATAACAAATATAAACTCCAATTTTTGCATACTTAGTTTGAAATACTGGATAGCCTAAATTACCCGGTTTGAAGAAAAATTTTTCCCAAAACCCTGTTGTGTGTGGAATGTGATTTTTACGGTACTTCCCTAAATAAGTTCCATCGGCGTCAATTACCGCAGCTGTATTATACAAAACACCTGGCTGTTCCTTTTCGTAAATTGGAACAATAATAACCATATTATATTTTTTCGCTAGAACTTGCATTTTTTCTGTAGTTGGTCCTGGAACAGATTCAGCCGATTCATACCATTTTCTGTCTTGTCCCGGACAAAAATAAGGTGTGTTAAAAATTTCCTGAAGACATAATATTTGAACACCCTGTTTTCCTGCTTCTTCAATATATGGAATATGTTTATCATACATGGCATCCATAATTTCCTTAATTGTTCCTTCACCTTCCGTCATTGGAAGACTCATTTGTATCAATCCTGATTTTACTTTTCTACTCATTTTATTATTATTTTTGAACGCTGATGACGCTGATTGTTATGATTAAATATGATTTAGTTTGTTTGTGAAAATTTTTCTCTTAAATATTGGCTCTTTACCAAAATTCAATAATAAACCAACTTCTATTTCAGTTGCTTTTAAATAATTTATTAATTGAAACTCATGCTCTTCACAAAGTGATTCTGCTGCTTTTAATTCTACAATAACAGATTCTGAAACAATTAAATCTGCATAATATTCTCCCACTTTAACTTCTTCATAATAGACAATGATTTGCTTTTGTTTTTCAACAAATAATCCCAAACTTTTCAATTCTATAAACATTGCATTTTCATAAACTTTTTCTAAAAACCCATATCCCAAATGATTATACACTTTATAAAAGCACTTAATAATCTTTTCTGTAATATCAGAATGTTTATAGTTATCATTTTTCATTTATGTGTAACTTTTACGGAACGCAGATGACGCTGATAATTATGATTTTCTTTTTCATTCTGAATACGATTTCTAATAAAACATTTATTTTTATTTTTTATCTGCGGCAATCTGCCAAATCTGCGTCATCTGCGTTCTATCATATTACTGTTTTTGATGTTTTTCCTCGTGGAATAAATTGTCCATGTCCAGCTTTTAATTTGCATGCGTTATTTTCAATTGCAATTTTTCCTCTTAATATAACGGTTTCAATTTTTCCGGTTACTTTTCGACCTTCATAGCCTGAGTAATCACAATTCATATGATGTGTTTCTTTTGAAATAGTGTGTGTTTTTTTAGGGTCAAAAATTACAATATCAGCATCAGAGCCAATTGCAATAGTGCCTTTTCGTGGATACATCCCGAAAATTTTAGCCGCATTTGTAGAACTAATTTCTACATATTTTGTCAATGATATTTTTCCTTGATGCACCCCTTCAGAATATAATAATTCCATGCGATGTTCAATAGCAGGATGCCCATTAGGTATTTTAGAAAAATCGTTTATCCCCATCTTTTTCTGTTCTAACATAAACGGACAATGATCAGTTCCTATAACTTGGATCAAACCTTGATTTATTCCTGACCACAAAGCCTCTTGATCTTTCTTTTCTCGTAAAGGTGGACTCATTACCCATTTGGCTCCTTCAAAACCTTTCTCATATAAAGACGCATCCAACAACAGATATTGAATGCAAGTTTCTATAAATACTTTTTGATTGCGTTGGGTTGCTTTTCTAATTGCATTTAAAGCCCCTTCGCAAGTCATATGAACAATATAACCAGGGCAATCGGTATAATTTAACATATCTGCAAAACGACCTGATGCCTCTGCCTCTGTAACTTCAGGTTGTGATAAATAATGATACAACGGAGATAAATTCCCTTCTACCCGATTTTTAGCAATTAATGAGTCTATCATATCTCCATTGGTAGCGTGTACAGTTACCAATCCTCCATGTTTTTCAACGACTTTCATTAACTGAACCATTTGTCCGTCATCTATCATTAACGCCCCTTTATATGCCATAAAAGTTTTAAAAGAACTTATACCCTCTTCTTCAATAAATTGTACAACTTCTTTAGCAACGTCATCATTAAAATCAGTTACTGCCATGTGATAAGAATAATCACCTATGGCTTTTCCAATCGATTTTTGTTGCCACGTCTTTAATGCATTATGCAATGTATCTCCCTGCGTTTGCAAAATAAAATCAATGACCATGGTTGTTCCTCCAAATAAAGCTGCTCTTGTCCCTGTTTCATAATCGTCACTAGAATAAGTTCCCATGAATGGCATATCCAAATGTACATGAGGATCAATTCCACCGGGAAACACTAATTTATTGGTAGCATCAATAACTTTATCTGCTTTATAATTCAAATTTTTTCCAATAGCAACAATTTGTTCCCCTTCTGTATAAACATCAGCGATATAACTTTCTGAAGCCGTAATTACTCGACCGTTTTTTATAAGTATAGACATTTTTAATTATTGATTTTAAATGATATTTTATTGTTTTTCATCATAACATAATAAATCATTGATGAAATAATAAATCCTGTAAACCAAGATAGTGAATATAGGAAATTTAATGCAGGTACCCAATATCCTATTAAGGCAATAAATACTCCGATGAATAAAGCGATGAGTGCTACCTTGTTAAAACCAGTTTTCCCGTAGGAATAAATACCATCAACTTTATACAATTCGGCTAGTTCCAGTCGTTTTTTTCTAATTAGGTAATAATCTGTAATTAAAATCCCCAATACTGGACCCAACAATCCACTAACGAAAATGAGAAAGCCTGAAATTTCATTTAATAGCCACCAAGGCACAATTAGAACTCCTATGATTCCTGTAATCAACCCTCCCATTCTAAAACTTATCTTTTTAGGAAATAAGTTTGAAAATGCATTTGCAGGGGCTATGACATTTGCAGCTATATTGGTGCTTAATGTTGCAATGAGCATAAATATTTGTGCAATAATGACAACTATTGGGCTTTTAAATTTTGCTATAAGTGATACCGGATCCCAAGGGGCATCATCTGCAATTAAGACATCTTCAAAATTAATTACAGCTGCACAGGTTACAAAAATACCAACGAATGAATAAAGCATCATGGTTCCCGGCAAACCTATAAACTGACCTGCGACCTGGTCTTTTTGTGTGGAAGCATACCTAGTAATATCAGCAATACTAATTGACATGGTTGCCCAAAAACCAACCATAGCCGTCATCCAAAGAAAATAACTCCAAAATTTTGAATTTTTCTCATTTGAAGTCCCAATTAATGCTGTAACTATACTTGATTTTATAATTGGATTTACTTTTGAATTTCTGAATTGAACATGAACTGTATTTTTTTGATTATTTAAATCATTTAAAGAAACATATTCTGAAATATTTATAGGTTTAGTTGAAAATGATTTCCATTCACTTTTAAAATTATTAGTTGTGAATTGAAATTCATTGCCTTTTTGATTCCCTGCCTTATCATTTAATGAATTTAAAGTTAAGAACAAAGTATTGTCCTTTTCAGATATTACTGCAGCCGTTTTTTCTAATTGCTTACTTTGGTTTAATACAACTGAAAATCCATCTGCTTTAGCATAACCCCACCAAATCAAGGCAACACCCATAATTATTAGTATTGGAGCAGAATAGGTTTCTAGCCATTTAATGCTTTCAGTCCCTTTCCAAATAAAATAAATATTGATGAACCAAAATATTCCGAAGCCAACAAATTTTCCTACTGACAATCCCAATTCGCCAGTAGATCCCGTAACCGCATTAAAAATAGCGTATATAGCTAACCCCCCAATCCAGGTTTGAACACCAAACCAACCACATGCAATAATCCCTCTTGCTACTGAAGCAATATGAATACCTTTTGTACCAAATGAAGAGCGACCAATTACGGGGAATGGAACACCATATTTCACACCAGCGTGACCATTAAGAATCATAGGAACGGTAATAATCAAATTTGCTAACCCAATGATTATTAATGCTTCATACCAATTTAATCCTGTTTTAATCATATATGAAGCGAGCAAATAAGTAGGAATACAAACTGCCATACCTATCCAAATTGCAGCAAGATTCCATTTGTTCCAAGTTCTGTTTATTTTGGATACCGGAGCTAAATCTTCACTGTATAATGGCGATTGTGATACGTCTTCATGTAATTCTACTATGTCTTTATTCATATCATATTTTGCGGCTAGTATTTAAAAACAGTTCATAATTCAAATTTTAACCATCCTGACATTATAGAAAAATTTTTAATAACAATACTTATCTGCAATATCAATAGCTTGAGAGATAATATTTAATCCTTCATCAATTTCTGCTTTTCTAACATTTAAAGGAGGCGCAATAAAAATAAAATTCCATCGTACAAATGTAAACATCCCTAATTCGCGGATTTTTGCAGCCATTTTATTGGTCGCTTCCATATCTTCTGGCGCAGCGTTCCAAGGCGTTATTGGTTCTTTAGTATTTCTGTTTTTAACAAGTTCAATACAACCCAATAATCCTGTATTTCTAAAATCACCTATAGAGATATGCTTTTTCTTAAGTTTTTCAACTTCTGCTTCCATATATAATCCCATTTCAGCTGCCTTTTCAACCAGTTTTTCATTTTCAATAATTGATATGTTTTCTAATGCTGCAGCACAAGATACTGGATGTGCGGAATAGGTTAAACCTAATGCCATTGGATTATTATCAAAATATTTTGCAATAGTATCTGTAACTGTCATTGCACCTAAAGGAAGGTAGCCAGATGTTAACCCTTTGGCCATAACCATGATATCGGGGGTAACATCATGATGGTCTATCCCAAACATTTTACCCGTTCTTCCGAAGCCACTCATTGTTTCATCATCAATAAGTAAAATGCCATATTTATCACAAATCTTTCTAATTCCCTTAAAATACATTGGGGGATATTTTATACAACCCGAAGAACCAGATTCTCCTTCAAAAAGAATGGCTGCTATACTATCTGGATTTTCAAATTTAATAATACGTTCTAAAGATTCCAATGCTCTTTCTCCACATTGTTCAATAGATGATGAATGCCATGGACAACGATAAGCGTACGGATTCTCAACATGAACTACATTAGGCATAGCCTGACTATCAGCAGCAAAACGTCTTGGATCTCCACTAGCGGTTATTGCTCCATATGTTGCACCATGATATGATCTGTATTGTGTAATAATTTTATGTCGCCCTGTATAGATTCTTGCCAATTTAATTGAATTCTCAATAGCTTCTGCACCAGCAAGTGTAAAAAAAGTTTTAGTTAAATTTCCAGGAGTTATCTCTGCAATTTTTTTTCCTAATTTTCCTCTTACATCAGTTGCCATTCCAGGATAGACGTAACTTACTTCTTTCATTTGTTTCACGACAGCTTCAGTAATTCTTTGATCACCATGTCCAATATTAACATTCATTAATTGTGATGAAAAATCAAGATATTTTTTACCATCTCTATCATAGATGTAAGAACCAATTCCATGAGATGCGTTAATAGGATTTAAATTAGCTTGTTTTGACCAAGAAAACAGCGTGTAATCAAGGTTGTTTTTTATTATATTGTTGTTCATTTTATTTGTACGTAGTATTTAAAAGTAAGTATCTATATTTCAGAATTGAAATAATTACTGATTTTTATTCTTAACTCATCCAATTTGTTTGAGCTTCTGGATTCCATTTGGTTGTAGTCTTCTTATTTTGTGTCCAGAATTCTATAGAACTACGCCCTGTAATGTCACCAACACCAAATTTAGATTCGTTCCATCCTCCAAATGAAAAGGGCTCACGAGGAACCGGAACTCCAATATTTACACCAATCATTCCCGCACTTGCGCGTTCCATAACTTGTTTTGCTAACCCGCCACTTTGGGTAAATACAGCAGCAGCATTCCCATAATTTGAACCATTTTCTATTTCTATAGCTTCGTCTAAATCTTTAGCTCTTATGATTGAAATGACAGGTCCAAAAATTTCTTCGCGCGCTACAGACATATCTGTGGTTACGTAATCTATAATTGTTGGACCTACGTAAAATCCACCTTCTTTTCCTGCCACTGTTGTGTTTCTGCCATCAAGCAGTATTTTTGCTCCATTTTTTTCGGCTTCTGAAATATAACCTTCAATTCGTTCTTTTGCAGCTGCACTAATTACAGATCCTAAATTTTCTCCTGGAATTAATTGCTTAGCATCTTCAACCATTCTATCAATTATATGTTGAATTTTATCTACACCAACCATAACCGATGCCGCCATACAACGCTGTCCTGCGCAACCAGACATGGATGCCACAACATTAGAAGCGGTCATTTCTGGATTGGCATCTGGAAATACTAATAAATGATTTTTTGCACCACCTAGAGCCACACATCTTTTAAGTGTTGAAGTGGCACGTTTGTATACAATTTTAGCAACTTTTGTTGATCCTACAAATGAAACAGCTTTAATATCAGGATGGTCACAAATGGCTTCAACCACTTCTTTTCCGCCATTTACTAAATTAAAAACGCCATCAGGAAGCCCTGCTTCTTTTAATAATTCGGCCATACGAACCGTACTTAAAGGCACTATTTCAGAAGGCTTCATTACCATGGTGTTACCAAGAACTAAAGCATTTGGCATGGTCCAATGTGGTACCATATTTGGAAAGTTAAAAGGAGCAATTGAAGCTACAACTCCAAGTGGTTTGCGTTCAATCCTGCATTCCACACCGTTACTAACTTCTTGAACTTCGTTAACTATTATTTGTGGAATAGAAACTGCAAATTCACATAGTTCCATACTTTTTTCAACTTCTGCTTTAGCTTCACTATAAGTTTTTCCGTTTTCGAGTTGCACTAATTTTGTCAACTCATCCATATTATTTTCAAGAAGGGTTCTGTATCTAAAAAATATTTGAACTCGTTCTTTAAAGGTCATCATAGACCAACTTGGAAATGCGTTTTTTGCCGCCTGAACAGCTTTATCAACATCATTGGCCGTTGATAGCGGAAGAGTTGCAATAACACTTCCATCTGATGGATTTATGACATCCATTTCCTTTTGACCATTCCTTTCAAATTTACCATTTATGAAGTTTTTAACTTCGGAAAGTTGACCTGTTAAATTCATATTGTAGTTTAATTAATTATTTAGAAAAAAAGAATACATTAATAATTTTATCCTTATACAGATAATTATTAATCGTATCTATTCAAATATAAGAAAATAATAATACAATAATTATTTCAGAAACAGCTTTAAACAATTTGAGTTCCTAAAATAATACAACAGAATTCCTTTTAAAATTCTAAAGGTGTAAACTTAAATGTTGCCCCATTAAATAAGCCTTTATCACTTAATTTTAATGATGGAATGACCAATAACGCCATAAATGATAAGGTCATGTAAGGTGCGTGCAAGGTGCTTCCTAATTGCTTTGCCATTTTATCCAATTCAGCATAATTCAATCCAATGGTTTCTCCATCTTGATCACTCATGATACCAGCAACAGGAAGAGGGATAATTTTTTCTTCGGAATTGGAAATTGCACAAATACCACCTTTATTTTCAATGAGTAAGTTCACCGCTTGACAAATAGCTTCATCAGAAACTCCAACGGCAATAATATTATGTGAATCATGACCAACCGATGATGCAATGGCGCCTTCTTTTAATCCGAAGTTTTTTATAAAGGCAATGGCAGGAGCTTGATCCCGATAGCCATCGGGATGATACCTATTGACAACCGTCATTTTTAAAACGTCTTTTTCAATATTTGATACTAAATTTCCGTTACGAATCAAACTATCTAAAATAATCTCATTAGTTACCAATTGCCCTTCCAACGCTTCAATTACCCTGATTTTTTTTGAAGAAGATTCAAAGCTAAAATCTGAAGCCTTCTTTTTATTGGTGTTGAAATTATTCAACACTTTAAATGGAACAGGTTTGATAAGTGATTTTCCGTTATCATAAACCAACTCACCATCAATGTAAGTTTGCAATGTTTTAAAATTGACTAAATCTTCAACCACAATACAATCAGCAAAATCACCTTCTTTAAGTAGGCCCACATCCAGCTTATAATGATTTACAGGATTAACACATGCCGCTTGCAACACTTTGAAAATGTCCATGTTTTTGGCAACGGCTTTGGCACACAATTTATTGATGTGATTGAGCAATAAATCATCCGGATGCTTGTCATCACTACAAAACATGATGTTTTCAAAATGATTCGGCAGCAATCCAATTAACGCTTCAAAATTCTTAGCGGCACTTCCTTCACGAATGAGGACTTTCATTCCCTTTTGAAGTTTTTCCAAGCCTTCTTCAAAAGTAAAACATTCGTGATCTGTTGAAATACCGGCATTTATATATTTTGTAATATCATCCCCTCTTAATCCCGGCGCATGACCATCAACCGGTTTATTATACTGTTTTGCCAGGGCAATTTTTTTCATGACTTCTTCGTCATCAAACAAAACACCCGGGTAATTCATCATTTCAGTCAAATATTTGATGTCTGGATTTTTAAGTAACTCATTAATGGCACCGGAATCAATCACAGCTCCAGCCGATTCAAAACTGGTTGCCGGCACACACGATGGTGCTCCAAAATTAAATTTAAAAGGCACTTTTTTTCCGTTTTCAATCATAAATTCTACCCCTTCCACACCAAGTACATTGGCAATTTCATGAGGATCAGAAACCGTAGCAACCGTGCCATGTTTTACAGCTAAACGCGCAAATTCACTAGGCACCAACATAGAACTTTCTATATGAATATGAGCATCAATAAAACCGGGTAAAATGTAATGATTTACGTCATGTTCCTTTTCTTTAATTTGCGATATCCTGCCATTTAAAATAGTGATTTCCCCTTTAAAAATTCGTTTGTTATGTATATCAACAATATGGCCTTGTAGCTTCATTCCCCTCTGTCTTTCATATATCTCTCCAAAAGAGAGAATTTATTTTAATTCTATTCTTAAAATCTGTTTTGTATGTTCCGTTATTTTAAATCGTTCATCGGGTCTTTTTCCCAGTACCCAAACAATGTCATTGCCTGACATTAATAACCAAACGTGTTCCTTTTCAAATAATGATAATTTCTCGTCTTTCAAGTATTTACTCAACTTCTTTTTCCCTTTCATCCCCAGCGGATAAAAATAATCACCTTCCTCCCATTTTCTTAATTTCAGCGGAAAATTTACTAGGGTTTTATCAACATAAATTAAATGGGATGCCGTTTTAGTAATATCATCAACTGTTTCAAAACACAAAATCCCTAACGGCATTTCTACCTTTTTATCGTCTTCAGAAATTGAAATAACTTGATTTGGTTCTTCAGTTTTTATTTCGGTTAAAATCAAAAAATCCCGATCCTTTAATAATCTATGCGAAGGTGAAAAAAGTTGTTTCCCGGATTGCGCATCCAATAAATTAACAACATCGGTCCATTCCGTAAACCCATAATCTTTCAAAATCTCATGAAGATATGCTTTAGGGTTGTTGAGTTTTTTAAATTCTGAAATTTTAAATTTTATTTCGGTATTGTCAATTGATTCAATCGATCGTTTTAACACGGCATTTACACGTTCCTCAACAATATCAGCCGTATCATTTAAATTATTAAGTGTTGTTTGAAAGTTTTGCAGCAAATTGGGATTGATACTTTTCAATATAGGAATCACATCATGCCTTAATTTGTTGCGCATATATTTAGTGGAAACATTGCTACTGTCTTCTCTCCATTTCAGTTTTTTATCTTTGGCATACACCTCAATATCTTGTCGGGAAAAAGGCAATAACGGCCTCACAATATTACCATTTATTTCAGGAATTCCTGTCAAACCATCTAAACCGGTACCTCTGGATAAATTAATTAAAAAAGTTTCCAAATTATCATCGGCATGATGTGCTGTCAATATATAATCAAAATTTAACTGTTCAGACAATTCTTGAAACCAATTATAACGCAACTCCCTGGCCGCCATTTGAATAGATTGCTTATATTCATCGGCATAAGCCATGGTGTCAAAGCTTTCAATAAAAACTTCTAAATCTAAATTTTCAGCAAGTTGTAAAACAAAATCTTCATCGGCATCACTTTCATCGCCTCTTAAATTAAAATTACAATGTGCTAAAGCGATATTTAAACCTGATTTACAACACAAATGTGTAAGCACAACACTGTCCAACCCGCCAGAAATAGCGACAAGAAGTTTTCCTTTCTTTAAAAAAGAAAGCGAGGTATTCATATGATTTTGAAAAAGCTCAATCATATTTCAAATATACAACATTGAATTAGGCATTTATATCAACTTGTTAATATAAAATGATAGATATCATGATTTCTATTTAAAAAAATAAGTATCTTAAAGGAGTTAATTTTAAATACTTTATTATGTGTTCAATAGAAAAATTAAACGATAAAGCCACAAAAACGGCGTTTGATAAAAGAGTGATTTCAGCAACTCAATATTTATATCCCTTTGTGAATCATAGACTTTATATAGCTGAATCAACAGGTATCATTCCAAAAAATATGTATTCACCAAATGGAATTATTGATGAAAGTATTGCCCAATTATATGAACATGGGTATGACATTGACAGCAGCGTATCATCCATTAAAATACAACTGTTCAAATTTGCCAGTTCATATATAGATTCACTTTTTAAAAAAGAAGCGTTTCATAAAGACACCACCAGTACTAGTTCTATTTTAGAAGAAGAACTTGATGATTTGGAAGAAAAATATACCATTGATGCGGATTGGGATTTTGTTATGAATGAGGAATTAAATGATATTTCATACCAGCAAGACCATAAGCATAAACACTTATTTTTATATGACGACCATAATAATTCAGTTTTAAATGCCTTTGAAATTGAGGATCTGTCATCCAATAAATCTAAACAGCTTATAGGAAGTCTTTACAGTTGGTTGCCTTTTAACGTGTCCAATATCATTGACTTACTGGTTTTTGGAAAATTAAGATTTGAAGAAATTGCAAAAGTAAAATCAATTGAAGTAAAACGTGTTGAACACATTTATGAAGAAGTAAAAAGTAAATTCAAAGATCATATTGACTGATGTTCTAAAACCTCGCGCATGGCTTTTGCTTTTACCAGACACTCTTCATATTCTTTGATGGGGTCGCTTTTAGCAGTAATAGCACCGCCAACAGAATAGGATATGTATTTTTTGGTTTTGTTATATAAAATACTTCTAATGACCACATTAAAATCAAAATCGCCTTCAGGAGAAAAATAACCCACGGCACCAGAGTATAACCCGCGTTTGGTTTCTTCCAAATGTTCAATAATTTTCATGGCTGATATTTTGGGAGCACCTGTCATGCTTCCCATTGGGAATGTGCTTCTTATCACATCAACGGGATGTACGTTTTTATCAATTTTTGATGATACTGTTGAAATCATTTGATGCACCTGATGAAAGGTGTAAACTTTACATAATTCTTCAACACGCACACTGCCTTTAAGAGCCGTTTTTGATAAGTCATTCCGCATCAAATCCAGAATCATGATGTTTTCACTTCGCTCCTTTTCATCCTGAGACAAATCCTTTTTTAGTTGCTCATCTTCAACAGAATTTAAGGATCGTTTAGCAGTTCCTTTTATAGGTTGGGAAATAATGGTTTGACCTTGCTTTTTTAAATAACGTTCAGGAGAGGCTGATATTAAATACAAATCCATAACCTTTAAAAAAGTAGCAAAAGGTGGTTTTGAAATACGATTGAGTTCAAAATAGGTTTCCAAAGGATTTATAATAGTATCTTCAGCATAAAACTCCTGACAGAAATTGGCTTCATATATATCACCTCTGTGAATATGTACCAACATGTTATTTACCTTTTCAAAATAGGCATTTTTATGAATACGTAATTTTATTTTTATTGAATTATTACTATTTTCATTAAGGTTTTGGTTGATATTTTGGATAGCTTTTAAATCTTTTCCCAAAGAATTTTCTACCCTTTTTAAATACTTTATTTCAACTTGATTTCCTTTAAAAAGAAAAAGTTTTTTTGGTTGGAAAAAATATAATTCAGGAAACTGTAATCCATCAAAATTTTGGGATTGTAAATTTTCGACATCATTTTTTAAATCATAGGTTAAATAACCAAAAATCCAGTCCTTACATTTAGTTTGATACTGTTTAAGATTATCAAAAGCTTGATTATAATTTGAATGAATACTACTATTGGCATCAACTGCCAAAACAGCATCATAATTGGAATACGCTTGCTGATAATTATTTGAATCTAACCACACCACTTCACCAAACTGTTGGCTCCAAAACAATATGTTTTGTTTAAATGATTCCGGGTTCTCAATATTATAAATATACTTTGTTCTCAATCATAAAAATTATAGGGTAAAGTTAGTTAGATTCATTAAAAAATTACAAATTTTGCATATTAGTTTTAATAAAGCATATGTACACATTAGAAAATAACAAACTTAAAATAGCTATAAAAAAAATTGGTGCCGAGTTATGCCAAATTTCATCTATAAAGAACATTAATGAATTTATGTGGGATGCAAACCCAGCTATTTGGGCTAACCATGCGCCCATTTTATTTCCCATTATAGGCGCCTTAAAACAGGATAGCTATTATTTTGAAAACAAAAAGTATTCACTTGGTAAACATGGATTTATTCGAAATAATGAAGACATTATTTTACATGAACAAACTCAAAATAGCCTGACGTTTAAACTTTCAGAGAATGAAAATACTTTAAAATCTTACCCTTTTAAGTTTGAATTTTATATAACCTACAAGCTCATAGACAATGTCATTGAAGTAGTACACACGGTTAAAAATTGTGATATTCAAACCATGTATTTTTCACTTGGTGGTCATCCGGCTTTTAAGTGCCCATTGTATAGCGATGAAAATTATGAAGACTATTTTTTGGAGTTTGAACATGTTGAAAATTCAGTTAGACATCTAATTAATATGGAAATTGGGTTAATTTCTTCAAGTACCAACCCTGTTTTTAATCATTCAAATAAAATTAGTTTAACCCATGATTTATTTAATGAAGACGCCCTTGTTTTTAAAGATTTAAAATCCAGAAAAGTGACTTTAAAAAGCGGTACTTATGGCGCTATATTATCGCTTCATTTTAAAGAATTTCCGTATTTTGGAATTTGGGCAAAACCTAATGGAAATTATGTTTGCCTTGAACCTTGGCTAGGAGTTGCAGACCCTGAAAACACAAATCAAGACTTAAAAACAAAAGAGGGCATATTATCTTTGAAGCCAAAAGAAACGTTTGCAGCAACGTATCGTATTGAAATTCACAACAATCATCTGGTTTAAATAGGAATATTAACCTTAACTTTGCCAGTTAAATTAAAATTGTGAATTTCATCTGACGGAAATTATTTGTTTTTTATCTGACAGATGTAATTCGCTTTTATAATTTAAAGATACACTAGTATTTATTATGACTCATTTCAAAGATTTAAATTTAAACACCCCTTTATATAACGCCTTAGAAGATTTAGGGTTTACAACGCCAACGCCCATTCAAGCGGAAGCTTTTAATGTGGTAAGTTCAGGAAAAGATATGGTTGGTATTGCCCAAACGGGAACCGGAAAGACCTTTGGCTATATGCTACCTATTCTTAAAAATTTAAAATTTTCAACACAAGATGCACCCCGGATTTTAATTTTAGTGCCAACTCGCGAATTGGTTGTACAGGTTGTTGATGATATTGAAAATCTTTCTAAATACATGAATATCCGTGTTTTAGGAATTTATGGAGGCACCAATATTAACACACAAAAAAAAGCTATTGCTGACGGATTGGATATTTTGGTAGCAACTCCGGGACGCTTTTATGATTTAGCCTTGAGCAGAGTCCTACAGCTTAAATCCATCCAGCGATTAGTGATTGATGAAGTGGATGTGATGTTGGATTTAGGATTCAGGCATCAGCTCATAAATATTTTTGATATTTTACCAGAACGCAGGCAAAATATCATGTTTTCTGCAACCATGACGCATGATGTTGATGTGATGATTTCTGAATTCTTTAAAAGCCCTGAACGTGTTTCCATTGCCGTTTCTGGGACACCTCTTGAGAATATTTCACAACACCGCTATACCGTTCCTAATTTTTATACCAAGGTAAATTTACTTGTACATTTATTACAAGACGAACATACATTTAATAAAGTATTGATTTTTATTGGCTATAAAAAATTGGCTGATTTGCTTTTTGAGAAACTGGAAACAACTTTTCCTGATTCTTGTTGTGTCATCCATTCCAACAAAACACAAAATTACAGACTTCGAAGTATTGAGCAATTCAGAAATGGGGAAAACAGGATTTTATTGGCCACTGATGTCATGGCACGTGGTTTGGATATTGACAGTATTTCTCATGTTATAAATTTTGATACCCCAGATTTTCCTGAAAACTACATGCACAGAATTGGTAGAACAGGTCGTGCAGAACGTGAAGGCGAATCCATTCTATTTTCAACAGAAGCAGAACTTGAATCTTTAGAGAAGATTGAAGAACTTATGAATTTACCCATTCCTTTTACAGAGCTACCCGAGGAGGTTGAAATCTCAACTGAATTAATTGAAGAAGAGCGCCCGCAAATAAAAGAACATCATAATCCCATAAAAAGAAACATGGATGAAGCTGGGGCGGCCTTTCATGAAAAATCTGAAAAAAATTCTAAAGAAAACCTGGGTGGTTCTTATAAATTTAAAATTGCAGCGAAGTACAAAAAGCCAAAAACCAGAGGTGATAAAAATTACAATAAACGGAATAAGAAGTAGCTTTTTTAATCATTTATTTTGGGGTTGATTTTTATTCCGTTTATCTGTATCGGTTATGAGTAATTGCAAAGTTTAGTGGTTAACATAAAATATGTTTACAAATCTGAATTTTCAAGTCCTTCTCAATATTAACACAATTGAATCTTTGTATAAACAGTCCTTTCTATACTCTTAAAATCTTTTCCATTGCTTTACCTTTCGCCAGTTCATCTATCAACTTGTCTAAATATCTAATCTTTTGCATGAGTTTGTCTTCGATTTCTTCTACACGATATCCGCATATTACTCCCGTAATTTTAGAAACATTGGGGTTTATTTGTGGTGCGTTTTTAAAAAAAGATTCAAAATCAGTTTTATTATCTATTAGTTGTTGCAACGATTTTTGATTATATCCTGTTAACCAATAAATGATGGCATCTACCTCTCCCTTGGTACGACCTTTCTTCTCCGCTTTTTGAATATAGTGCGGATAAACACTCGCGAATGACATTTTAAATACTCTTGAGTTATTCACTGTTCTTAAATATTTTATACATATACTATTTAGTCAAAACGTTTAATCAAGGTATATTTGACTAAAATGAGTCAAACAAATTTAGACTTTTTAAGATTTAAAATCAATTTGGTTTATATGAAATTTAAACAAGCTTAATATCTGCTATAAACAAAAAAAATCCAAATGAATAAAATGGGTTTAATAAAGTATCTTTACAAAAGCATTATTTAACTGTTAATATTAAGTATCCTATCACAACACTTTAGCGAATTGTTGAGGTTTTCTTTTTAAGTCTTTAATGTGTATGATGAAACCCAAATGACTAGCTAAATACCTGTAAATACCAATTAATAATTTTAATCTTACGTTTTGCTTATTTCATCACGCTGCAATTCGTTTCAATTCAAAAAAATATGGCTTCACCACAAATGGGAAAAATTGGAAATGCAGAAATGAAGGTAAATAGACCCGAGCCCATTGTTTCAGAAAAACAATTAGCATTATTTAATATTTCTACAGATGTTAAGCTTACCATAAGAACCTTAGAGGCTGGGAAACCTGTATTAATTACCGCATTTTATAGTAACGGATTGTTACTTCTCAAGGAGTTGGATAAGCATCTTAAAAGAAGGTTGCCCAATAAGTCATTTCAAGAGCAACGTGCGTTTCGGTCTCAATATCATAAACTGTCAAATCTTATTTTAATAGAAATTGTAGATCATAAATTGGCAGTGAAAAAAGCGCCTTCTATTGGTTGGTTAGAAAAGTTGTATCCAGAAACCAGTGATTTCCTATTATCCTTTGCTCAAGTACAAGGACTCAATAGTGCGTGGCAATGGTACCAAAATGGGATTTTGACTCCTGTATTACGAAATAAAATACACCCCTATTACGGCACTTATTTCCCTACCCGTTTTGATCATTTGATACTTTTTGACAATTGGTTAAAACATTATGAAGGACCAAAAAAGTCTGCAATGGATGTTGGTATTGGGTGTGGTGTACTTTCTTTTCAAATGATAAAGCATGGTTTTCAAAAGGTTTTTGGAACAGATACAAACCCAAATGCCATTGTTGGGCTTACTGAGTTTATGGGAGACACAAAACTGTCCAGAAAGATAGAATTAGATTTTGGTCATCTTTTTGGCAAGTGGGAAAAACAAACTGAGTTGATTGTATTTAACCCGCCTTGGTTGCCAAAATCCCATGATTTAAATAGAATGGATGAAGCTATTTACTACAATGAAAACTTATTCCCTGATTTTTTTTCTGCAGCAAAGCAACTGCTTTTACCAAATGGAAAACTTGTACTGTTATTCTCAAATTTGGCACAAATAACAGATGTAACAAAAGAACACCCAATAGAAAAAGAACTAGCAGAAGGTGGGCGATTTAAATTACTAAACTGTTTTAAAAGAACCGTGAAAGCAGCTTCTGATAAAACAAAGAGAGATCAGCACTGGCGTTCTTCTGAAAAAGTGGAACTTTGGGAATTAACACACAAGTAAATTTGTACTAAGGAACAAGGTTATTTAAAAAGGAAAAGTTGCAGTTTTCACAGTCCCTAATTATTGAAATGCTATGATATCAAAAACCCAATCATTCATCCAATATGGCATCAACATCAGATTTTAACGCCTCATAGGTTTCATAACTTTCAAATCTAAAATCCCTCTTTTTCCCTTTAATAATGAGCGTTGCAGGCAATGCGCCATACCAAGATTCATCAATTTTCTCAGTCCATTTTGAATAGTTTTGATCTTTAAGAATCATAACTTCCTGTACAATGCCGTGTTTCTTTACAAATGGATAAATTCGACTTTCAAGTTGTGTCACATCATCCAAGAGCTAATAAGTAAAATTCTTATTTTCTTATTTTTGAATTCTGATTCTAATTTGTTAAAAAGTGGCATCTCCTTAATGCAAGGCGGACAATAAGTTGACCAAAAATTCAGAACTAACAATGTATCTTTTTCAGAATCAATAATGGATTGAAGTTCTGAAAACTGTTCCAGAATTTCTATGGTAGCATTCTTATCTGTAACTTTTGATTTGCAAGATGTAAATAAAAGAGTTACAATCAATATTGGTAAAAAAGATTTCATAGTAGCTTCCACTTATTTTTTCAACTCAAATATACCTTTTTGACTACAAATTGTTAAACAGAATTAGAAACACTTATAAACAAAAAAATCCCTTTCCAAATGAATGAAAAGGGATATGTAAAGAGTTAGTTTAAAAACCAGATTTGAAACCAACCAAAACCCTAATTATAAAAATTAGTCCTGAATTTTTATTTGGCTCTCTACAATGTCTTTATTTAGTAAAAAATCTCATGTTTTAATAATAACATTATTTTTTCTTCAGGAGAAATTAACTCAAAGTCAACATTCATACCAAGAAGGTTATGATCATTGTCATCAACGTCCTTTAAATTTTCAACTTTATGATAATCTACAGCCTGTATATCAATAATTAGAAAAATTCTTCAGACAAACAGTTTATTTATTGGACGTGCAAAATTAAGATAAGTCACACTTAAAAACGTTATTTATATTAAATATTTCAAAAAAATTAAAAATTACTTTTTATTATATGATTAGTTCCTATTTAAAATGTAACATTCTGTCTTATTAAAATAAAGGTATAACAAATCATTTATTAATTACATTTTTATCAAAAAAAAGTGATTAAAATTATTGATAAATACCTTCCATTTATATCCTGATAAAGAATGAAAACCTTAAATTTGCTGCTGATTTACATCAATTATTATTGATTATGGATGAATCTGAAAAAATTATAAATACTGCCAATTTACTTTTAGAGATTTCATCTCTTTTAATGGTTTCTGGTGCCAATACCAACAGAACTAATTTAAGTATTGACAGGTTTGCCTCGGTTTTAAATTTTAAAGCGTCTAGTATGATAAGTCATAAAACCATCATTATGACTTTAGAAGATGAAGAAACAAATTTAAGTTGTACCAGAGTTCAAAATCTACCTCCATACGCTATTAACTTTACCATTATTTCTGAAATTAGCAAAGCAAGTTGGAATGCCATTAGTGATAATTGGACTTTGGAACAAATAGCGAATGAAATTGAACGGATTAAACATACAAACCGCTATCCAAGAATCATTATTCTTATTGCTGTAAGCTTAGCAGGAGCAGGATTTTGTAATATTTTTAAAGGAGATTATATAAACATGTTGGTCGCATTTGTTAGTACTTTTATGGGTTTGTTTATTTTTCAGGAAACTCATAAAATTAAATACAATTTATACTTAAGAATATTCTCTGGAGCCTTTGTTGCGTCATCAGTAGCATCAGTTGGTATTCTTTATCATATTGGGGAACAACCACAAAGTGCCTTGGCAACGTCCATTTTGTTTTTGGTTCCTGGTGTTGCATTAATAAATTCATTTACCGATTTACTTGAAAATAATATGTTGAATGGAATAGTGCGATTTACACATGGCTTAATGACTGTTTTAGCAATGGCCATTGGTTTATTTTTAGCTATGTATCTTTTTCAAATAAAATAATATGATAGAAATTATATTAAAATTATTAGAATTATCCTTTTGGTCTGGCATTGCCGCCGTTGGTTTTGGCTTGTTGTTTAACGTACCAAAAAGTTCTGTTTTTACTATTTTTATTTTGGGTTTTGGAGCCGGTTTTATAAAATTTTTGTTAATCCATTTTAACGTGCATGTAGTGCTTGGCAGTTTTTTAGCAGCCCTATTTGTGGGATTTATTTGTATTCCTTTAGCACATAAAATTCATCATCCACCAGTTGTTTTTTCAATACCACCAGTCATACCAATGATTCCGGGTTATTTTGCTTATGAAACCATATTGTCTATTATGAATTTTATTTTTATGGAAGATGATATTACTAAAAGAATCACATTAATTGATGCTATTTTTACCAATGGATTTAATATGATTTTTATTTTAATTGCACTTACACTTGGTGTATCTTTACCTATGATATTGCTAACAAAAAATACGGTGAAAAAATTGGACAACTAGTCATTATATTCTATAATGCATGAAACCTTTATTTAAATGAAAAAACTAGTAACATTTATATTAACACTATCTCTTTTTTGTTCTTTTAGTTTAAGAGCTTCTGATGATTGGAGCGCCACAGGACATCGTGTGGTTGGTCAAATTGCCGACCAATATTTAACATACAGAACCAAAAGAAAAATAAAAAAATTACTCAACAACCAGTCCCTGGCTTTGGTTTCTACCTATGCAGATGATATTAAATCGGATAAACGTTTTAATGATTTTTACTCCTGGCATTATATTAATATGCCATTAGAATCAAATTATGAAGATTCAGAAAAAAGTACTAGCGGTGATTTGGTTACTGGTATTAATTATTGTATCAAAATCATTAAAGACGAATCGTCTTCAAAAGAAGACAAGGTGTTTTATTTGAAATTATTAATTCATTTTATTGGTGACTTGCATCAACCCTTGCACGTTGGCCTGGTTGAAGATAGAGGAGGTAATGATTTTAAATTACAATGGTTTTACAAAGACTCTAATTTACATAGTGTTTGGGATAGAGAAATGATTGATAGCTTTGGAATGAGTTATAGTGAACTAGCGGAAAATGCCGATTATTTAAATAAAAATCAAGTTAAAACCATACAAGCAGGCAGCCTGATTGATTGGGTAAATGATACGCATAAAATCACAAGGGAAGTCTATGCACATGTAAAACCTAATGAGAACTTACGTTACAGTTATTCTTATGATAATTTTGAAACTGTTAGGTCTCAGTTGCAAAAAGGTGGTATTAGACTTGCCAAAATACTTAACGACTTATTTTAATAAAAAAGGTTTACCAAAAAGTCGTCATTGCGAGTCCCGATAGCTATCGGGAGAAGCAAT
>TARA_R110002050_G_scaffold163623_1_pt1 | contig 23608 bp, 20 predicted proteins | sample TARA_R110002050 | Tara Oceans TARA_R110002050 (sample SAMEA4396988) | marine metagenome | biome: Polar Biome; feature: [DCM] deep chlorophyll maximum layer (ENVO:01000326); material: water (ENVO:00002006), including particulate matter (ENVO:01000060) such as... | depth 25 m
ACTTTGTTTACTGACATGGTGAATTCCTTTACTAATTCAAATTTTTGTTCATTTTACGCATAAATCAGACACGCTTCGAGCTCGTGCAAATCGATATCATCGGCGAGAAACTTCACGTACGCAATTCTCTCTTCCAGCACAATTACGATTTCAACCACGCCCTTAATAGCATTCAGCCGTTCTACAAATTCATCAGCAGTCTCGGTTGTGACTTCGTTTAATGGAACAATGCGACTACTGTAATGTTTTGGGGCTTGCATCGGCAACATCATAATTAACCAACCTGCACTAATGAGCCCCGCTGACCAGAAGATCCAACTGATATCACCGAAACTATATATAACACCACCCAATATACCGCCCAGAAAAGCGCCAATAAATTGCGCGCTGGAATAGATGCCCATCGCGGTGCCCTTATTTTTAATCGGACTGAGTTTGGACATCATCGAAGGCAGACTGGCTTCAAGAATATTAAATGCGGTGAAAAATAACCATAAGCAAATCATTAGCATGGCCAATGAGCCGGGTAATAGAGCCCAACCGATCTGAGCGACAGCCAGCACGGCAATTGCGCCAGTAAACACCAGTTTCATTTTGCGCTGTTTTTCGGCTATTAGAATAAACGGCACCATGCTGATAAATGCCAGTAATAACACTGGTAAATAGGTTAACGCTAAATCCGCTTTGGCGACGCCGGCAAAATCCTGCAAAGCAATCGGCAGTGCAAAAAAGCTTAACGTGAGTAATAAATGGAGAATCAAAATACTGGCAACCAGCCGCATAATCGAAGTATTCGCTAATACCTCACCAATTTGCGCACGGGCAGGTTTCATATCCTGATGTTGTTTGTGTTTATAAGGAGTGGGTACCCACCAATGCAACACAAACATGCCAAAAATAGCCATTAATGCGGTAGCCCAGAAGATGCCATCCAGTCCAATCCAGCTTTCTAAAGCCGCTCCACTGGCTAAAGCCACCGAAAAGGATAAACCAATGCTGATACCAATGGCGGCCATCGCTTTTGTGCGATGCTGATCGCGGGTAAGGTCTGCGGTTAGGGCCATCACTACGGCGGCAATCGCGCCACTGCCTTGTAATAATCTACCAATAATGACAGTGTAGATTGAGTCTGCCATGGCGGCTAACAGGCTACCGAGGGCAAACAGGATCAAACCCAGATATATGACCTTCTTACGACCAATCCGGTCGGAGAGCATGCCAAACGGAATTTGCAACAGCGCCTGCGTTAAACCATAGGCACCAATCGCGAGACCTATTAATAAAGGCGTGCTGTGTGAATATTGTTGAGCGGAGAGCGAAAATACCGGCAAAATCATAAACAAACCCAGCATACGCAGGGCGAAGATGACAGATAAACCGGAAATAGTACGTTTCTCCAGCGCACTAAGTGCGTCAGGTGTGGCTTGCTTTTGCGTCATGATAGGGTGACAGAGTATATTGATCCGTTGGATTTTACTACGGAACAGGCATGAAAAAAATCAGTATTCGCGGCGCCCGTACGCACAACCTTAAAAACATCGATCTGGACCTGCCCAGAGATGCGCTGATTGTGATTACCGGCTTGTCTGGATCAGGCAAATCGTCACTGGCTTTTGATACCTTATATGCGGAAGGTCAGCGGCGTTATGTGGAATCGCTGTCAGCCTATGCCAGACAGTTTTTATCGATGATGGAAAAACCCGATGTGGATCATATCGAAGGGCTTTCACCGGCGATTTCGATTGAACAAAAGTCGACATCACATAATCCGCGTTCTACCGTCGGCACCATCACCGAAATCTACGATTATTTAAGATTATTATTGGCTAGAGCCGGTGAGCCGCGCTGCCCAACGCATCATCTGCCGCTGGAAGCACAAACCGTCAGTCAGATGGTGGACACTGTATTAGCCATGCCCGAAGGCAAACGTTTAATGCTATTGGCTCCGGTGATTCAGGATCGCAAGGGTGAACATCTGTCAGTGTTTGAAGGATTGCGGGCCCAAGGGTTTGTTCGTGCCAGAGTCAATGGTGAAGTCGTTGAACTGGATGATCCACCGGAACTCGAATTACGCAAAAAACACACGATAGAAGCCGTGGTTGACCGTTTTAAAGTACGCGAAGACCTGCAACAACGTCTGGCGGAATCGTTTGAAACGGCACTGAAATTAGCCGATGGTGTGGCCAAAGTGGTCTCGATGGATGATGACTCGGATCAAACATTATTTTCGGCCCGTTTTGCCTGCTCTGAGTGTGGCTATTCAATAGCCGAACTTGAACCACGGATGTTTTCATTCAACAACCCGGCTGGGGCTTGCCCGACCTGCGATGGTCTGGGCATCAAGCAGTTTGTTGATCCTTCCCGAGTCGTTGCACATCCTGAACTGAGTTTGGCGGCTGGTGCCATTCGCGGATGGGATCGTCGTAATGCCTATTATTATCAAATGATTCTATCGCTAGCCGATCACTTTGAATTTAATATTGATGCGGCATTTGACTCATTACCGGAAAATGTCCGACAAGTGATTTTGTATGGCAGTGGTCGTACCGAAATTGATTTCAGTTATATCAGTGATCGTGGCAAACGAGTAAGCCGAAAACATGCTTTTGAAGGCATTATTCCCAACCTGCAACGCCGTTATCATGAGACTGAATCGGGCAGTGTGCGCGATGAACTGGCGAAATTCCATTCAATCAGAGCCTGTCCGGATTGTCATGGCACCCGCTTACGGGAAGCCTCTCGAAATGTATTTATCAATGAAACCAATTTGCCAGAGATAACGGCGATGCCGATTGGTGAAGCCACCGAGTTTTTCCAGCAATTAGAGCTACCAGGTAAACGTGGAGAGATCGCCAGCAAGATAGTCAGTGAGATTAGTGCCCGTTTGAGTTTTCTGGTTAATGTCGGATTGGATTACCTGTCACTGGCGCGCAGTGCCGATACCTTATCCGGTGGTGAAGCGCAGCGTATCCGTCTTGCCAGCCAGATCGGTGCCGGTCTGGTCGGTGTGATGTATATCCTTGATGAACCCTCCATCGGTCTGCATCAACGTGACAATGATCGTCTGTTGGGAACACTGACCCGGCTACGTGATTTGGGAAATACGGTGATTGTGGTTGAACATGATGAAGATGCGATCCGCAGTGCCGATTATGTGCTGGATATCGGGCCGGGTGCCGGTGTGCATGGTGGTGAAATTGTGGCGCAGGGCACGCCAGAAGATATTATGAAAAGTGAGCATTCGCTTACCGGACAGTATCTTTCTGGTCGCCGCAAAATTGAAATACCAGCTAAACGCGAAACCGCCCATGCTGGTAAGTCCATTGGCCTGCGTGGCGCCTGCGGTAATAACCTGAAACATGTCGATGTCGATATTCCGATAGGTCTGATGACTTGTGTGACCGGCGTGTCTGGTTCAGGAAAGTCCACCTTAATTAACGAAACGTTGCTAAAGCTGACTTCCAAGACATTAAATGGTGCTTCGGAAGAACCCGCCCCGCATACCGATATTCTTGGCCTGGAACAGTTGGATAAAGTCGTGGCGATTAATCAAAGCCCGATTGGTCGGACGCCGCGTTCCAATCCTGCCACCTACACTGGATTATTTACACCGATAAGGGAATTGTTTGCTGGCACACAGGAAGCACGGGCCAGAGGTTATGGACCTGGAAGATTTAGCTTTAATGTTAAAGGTGGACGTTGTGAAGCCTGTCAGGGTGACGGTCTGATTAAGGTCGAAATGCACTTTTTACCCGATATTTATGTGCCTTGTGACGTCTGTAAAGGTAAGCGCTACAATCGTGAAACCCTGGATATTCGCTATAAAGGTAAAACCATCACTGAAGTGCTGGATATGACTATCGAAGATGCCAATGTGTTTTTTGAAAATATTCCGGTGGTGGCGAAAAAACTGCAAACCCTGATTGATGTCGGTCTGACCTATATCAAGCTGGGGCAGAACGCTACAACGCTTTCCGGTGGTGAAGCCCAGCGGGTCAAACTGGCCAAAGAATTATCAAAGCGTGATACCGGTAAAACACTGTATATCCTTGATGAGCCGACCACAGGGCTGCATTTTTACGATATTGAGCAACTGCTAAAAGTCTTGCATCACTTACGCGACCGGGGTAACACTATTGTGGTGATTGAGCATAATCTGGATGTGGTAAAAACCGCCGACTGGGTAATTGATATGGGCCCTGAGGGTGGCGCTGGCGGTGGTGAAGTGATTGCTGTCGGCACGCCGGAGCAAATCACTGAATATCCACGTTCCCATACCGGACATTATCTGAAGCCATTATTGAAATGAGTCTTGAACAAGAAATGAAACTCGCCGTGAATGGCGAGACCAAACTGAATCTTGCTGATCTGGAATGGCTGCAAGCTATGGTCAGTGAGCAAAAGCAGTTGCATCTGCGGACGGACTACTTTGATACACCGCAAATGAAACTGAAACAGCAGGGCATCGCTTTACGTATGCGACAGATCGACGATCAATGGCTGCAAACCGTTAAAACCAGTGGCAACGTTCAGGATGGTCTGCATCAGCGTGAAGAGTGGGAACATCCGATCATGAATGGTGAGTTTGATCTGCCATTGCTACGGCAGACTCCCTTAGCGCCGATTGTCGATGACAGTGGCAGCTGGAAGCAGTTGCAGCGACTGTTCTATACCGAATTTGACCGGGATATTCTTATGCTTGAAGCCGATCAGGACACCCTGATTGAGCTGGCGTACGACTTTGGTGAAGCCGTTTCGGGTAACAACAAGGCGGTCATTCATGAAGTCGAACTGGAGTTACGCCACGGTTCACTTGAGGTGTTACAGCAAATTGCAGAAAAGCTTAAGTCAGAATTGCCGCTGAGTTATAACAACCGCAGTAAAGCCGAGACGGGTTATCAGTTATATCAACAACAAAATACTGACTGAATAGCTAACGGGCCGACAGACCTCGGGCACTTTCAAACTTCCAGGTGCGGATAATGGTGAGCATGTCATTATTTTGCAGGACATCTTCAGGGATTGCGGCATACGGAGCACCTAAACGCACAATTCTCACAGCGGCATCATCCAGTACCTTATGCCCGGATGATCGCGATACCACAATGCCATCGGGGGGCACACTGCCATCCGGTTTGATATCTACTGATAGCATCAAGCTACCATTAACGCCTTTATCCTTGGCTTCTTGCGGATAATTCATATTGCCAATCCGCTCAACTTTCATTGCCCAGGCCCGCATATAAGCGGCAGCTGCATATTCTTTAGTGGCTGCTGATATACGACGTTTTTTTGGGGTTTCACTTAACGCCCGGCTGTTATATTCCAGTGTGCTCTGTAGTGATCCGATTTCGCTTCTTGCACGGGCAATCAGCTCTGCACCAGAAACTTTTGGCGTAATCTCTGCTGTTTCTTCAACGGTATCGACGGTTTCTTCAGTGACAATTTCAGAAGTCTCTACCTTACGAACAGCCTTTTCAGCCGTGACTTTTTTGCTGGCGGTTTCGGGCTCGGGTTTTGCTTCAACCACTGGTTTTGCAGCTGGTGGCTCTGGAACCACTTTTTCAGCTGGCGCTTCTGCTGGAGGGGAAGGTTCAACAGGCGGAGCCGGTTCTACAACGGGTTCTGGGATAACCGGTTCAACAGGAACGGGATCCAGTTCCGTAACCGCGTGAGATAAGGGATCTGCAGATGCGGGAGGCTCTTCGGCAATCGGTACTGGAAATTCCGGCGTCGGCTCAGGTGATTTTTCATCGGTTTCTCCACCACCCTCATTATTCACTTGGGCAAGATAACTGGCTTCTTCCGGCTCCTGCTCGGTTTGTTGTTTGACCAACGTGATATCAAGCTGATTGACTGGCGCGTTGGTCGGTGGAGAAAAAACATTAAAACTGATGGCAAACACCACGATTACATGCAAAATAACCGACCCGATAAGGGTCAGTATCATCCGATCAGTGGCACTGCTGGTCGAAATCATTCGCTCACTCGTGGGGGATTTCGCGAATCACCGGTTCGCCATCATGCCCGGTTAATCTGACGCGTTTTTGCATAGCAGGGCTCATTTCAACCTGACCATCTTCTGTTACCAGCATCACCATATCAATTCCCATTTCTGCTGCAATGGTTGGCCAGTCACTTCCGGCCACAAATATTGCTGTTGCTGCGGCATCAGCCATTGAGGCGTTATCATGAATTACTGTAGACGACATGGCCTGATCGGCTGGATAACCTGTACGCGGATCCAGTATATGTGGATAGCGTTTACCTTCGTAGGTAAAAAATCGTTCGTAATCACCGGAACTGAACACACTTTCATCATCGCTGACAGCGACCGAGGCTAGTACTCTGTCATGTCTGGGATGACGAATACCAATAATCCAGGGACGCTCGCCATGAGTCCCTATTGCACGTAAATCACCACCAATATTGACCACGGCATTTTCAATACCCTGTCGCTGCAGAATTGCGATAGCGTTATCAACTGCATAACCTTTGGCAAAACCGCCAAAGCCAAGTCTTACTGCAGTGTTGTTACTGGTTAATTGACCATTTTCGATAACGATATCATCCATCGTCGGGCTGACAGCCAGCCATGCATCGATATCAGCCTGTGGGGGAGGTGGACGGGATTCAAACCAGTCATCCTGCTCATATCCCCATAATGCAAACAAATTACCGGCTGCAGGATTAAACAAATGGCCACTCTCTTTCGCCAGTTTCTGAGCCAGTAAAATCACACTGGCAACATTATCATCCACCGCTATAGGTTCTTCTGCAGCAATTGCATCATTTATTTTGGTTAATACACTGGGCTGCCAGGCATGCCACAGGTCATTTACTTCTGAAAAGGATTGCTCCAGCGCATCAATGGTTTTGGCTGCCGTTTCTTCATCAACACCGTACAGGCTGACATCGATTTCGGTGCCAAAAGCATAAAACTTGGCTTGTAACGCCCGGTCCTGGTCACCACACGCAGTTAATAAACTTAGACCAATAACTAATAAAAGGCTGTATAAAACAGTCTTCATAAATGTGCCTCAATACAATTCATCAAATCACCGGCAATATTCAGGTTGAATTGCCGATCCAGCTCACGGATACAGGTTGGGCTGGTGACATTAATTTCGGTAAGGTAATCACCAATCACATCCAGACCAACAAATAACAAACCTTTTTCACGTAATTTCGGTCCGACTTGCTGGCAGATCCAGCGGTCTCTTTCGGTAAGAGGGCGACCTTCACCCCGACCACCCGCTGCCAAATTGCCACGTGTTTCGCCATCCGCAGGGATTCGGGCCAAGGCGAAGGGAACTGGTTCGCCGTTAATCAGCAGAATACGTTTATCGCCGTCTTTAATTGCCGGTAAATACTGCTGCACCATCACCGATTTTTTGCCTTGCTCGGTAAGCGTTTCGACAATCACCGAAAAATTCGGATCGCCTTGACTGACTTTGAAAATTGAAGCGCCGCCCATGCCATCCAATGGTTTGATAATAATATCGCCATGTTGTTGCTGAAATTCACGCATCAGTTGTTTTTTTCGGGTGACTAAGGTGGGCGGACAACATTGTGGAAACCATGCGGTAAACAGTTTTTCGTTGGCATCACGCAGGCTTTGTGGATGGTTTACCACTAATACACCCTCGGACTGAGCCTGTTCCAGCAAGTAAGTGCTGTAGATATATTCCATATCAAATGGGGGATCTATGCGCATCAGGATCGCATCAAGTTCGCTAAGCCTGCGGGTTGTTGCTTCGCCTAATTGATACCAGTTATTGACATCTTCCATGACCTGTAAATCCCGCATGCTGGCCATGACTTTGCCCTGGCTCAGATACAGATCCTGTTGTTCCATATATTGAATGGTCCAGCCCTTGGCCTGAGCAGCCAATAACATCGCAAAACTGCTGTCTTTTTTGATATTGATGGCCGAAATGGGATCCATCACGATGCCGATAAGTCGCGACATAATTCTGCTCTTTAACAAAAATTAAGGTGGCTGCATTGTACCGTATCTGTTTCTTTGCAGTGACAGTCGCATCAGTCAAACCGTCAAGCGCATAAATTCATTACTGAGTTGTCTCTACAAGCCACTGCTTTATTCGCTATAATCAGTGCATTTTTAGTCATGCGAAGACAATTTTCTCAATGAGTGATTCTGCGGCAACTGTGGCGGCCACGCCAAAAACTTTTCAGGAACTGATTCTACGTCTGCAACAATACTGGGCGGAACAAGGCTGTGTGTTATTGCAACCTTATGATATGGAGGTTGGAGCGGGTACGTTCCACCCGGCAACCTTCCTGCGAGCTATTGGCCCGGAGCCCTGGAGTGCGGCGTATGTGCAACCCTCCCGTCGTCCGACAGATGGTCGTTATGGCGATAATCCGAACCGACTGCAGCATTATTACCAGTTTCAGGTGTTGATCAAACCATCGCCTTTGAATATTCAGGAACTGTATCTGGGCTCATTAAGAATGCTGGGGATTGATACCACCATTCACGATATTCGGTTTGTAGAAGATAACTGGGAATCACCTACATTAGGTGCCTGGGGACTGGGTTGGGAAGTCTGGCTCAATGGCATGGAGGTGACACAGTTCACCTACTTCCAGCAGGTTGGCGGCCTCGAATGTAAACCCGTCAGCGGTGAAATCACTTATGGCCTGGAACGTATCGCCATGTATCTGCAAGGCGTAGCCAGTGTTTATGATTTAGTCTGGGCAGATGGTCCACTCGGCAAAGTGACTTATGGCGATGTGTTTCACCAGAATGAAGTCGAAATGTCGACCTACAACTTTGAACATGCCAATACCGAACATCTGTTTCAGCAGTTCGATACCTGTGAAAAAGAGAGTGAAAGAATGATTGCAGCGGGCTTGCCATTACCTGCTTATGAAATGGTTTTAAAAGCATCACATACCTTTAATCTGCTCGACGCACGTAAAGCGATCTCAGTCACTGAAAGACAGCGCTTTATTCTGCGTGTCAGAACATTGGCCAGAGCAGTAGCTCAGGCTTACTATGACAGACGTGAATCTCTGGGCTTTCCGATGTTAAGTAAACAGGATGAGGTGCAGTCATGAGTGATGTACGTGATTTCCTGCTAGAGCTTGGCACTGAGGAGTTACCGCCCAAAGCCCTTTCGACTTTAAGTGAAGCTTTACTGAAAGGTGTTGAAAAAGGGTTAACTGAGGCAGAACTCACTTTCTCAACGTCTAAAGCCTATGCCAGTCCACGTCGGTTGGCGGTAGTGATTACTGGCCTCCAGACTCACCAAGCAGATCGTAATATCGAAAAGCGTGGTCCCGCCGTTACCGCTGCTTTTGATGAAGAAGGCAACCCGACCAAAGCGTTGCAGGGGTTTGCCCGTTCCTGTGGTGTGGATGTCGATGCACTTGAAACGCTGGAAACGGATAAAGGTGCCTGGTTAGTCTACCGCGAAAAACAGACGGGTCAGGCCGCCACTGAGTTACTGCCGGAAATTGTGAAGCAGTCCTTAGCGGCATTACCAATTCCCAAGCGTATGCGTTGGGGCAGTTTATCGGAAGAATTTGTCAGACCCGTGCACTGGCTGATTTTGATGTTGGGAGATGAGATTATTCCAGCCAGCTTGCTGGGTGTGCAATCCAATCAGCTAAGTTATGGACATCGTTTCCATCATCCCCAGGCGATTCGCATCAGCAGTCCACAAACCTATGCGCCGCAATTGCTTAGCGAAGGCCATGTGATGGTTGATTTTGCTGAGCGTCGCGAAGCCATTCGCGGACAGGTCAATGAATTGGCCAGCCAACTGGGTGGTCAGGCCATTATTGATGATGAATTGCTCAATGAAGTCACCGGTCTGGTGGAATGGCCGGTTGCTTTATCGGGTGAGTTTGAAAAGCGTTTTCTGGAATTACCGTCGCAGGCATTGATCTCCTCAATGCAGGGCCATCAAAAATATTTCCCGGTAGAAGATGCGACTGGCAAGTTACTGCCGTTTTTTATTACGGTTTGTAATATCGAAAGTCGTGATCCGGCGCAGGTTATTGCAGGTAATGAACGGGTGATTCTGCCGCGGTTAAGCGATGCTGCGTTTTTCTGGGATACTGATAGAAAACGTCCATTAGCGGATCGTCAGGAACAACTGAAAACCATCGTGTTCCAGAATCAACTGGGCACGGTCTTTGATAAATCCCAACGTGTTGCGAAACTGGCTGGTTTTATTGCAGGTAAAATTGATGGCGACATGGATTTGGCCGAACGTTCTGCCATGTTGGCCAAATGTGATCTGGTCACTGAAATGGTCGGTGAATTCCCCGAACTGCAAGGCATTATGGGTAGCTTCTATGCACGTCTTGATGGCGAGCAGGAAGAACTTGCTTTGGCGATGGATGAACAATATTTACCGCGCTTTGCCGGTGATGCATTGCCACAGGGTAAGACTGGGCAGGCACTGAGCCTGGCTGAGAAAATCGATACTCTATGTGGTCTATTTGGTATTGGCCAACCGCCCTCAGGCGCCAAAGATCCCTTCGCCTTACGCCGGGCAGCCTTAGGCGTACTGAGGATTATCATCGAAAACAATCTGGATTTGGATCTGGCCGAGCTATTACAACAATCGGTTCAAAGTTACGATAAACAGCTTACTGAAACGGATATCGTGGCTCCGGTTATGCAATACCTATTTGATCGCTTACGCGGCTACGCCGCTGATGCCGGCCATCATGGTGATGTGTTTGAAGCCGTTTTAGCCATACAACCTACACGCCCACTGGATTTCATGCAGCGTATGCAGGCTGTGTCTACTTTCCGCGAGATGGAGCAAGCCGAAGCGCTGGCTGCAGGCAATAAACGGATTGATAATATTTTGCGGAAAAATGGTGCCTATGAAGCCAGTCATCACTTAAATCCTGATTTACTGGAAGAAGCGGCCGAACATAAACTGGCTGAGACCTTACAACAAGTCTCTGCAGATGTTGCTCCGATGATGAAAAAGGCGGACTACGCAGGAGTATTACGTCGACTGGCCGATATGCGCGACAGTATTGATGCATTTTTTGACGAAGTAATGGTTATGGCAGAAGATGAAGCAATTCGTCATAATCGTTTGGCGTTACTGAATCAGACTCGGGCATTGTTTCTGGGTGTGGCGGATATTTCCCGATTACAAAATTAGGATGCGTATATGTCGCTGATAATTCTCGATCGTGATGGTGTGATAAACCATGATTCGGATGATTTTATTAAATCTCCTTCAGAATGGGAGCCTATTGAAGGCAGTTTGGAAGCTATTGCGAGACTGAATTATGCTGGCTATCGGGTGGTGATCATTACCAATCAATCCGGCATTGCCAGGGGCTTTCTGGATGTCGAAACCCTCAATCGCATTCACAGTAAAATGCGGCGAATGCTGGCGCAGGTTGGTGGACGCATTGAAGCCATTTTTTTCTGCCCACATGGGCCTGATGATAATTGTGACTGCCGAAAACCTAAAGACGCAGCGTTTAAAGAGCTTGCTCATCGATTGCGGGTGAATCTGGATCATGTGCCTGCGGTAGGCGATTCGCTGAGAGATATCCAGGCAGCACAGTCTGCTGGAGCCAAACCTATCCTGGTACGCACCGGAAAAGGTGAAAAGACTCTGAAGAAAGGCATTCCCAAGGATGTGCCGGTATATGACAATCTGGCTGCAGTGGCCGATGCATTGTTGGAAATCGTAATTTGATGCAAATTTTCCGTTCATTCATCTTTCTGATCATTTACGCAATAACAGCCATTCTATTCTCGGTAATAGGCGTGCTAATCTGGCCATTACCGTTTAAACAGCGCTACTGGGTGGTCAGTCGGTGGGCAGTGATGAATATCTGGCTGTTAAAAATTATTTGTGGATTAAGGCTGGAAGTCGAAGGTCGAGACAATATACCTACGGAACCTTGTGTGATTTTATGCAAACATCAATCAGCTTGGGAAACACTGGCTTTACAGGCTGTGTTTCCTCCTCAGGTCTGGGTGTTGAAACGTGAATTATTATGGATTCCTTTTTTTGGTTGGGGACTGGCTTCGTTGCGGCCAATTGCCATTGATCGTAATGCCGGTCGTCAGGCTTTGCATCAGGTAATTGAGCAGGGCAAGGAACGGTTACAATCAGGCGCAATGGTAGTGGTGTTTCCTGAAGGTACGCGTTTACCACCAGGTACGATGGGGCGATTTGGGGTTGGTGGAGCCCGTTTGGCGGTGGAAGCAGGTGTTCCAGTCGTGCCGGTGGCGCATAACGCCGGCAGCTTTTGGGCAAAAAAAGGCTTTCTTAAACGTCCAGGCGTGATCAAAATGGTGATTGGGGCTAAGATAGAAATTCAGGATTTGTCAGCTAATGCCGTTAACCAAAAAGCGTATGATTGGATGACATTAACCATGACCCAATTGGAAGGGGAAACACCGGTGCAATTTACTAAAGGTGAGCAGCGTGGCGAGAGCTGAAGGTATTTTACGGTTATTAATTATTGATGATTCGCTTACCGAAGCTGACGCTATTATTAATATTTTACGCAGTGCCGGCCATGCGGTCAGAGCGGGACGTGAAGATGACTTTGATGCATTGGAGCTGTCTTTAAGCAAGCAAAGCTGGGACTTACTAATTTGTCGTGATAATTTGCCAGCGTTGGCACCTGTTGAAATTGTCAATGTAATCAAACGGCTGGGTAAGGATTTGCCGTGTGTTGTGATTACTGAAAATAAAGCCGCTGAAAAAGAATTGTTTCGCACGGGCGTTCAGGATGTTGTCTTCAAAGATGATACTGAGCGGCTGAAGTTTGCTGTTGAGCGTGAACTGGACAATCTGTTTATGCGGCGCCTGGGACGACGCAATGAGCGCGCACTGCGTGAGAGTGAAAAACGCTCACGTGCTTTACTGGAAAGCTCGAGAGATGCTGTGGCCTATATGCATGAAGGTATGCATTTATATGTTAACAGTGCCTATCTCAATCTGTTTGGATATAAAGATCAGGAAGACATTGATGGCTTGCCGATTCTGGATTTAATTGATAGTGAAGATCATGCCAAGTTCAAAATGGTCTTTCGGCAATTTACTGAAAAAGCTGATGCGAGCCCGGCAATACTGACTGCCCAATGTTTGAAAAACGATGGCTATGTATTTGATGCGGACATCGAGTTCAGTCATGCACAGGTAGAAGGAGAAGATTGCACTCAGGTGGTTGTTCGTGACCGCAGTGAAGCTGATACCGAAGAAGATGAACAATTAAAACGATTGCGTGACTTTGATCTGTTAACCGGATTATTTAATCGCACTCGCTTTGTAGATGAATTACAGCATGCTGTTAATCAGGCCGCTGAAAATCAGAGTGATTCTGCGCTACTCTATATGGTGTTGGATGATTTCCAGCAAATTAAAGAGCTTGTTGGGTTGGCAACCAGCGATATGGTGATTAAAAGTGTTGCCGATCTACTGCTAGAAACAGCTGAAGATGGTGAAAAAGTCGGTCGTTATGGTGATCAGATATTTACCGTTATCATCCCCAGTACTGACGAAAGTTTTGTGGATAAACGAGCTGAAGCCTTTTTGAACAGTGTTGCTGAATTTGTCTCTCATACGAACGGAAAAATGATAGATTTGCACTGTAGTATTGGGATAGCGCGCATCAGTGAAAATGTCGCTTCTGCCCAAACTGCTCTGGAGAATGCAGATAAAGCCTGTACTGATGCCCAGCATGCTGGAGGCAATCAAACAGCCCGATTCCAGGAGAAAATGCCTCAAAGCGACTCAGGTGAACTTTCTGCTTGGAAAACAGTTTTACAAAATGCCCTGAACAATGATTTATTCAATATTTATTTTCAACCCATTGTCCCTTTGCATGGTCCTCAACAAGAGTTCTATGACGTTCTGCTAAGGTTGCAGGATGGAGACAAAACCTTGCGAGCTGAAGAGTTTATTCAGCATGCTGTCAAATTGCAGATGATGGCTGAGGTGGATAAATGGGTCATTCGTACTGCACTTAAAAAGCTGGCGGAACATCAGCAAACTCATCCCAAAACCCGGTTTTTTATTAAACTTTCTGAACAGACCCTGCATGAAAAAGATTATGTAGACTGGTTATCAGCAACGCTCTCAGCACATAATTTGACCGGAAAGGCGCTGATATTTGAAATCAGTGAAACAGCCGCCGTGGATAATATTGAAGATACCAAAAACACTATTGCCAAACTTAAGGCAATTGGATGTGAATTTGGATTAGAGCATTTTGGTTCCGGTATAGGATTCTCGCATAGTCTGAATGTTCTGGATGTTGATTATCTAAAAATCAACGGCAATTTTGTCGAAAATATGGCGAACGACACTGAAAATCAGGCAGCCATTAAATCAATAATTGATATGGCAAAGCAGGCTGAAAAACCCTGTATTGCCGAGTTTGTCTCAGACGCAGTAAGTCTTGCTCTTTTGTGGCGATTGGGTGTTGATTATGCCCAAGGTTATTATATTCATCAGCCTTCAGAGAAGCTCGATTACAACTTTGAAGACGAAGATCTCTGATGAAATATAAAAGGCTTACTTTAATTGCAAAGTAAGCCTTTTAAGTATTAAACACGTCCGGAACGCAATGCCTCAATCCGTTTCTCAAGCGGAGGATGCGTCATAAATAATGCAGAAATTCCAGCACGTCCACCTGAAATACCAAATGCATGTAATTGATCCGGTAAAGCCTCTTCGGCAGTGCCTGCCAGGCGTTGTAAGGCAGCAATCATTTTTCCAGAGCCAACCAGCCTTGCTGCGCCGGCATCGGCACGAAATTCACGCTGACGACTGAACCACATCACGATAATACTGGCGAGAATACCAAGCACTAATTCTGCAATGATTGAAGTAATCCAGAAAGCTGGACCATGTCCTCGTTCAGTTTTGAAAACCGTCCGGTCCACCAGATGGCCTATCACCCTGGATAAGACGATAACAAATGTATTCACCACCCCTTGAATCAACGCCATGGTCACCATATCGCCATTCGCAACGTGACTGACTTCATGTGCTAAAACAGCCTCTACTTCATCCTGTGTCATGGATTGCATCAGTCCACTACTGACCGCGACCAATGCATTGTTACGATTCATACCGGTGGCAAAAGCATTAGGTTGGGGCGAATGATAGATAGCCACCTCAGGCATACCTATGCCCGCCTGTTGTGCCTGACGTGACACGGTATCAACCAGCCATTTTTCAGTTGAGTTTTTAGGAGAGGTAATTACTTCGGCGCCAGTCAATCGTTTGGCAGTCCATTTGGAAATAGCCAGAGAAATGAAGGAGCCGCTAAAGCCAATAATTCCCGCAAAAATAAGCAAGGAAGTCATATTTAAACCAGCACCTTGCTCATCCAGCAGGCTATCTATACCGAGCAGTCGCATTGTCACGCTTAATACCGCTAACACCGCAATATTGGTGGCAAGGTACAACATGATTCGTTTCATTCGAGATTCCTTGATATTAAGTTGTCAGTAATATGGGTGAGCAACGGGCTGTTTTCAAGCGGTAACCGATAAATTTTTAACCAATATATTTGCCAGATGATGACCATTATTTTGTTCGGTTTCGTCCAGCATTAAACTGCAAATGATGCCATCTTTATCGATAACACTTCCGCCGGCAGGCAGGTCATGACAATACTCTGGCCAGTCAAAATCAGCTGGAATGATGATTTTTTCCGGGGCAAAACAAAACCATAAGATTCGTTTTTTTGCAGGAAGTTCAACCGCTATTTCAGGCATAACACCAGTGGAGCTCATCAACTGCCAATAGATAATGGGAGCATCATTCGATAACAACTGACAGGAAGCGGTAGGGCGAGGATTCAGCTCCAGCAGAAAAATTTCGCCGGCTGGCTTGACTATAAAATCCAATGACATCAAACCGGTTAAAGACAGATTTTCGGTAAGTTTGTGTAATGTCTGATGGAGAATGTTTTGTTGTTTTAGCTCAAGTTGAAGGCCACTTGAGATAGCGTTTAGACTGAAGTTATACAGATTGGGATTAACGGGAAATTGCTGATTGAAAAGTAACAATTGAATGTCATTCGCTGCAGCCAGAAACAGCACGGATCCGCTGATACCTTCAATATATTGTTGATAATAATGTTCAGGTCTTTCAACTACCAAATTTGCTTCAACAATGTGCGTTCCCCCCCAACTGGCAACCGATTTGGCTAACCACTTACTATTTGCCATCTGGGTTTTATGGAATGTTGTTGGCGGATGCGGTAAAGATAAACTTTCCAGTATCGCAATCCATTTTTCAGGGAGGCAAATCTGCTCAAAGCACTCATATGAGGGACCTGCAAATTTGATATGGGGGGGTAACTGTGACAGAGCAGAATAAAAACGCTCGATACCAGTGCCGCAGATTAACCAGCATGGCTCATCATCACTTAAGGTAATAATGGTTTGTAGCCATTGATTTGCTTCAAGATCATCGAGTGCAGATAGCTTCAGAAATCTATCTGCCACTTCCAGGGTATCAATATCAGCAAAGCAATCAGCTACACGTACGGAATAACCTTCACGTGTAGCCGATTGCGCCAGCATTCTTGCGCTTTGTGCAACAATCAACAGGAGCCTGGGATGTTCAGCCATTACTGGCTCCTGTGCACTCTATGCTTAAACCAGTTTACGAGCACCTTCAAAGGCATTACGGAAATCCAGATAAACTGGTTTATCACTTTCCAGTGTTTCTCTGAGTAGGGCTTGTTGCAGTTTATATTTCACATTACCAACCGCAAGTGCGCCGATACCGACAGCTTTTGGACATTGTGGTGTAAATTTCAGCGGTTCACCGTTATCCATTAACTCGACACCTTCAATCCCCAGAGGGGAAACGGCATTCACATCGCCGGCCACTTTAAGCTTTTTAGCATCGCTCAGTACTGAAGCATTCAATACCTGAACACCTGCTTTAGCTGCACAGAAAACCACATCAGCATCACTTAACAGACGGGCTTTATCTGCGTCAGATGCTGCAGTGGTGGCTCGTAAGTTTACACCGTAACGTTTACGGGCCTCATCAGAAAACTGCAGGGCTGTATCCAGTGAAAAGTGATCAACAATTGTTGTTTCAGCACCTTGAAGTGCAGCAATGACTGCGGTAGCAAGTCCCACCGGACCTGTACCGCCGAACACAACTGCTTTACAACCTTTGTAATCCTGCTTGAAATGTTTTTTTAATTCACGTTCGACACAGGCAACCAGTGCTGCTGCAGTAGTGAATGCACCACTTGGATCGGCAAATACCGGGATTTCAAACGGTGGTACCATTGCCGACTTGGCTGCATCCAGCATATCCATCGCCATACCAATATCTCTGCCACCAATGAACATACCTGTCTTTTTTACACCGGCAGGACCACGGGAAAAAATGGCATCTTGAGTTAAGCCAGCCACCTCATTCAACTCAACATTGTTGTAAGGCATGATGATGTCATAACCAGCATCCAATGCCATATTAATATCAAACGGACTGTTTTGTTTCATAGGGTTGAGCATATGAATGATGGAGCGCTTGGACATGTTAATCCCTCACTGTTTATTAAAATGTAAAGTCTTGTCGTCGATTGTAATGCCAGCACCCTTATTAACGCCAGCAGTAGTAATTAATTCAATATCCTGCAATTGAGGATTTGAGTCAATCACGCCACGAAGCCTATCGATAAGGAAATCCGCCTGAGACTGACTCTCGGTAAAAACGCAGGATGTGGGCCCCCAGGAGCTTTGTGCCATACCAGTAAACCCCAGGGACTTGCAGTGTTCCATTAGGATGGATATGGCTTTGCTGGTGTACTGGCCACCTTGTGCTGGGGCAAAATGCTGACCAATCAAGGCCTGAATTTCGCTTACGGCCGAACCAAATAATTGAATATCCTGCTCAATTAATGCGGGTAATAGCTGCATCAGCGTCAGGTGACAAATACGTTGGCTGTGTTGTAACGGGAATGTTGGCAATTGCTGAAACGCCTGGATTTCAGTTTGACCATGAATGCCCTGATGACTTTTATCCATCAACATCACCAGTCGCCACTGAGAGGGGAAGTCTTGCTGAAATAATCTGACTGGGGTCTGTGAGTTAGGCCCTAAGCCCGCATCAACTACAAAACCACCAGTATCAAAGGTGCTGATCCCAATTCCTGATCGCTTTCCACGATCCATTGCCAGAGCTATTTTTGCGGTAGGAATGTCCAGCTGATGATATTTCGCCAGTATCTGACCAATGACCAGAGCGAGTTGAGTGCCTGAGCCGAGCCCCGCATGTTCTGGGATCAACGAGTGAATAGTGAGGCTGACCCGGCGTAAATCAGTCGGGATATTCGCCCCCAAGGTGAGATAAAACTGTTTTATCAGTTTAGTGATTTTTTGACTACTGGAATCTGGAACAGAAACATCTGATGTTGGCTGATCATCAGTATCAACAAGGCTGAGCTTAGTATGGTGACTATCTACAGCTAAACCGATACTGCCAAAATGACGGCCTAAGCCGCCATTTAAATCCAGAAAACCCAGGTGGAGTCTTGCCGGAGCCTGTATGCAGATCGTTTTACGTTCAACAGGTGAAACCGGTTTTTGCATTGCTGTCACTAGGCGTTATCAATTTTACAGGCGATATCGTAGATAGTGGTTTCGTCCAAAAACAAATCATTGCTGTCAAACAGCGATGCAACTGCTCCTCGATGTACCTTCATTTTGAAGTTACCAATTGCGATAGCCCCGTAAAAACGCACTCCCTGTTTTTCTGTACCATTATCCATGACTTCCATACCTTCAACTCCCAACGGTGGAACCGCATTAACATCGGCAATCACTTCGAGCGTTTTGCTGGCAGTCCAGGTAGCTTCGGGAACAATACAAACACCAGCCGGACCAGCCGCAATAGCAACATGGGCGTCTTTAAGCAATGCAGCAACGGCTTCATCACTTCGGGTTTCTCCGGGAATTACATCAACCCCATAGGCTTTTTTCATATGTTCGACAGTGGCTTTGCTTCGCGCCATGCTACGGCAGGTTAAGGTGACTTTACTCGCACCTTCTTTTAACAGGTACAAGGCAGTTCGTTGTCCCACAGGACCTGCCCCAAGAATCGCCACATTTTTGCCGGTAATGTCGTAGTCAGTCATTACTTTTCGGGCAATTGCTGCTGCTGTGGTATTAGATCCATTTGGATCCAGCATTACTGAAACTCTAACCGGACCAAAGAATGCTTTTTTGACGGCTTCACCGACAAGCTCACTGGAAGCGACATTTGAACCGCCGATAAAAATTGCGCTGTTTTTCAGGTTCTTTCCACCGCGGGTAAAAATCATGCCATGAACATGAGAGGTGACATTGTCACGCGTTGCTCCACCATGCGCGATAATGTTATCCACGCCGGAGTCATAGGCAACAGCTTGATCAAAAGTGCTCGCGACGGTATCAGTATCGAGATGAAGCAATAATTTTTTCATCATGTTCTCCTGCATTCAGCATGGCTTGAGGTGAGATAAATAAACGCTGGATTTTACCCTATGTTGTTTCTGTGAGGAAATTAAACTGCCATTATGCTGTATCAAAAAGTTTGATTGGCAATACGTTAAAGTGGCAATATCCTGTTTCTGTGTAGGAACTTGTCTTGCAAATTACCAGTCACAGCAGCACTACATAATAAAATTTAGGAGTAGAGAATGAAGAAAACCAGTCTGACCGTCCTGTTCGCCAGTATGACCATGTTAAGTGCCTCCGCTATTGCCGATGACCATATGGATTTTTCTACGGTTACTAAGGTGCAATACGTAAATGATTGTATGCAGGCAAATACAAATCTAAACGTATATGAAGGCGTGCACAAATGTTCATGCGTTGTGGATAAGCTTGATGAAGCATTTACCCAGACTGATTTCGAAGACATCAGCACTGCCTACATGTATCGTAATCTGCCAGCCGATCGCGGTGCACAATTCCGTGATGACGAAGGTTTGAGTGGTGGTATAGATAAATATGAAGAAGTATCAGCTTCAGCTTACAAAGAATGCAGAATTCAATAATTTCTGACTGATGCGAGTGACAAAAAAAGGCCGTTTCAAACGGCCTTTTTTTATGCATTAAAGTAGTAAAAATATCCGCTAGATTTGTTTATCCATGCTGTAAGTCATTTCTTTACTGTCATTCACCATCGCTTTTAACACACCATGCTTTTGCGGGGTGAAGTTAAACCGGATACTGGGGTCTTCACTTATTGAAATGCCTGCCTCAAGCGTAATCAGGTTTTCATCTTCAAAATCAATGACAATTTCTTTCACATAATGCGGTGGAATATAGCCACGGGTTTTTTGGTCAAACTGTAGGCCACTGTTATTCGGGTGACTTACAACTACCTGTGCTTTTGTGGTTTCGCCAATGCTGGCTTCTCGCATACGAATCTGCATTTTGCCCAACCGGGCCATAGCAGCTTCCATGTCTTTACCTGCCGGAGCACTACACCCTCCTGATGCTTTGACGAATTTTGACACCATATGCAAAGAACCATCATTCATTTCTGCAATAGCGCGCATATCGGTGTATTGATCGACCCTGACCCGTGTAGCGATATCAATATCACCAAGTGTCGGTGATAAATGGAAATTCGCAGAATATGGCATCGGGTTTTTATCGATGATGATATGTATGTTTTTGATGTATTTCTCAGCGGTCTGTGGCTGAACTGATTTGACACTGATTGGAACAATGGCCGCATCTTCAGCCCGGGTAGGCGCTTCAAGAATCAAAACATCATCGGCATTTTCATGAATTTCACGATCACCAAAATAAGTTTGTTTAAGCGCTGACCATAAATCCTCTTCAGCTGTTGCAGCATTTGCAATGAGGCCATGACTCATAAAAACTGCAAATACAGCCCAAAAAATTGTATTTCGCCCCATCATTTTCGCTCTCCTAATAATTATTATTCCCACTCCAGTTCTACAAACGCAGCGGTAACATTTCGACGATGATATTCTTCAAAAAGTTTCCAATTTTCAGCTTCTTGCCTACCTACCGATTCAATGGCTTGTTCAATGGTTCCAAGATCGTTAATGATGACTCTAATTTCTTCACGTACAGTTGTCAGATAGTGCAGTAAATCCTGCCAGCCCTTTGATTGTTCGCCACTAAAAGCCGACCCGTGCCCCGGAATAATCATTGCTACATCGCGATCAATCAAGGTTTCAAGCGCATCAATCCAGCCATTAATACTGCCGTCCAATGCCGGTACACGTTCAATAAATAATAAATCACCGGTCCATAATGTACTGGTTTTCTCATCAAAAACGGTTAAATCATGATCGGTATGGGCTGTGGTAAAAGCGGTTAACGTCAGCAGCCGGTTACCAAGATCCAATTGTAATGGCGAGTCAACCGCCACCAATGTCTCCGCTTCGATAAACTCAGTGCCTTCATATGCGTCGCCCAAAATCTCTGAAAACTGTCTGGCAAAATGTTGTTTACGACTGGCCATGGCCGCTGGTAATTTTTCATGGCCAATAAATTCTGGCTCATCCATTTTAAATGCGGCGTTTCCCAACACATGATCGGGGTGAACATGGGTATTGATGACATAACAGATAGGCAAATCACTATGCTGACGGATGGCTTTACGTAATAACTTACCTTCTTGAAAACTGCCGCCGCTATCAATGACAGCAATGCATTGCTCACCAATGATAAAACCAACATTGGCAATGGCTCCCAGATTCTCAGCATCAGCTTCTTCGTGGCTGCCCTGGTGGTAAAAAATACCTTCAGCAACCTGCTGCACCGAATAGCTGTCTGGCTGACTACTGCTCGCAAAGGCCAAAGATGAAACCACAATAGATAGAAAGGAAATCAATATACGCATGTTGATGACTCACTAATTGTCAGCGTCTGAACTGTTACAATAACGCACTTTATTGCAATACATCCACATAGCTAGCAGAGAAATTTTGATTATGACAATTCGCACGCGTTTTGCACCCAGCCCAACAGGATATCTACATGTAGGCGGTGCCCGTACCGCTCTTTTTTCATGGCTGTATGCCAGAAAACATGGCGGTCGCTTTATATTAAGGATAGAAGACACAGATATCGAACGCTCATCAGCTGAATCAGTGAATGCCATTCTCGAAGGCATGACATGGATGGGGTTGGATTATGACGAAGGCCCGTTTTATCAAACACAACGTTTCGATCGTTACAAGGAAATCATCCAGCAGCTAATGGATCAGGGCGATGCGTATTACTGTTATTGCAGTAAAGACGAGCTGGAAGCAATGCGTGAAGAGCAACGTGCCAATAAGCAAAAACCACGATATGACGGACGCTGCCGTCACCTTTCAACTCCCCGCGAAGGTGTTGAACCGGTCATCCGCTTTAAAAACCCTACCGTGGGCCAGGTGGTGGTTGAAGATGCAATCCGTGGCAATGTGGTTTTTGAGAATAGTGAACTGGATGACTTGGTTATCGCTCGTCCAGATGGCACACCTACCTATAACTTAACGGTAGTAGTGGATGATCTGGATATGCAAATGACCCACGTTATCCGTGGTGATGATCATTTGAATAACTCTCCGCGACAGATAAATATCTTTAAAGCACTAGGCGCTAAACCACCCGTTTTTGGCCATGTCCCGATGATTTTAGGTGATGATGGCGCTCGTCTTTCGAAAAGACATGGAGCGGTCAGTGTGATGAGTTATCGTGATGCGGGATATCTTCCCGAGGCATTGCTGAATTATCTGGTCAGGCTAGGTTGGTCACACGGTGATCAGGAAATTTTTTCCCTTGCCGAGATGACACAGTTATTCGATATCCAGGATGTGAACAAGGCTGCATCCAGCTTTAATACCGATAAATTAATCTGGCTTAATCAACATTACATTAAAACCAGTTCCCCGGAACACGTTGCTCAGCATTTGAGCTGGCATATGGGGGAGCTGGGTATCGACCCTGCTGATGGTCCTGCATTGGTAGATATTGTTGTGTTGTTACAGGAGCGGGCCAAAACACTTAAAGAGATGGCTGAATCGAGTGTGTACTTCTACCGGGACGTCGAAACGTATGATGAAAAGGCTGCACAGAAAAATCTGACTGAAACCAGCTTGCCACTTTTAGAAGCCGTATTGGCAGAGTTGACTGAGCTCAATGATTGGCTGGCTGAACCTATTCATTCAGTCATCAAGAGTTGTGCAGAAAAACATGAGGTTGGCATGGGTAAAGTGGCACAGCCAATACGTGTTGCGATAACAGGAAATACTGTTTCTCCTTCTTTGGATGCTACCTTAGAGCTTTACGGTCGAGAGCGCGCACTCACTGCTATTCAACGTGCAATTAACTGGATCAAAGATCATGCCTGATTTTTAGCTGAAAAATAAAGTTGTTAATTTTCAATAGCTTATTATATCGGGAAATTATTCCCGAAAATAAGCTGGAAAAACTCACAAAAAAGTTGTGTAAAGTTCTTGACGAACCCGGGAAGTCGGATTATGGTTCGTCATACGCATGAGGTTCATCCGAACAAATCGTGACGTACAAAACTAAAAAGCAATAGAGGACAACTTTATGAAGCTGAAAACATTATCAATTGCAATG
>TARA_R110002050_G_scaffold175846_1_pt1 | contig 23588 bp, 24 predicted proteins | sample TARA_R110002050 | Tara Oceans TARA_R110002050 (sample SAMEA4396988) | marine metagenome | biome: Polar Biome; feature: [DCM] deep chlorophyll maximum layer (ENVO:01000326); material: water (ENVO:00002006), including particulate matter (ENVO:01000060) such as... | depth 25 m
GGGTGATTTTGTGGTAAGTAGAATTGATATTCTCCTTTATATGCTCCTGTCGTAGTTATGTTGGGGTCGAAGAATGGTTGGTTGACCATATCAATATATGGATCATGAATATTTTGACTAAATAATAGAATAGGTGTAATCAAAACAAAAAGTGTTAGAATAATAATTCTAAATTGTTTGGCTGTTTGGCTGTTTGGCTGTTTGGCTGTTTGGCTGTTTGGCTGTTTTATAAGTAATTTCATAAGGTATTTTTTAAATTCCTCGCGAAGATAGGGAAAAAGAGAGTACAAAAAAAACCAGCTTTCTTAACAGAAAACCGGCTTCAAATGGGGTATTAAATTGTTCTATTTAGCGTCTACAACCACTTTGCCTTGCCACGCCATTATGCCTCCCATCATGTTGGCCACTTTAGCAAAACCATTGCTTGCCATAACGCTACAAGCGCTATAACTTCTAGCGCCACTTCTGCAATAGATTAAGTAGTATTTACTTTTGTCTAATTTGTTTAACTCAGCTTCTAAATTGGAAGAGAAAAAATCGATATGCAATGCATTTTCTAGGTGTCCCGACTCAAATTCCCAAGGGGTTCTCACGTCAAGTACAATAGCATCTGGTGTATTTTCAATTTCCTTTTCAAAAACTACTGCATTAATATTTTCGAACATAATGATTGATTTTAATTTCTAGTTTAATATTGATTTCCCGAGGATAAATATCCCCATTATTAAGACAAACCAACCAAAGGCGGGTTTGAGTTTTGCTCCTGATATTTTGTTGGATAATGCACTTCCTATAAATATTCCTACCACGGCAATAGTAGTGAATGTAAGTAAGAATATCCAATTTATTTCTCGATGACCTATTTCCATGGTAAACCCTAAAATCGAGTTTATGGAGATGACCACAAGTGATGTTCCAACCGCCTTTTTCATTGGGAGATGGAACAGTGCAATTAATGCTGGAATAATTAAAAAACCTCCACCAGCGCCTACAAAGCCTGTCAACATTCCTACCAGCATTCCTTGAGTTAGAATGATAGGATAATTTAATGATTTTGATTCGCTAATAACCGGGATTCCCTTTCGCCCTTTTATCATAGATACCGATGCCAAAATCATTAGTACAGCAAAAAGCATCATTACTGCCATGTCTTTGGTAAATGTGAATGAGTCTATGGTAAATAACTCGGACGGGATAATAGGTACCAGTACCTGACGAGAAATATAAATGGCAATAACCGCAGGAATTCCAAATGTAAAGGCGGTCCTTAAGTCAACTAAATCTTTTTTGAAATAACTGATGGAACCAATCACACTGGCGATGCCTACTATAAATAATGAATAGGTGGTAGAGATATTCGTGTCGGATATGCCGAATAAGTAGGTTAAAATAGGAATTGCAAGAATGCTACCACCGCCACCAATAAGTCCAAGCGAAACTCCAATGAGAATTGCTGAAATATATCCGATGAGTACGACTACGTCCATTTAATTTACTGATTGCGGGCGCAAAGGTACTGAGCGAAATGAGTTGGCTATGTGACTATGCGCACAAAACATGATAAAAGTTTGTTTTTGTTGGGTAGAAGCCTTTTTGGTGGATGAAGACAGTTGAAGCGCTCCAAACACTTTGCCAAAAGCTAAAAGCCAATTATTTTAAGGTCTTAAAAAGTTCTCCAAAATCTTCCCAGTAATGGTCTACTCTTCGAAGGTGTGTTACAATAAAATCTTGCATTTCTACCCAATCTTCTTGGCGAAAAAGGCTGGTGGTGTTGTTTTCTACAGATATTCTCGCTACTTCGGTGCCATACGAATGTGCGTAATGAGGATTCCAAGTCACTGGGCTTTTCATTGTGTTTTCAAATACGGTTTTGGTTTCTAAAAACTGTTCGTAAAAGAGTTCGCGAATTCCTTCATTTTTGAATTGGAGATCAATACAAATGCGACACCCATTGTGGTCAACTTCTGTGCGGATATAAATTTCATTTAATCCAGTGGGGTACTTGAACCAATTAATTCTACGTCCTGAAACAGATCTAAATCTTTGAATTTTTTCTGTCAAACTCCCCCAAAAGGCAGGCGAAGTGCTTTTTCTTCGTCTTTACTAAACATTATATTTTTTGAAATAGGGTGTAAATATAAGGCCTTAAGTCTCCACTCGGCATGGTGTAGGTGTATTCAAAACTATCTTGTAATTCAAAATCCTTTCCTAGTTTTTTTGAAAGCATAGCCGTATCATAGCGACACACATCTAGTCCGGAGCATTTTTTGGCTCCATCCAAAGCAAATTCTGCTAACAATACAAAACCACCTTTGGAAACTTTGCTACGAAGCAAATCAAAATACGTTTGTTGGTCTTTTTCTTCGGTAAAGAAATGCAATACCGCCCGGTCAATCCACATATCCACAGCATCCATATCTTTCAAAACGGTTGGGTTAGTCAGGTCGTCTGTAATAAATGAGACATGCTCATTACCTACTCGTTTTTCTAGAATGTCAAGTGCAACAGCGCTAATATCGGTCGCAATTAATTGCGTGTAATTTAGTTTCAATAATTCATCTATGAGCACCGTACTTCCAGCGCCAATATTTATTATTCGTGCATTTTTAGCAATTTTGGAAATGTTCAATAATTTAAACGTAGGCGATAAATCGGTTTCAAACCAACCTAGTTTTTCATGCGGATTATTGGTGTACGCTTTATCCCAATGTGCTTTTAAATCGGTTGTTTCCTTTTCTGGATTAGGATTGGAACAGCAACAGCTATTTTTGGCGGTAATATCGCATGAATCTCCTTCAGACATAATGATATAAATTTAGTGAGAATGAGCGTTTGCTCAAAAAAGTAACCGCAAAGATAATAAATATTAGGGTTTTAATATATGTAAAATAGGTCGATAGGATAACGCTAAATTTCTGTGAATTCTATTTCGCAAATACATCTAAAACCCACCCAATTTTCCGAGTTTTTATAAGGAAAGCTTCCTTCCACGGTCACTTCAGATTCGAGTTGCATCCAACTTCCTCCCTTTGCAATTCCTTCTACCGAAGTCATTTCAGCCACATTTCGAAGCATGTGAAGTTGACCATAATAAGGGTTGAAAATTGTGAGGTGTAGGATTTAGCCACCTATAACTGAAATGTTTTTACGAAATCCAATTTCGCGGACGGCTTTTTTAATCTCAATAGATATTTGTGCGCTAGAGTTGATGTTAAATGTTTGGCTGCAGTTTTTAGTCCGAATAGTCATCCTGTACGAGCCCAACTTGATTTCAGTAATGTCATTCCAATTAAATTTTTTGGTACCGTTCCATAGTTTTTCTCTTATTGAAATAATTTCATCATTAAACAACACCTTAGGAGAAAATCTTGATTTTTTAGAAAGTCCAACTGTTCCTGTAATAATAGAAGATAAGCCCACCAAGATTAAAAATGGATTAATATGAGTGACATCGTTTGATTCTAAAAATAGGAGTACGTAAAATGTGAGCACTAAAAGTCCAAAAACGATTAAACCAATGCGTGTGTTTTTTATTGAAAAAGTGGTGTAATTAGTAATTAAAAAGATAGAATCGTTCATAGTAAAAAGGTATGTAGTAAGAGACGAAAATACGGATTGAGAATGAATAATGAAAGAGAGGGCTTGGTTAACGCTTTAATTCTTCCACAAATTCGGCAAACTCATCTCTACAACACGTACCCAAAGGATGTAAAAACTCACATTTTTCTTGTACTTTATTTCGGTAATGACCCATTACATCTTCCCAAGTGGTAAGTCCGTTTTTATTCACCGCAGTGGTTACTTGATCTCGGTCCACATTATTACAATAGCAAATTATTTTACGGGTACTGGAATCCTTAAAATACAACTCGCGTTTCATTTGGTTAGCCTTTACTTTCACTTTCCCGTTACTAGAATAAGCCGCTTCGCAGGTCGGATTGATGCATAAATTATGTTCCGCTTCTAAATCTAAGGTCTTGTAAATTTCTGGAATTACATTCGACCGCAATACCGTATTTGGAACCAATTCCGTAGATTGGTTACAGGTAGGGCACGGAGTTTTCTCTTTTCCTGGTACGAGATGGGTTGCGGATTCTGGTAAATCAACCTTATAATGGGTTTCATTTATTCTAGCAATTAAATCTTCTGCCGAAACCAAAGAATCATCAATAGTAAATTCACCCGAATTGGTTTTGTCGTTCACATTTTGGGAGACTAAACCGGGCATGTTTTCAACATGTTTGGTCAATGTACGCGCACAACTGCTGCATGACATGCCTTGGATGGGTAACTGAATTATTTGAATAGCCATACTTTAGTTTTTTACTTTGTAATGAGTTTCGTTGATAGATTTAATCACCTCTTGCTCATTGGTTTTTGATTTATCGAATGTAATGGTGGCTTTACCCGTTTCGAAATCGGCTTCCGCGCTTATCACTCCTCCCACTTCATTGGCCGCATTGGTCACCGTATAGTTGCACGCTTCGCAAGTCATACCTTCTATATCGTAGGTTTTGGTCTCTAAATTTTCTTGTTGAACGATGATAATTTCTTTCTGAGTATTATCCGGAAAAAAGACCCCAGAATAATACGGAAAAGCCATCATAATTGCGGAAAAAATGGTGACTAGCAATAAGAAATTTTTCGATTGCATAAACGATTTCTTCTCTTCATCTTCTTCGCAAGCACATTGTATTTCTTGCTTCGGCTTTAATTTTTGGTACCATGCATAACCCAAAACCAATACCGTAATTCCTAACAAATAGGGTCTAAATGGTTCTAGCCATCCAAAAGTAGATGCCAATCCGCTGCTGCCTGCTACCAGTGCTAATACGGGTGTAATGCAGCATAATGAAGCTGCGATGGCTGATAAAACACCTGCGCCAATTAATCCTTTGTTTTCTGTGCTCATTATTTCTAATTTTTATTGATTTGAATAAATATGGTTACCAAACTTTCAAGATTCTCCATGCTGATAGAGTAGTAGATGGTTTTACCCACTTTGTTATCAATAATTAATCCGCCAAGTTTCAATTTTTTCAATTGCTGCGATATTGCCGAAATACTGATGTCGAGCATATCGCTTAAATCACATACACAAATCTGATTCTTTTTGTAAATGAGATAAAGAATTTTTAACCGAGTTTCATTACCCGCTAAATTCATTGTTTTAGCAATTGCTGAAATAGAGTTTGAGTTTTCCTCCAGAATAATCCTTCCAGAGTTAATCATTTCAACATCCGCACGCGCACGAATACAAGTATTTTCTGTTTTGTTGTCTAGTATTTTTACCGGAATTGTTGTTTTTTGATTCATGCTTCTCAGATTTATTTGTACGAGGCAAATGTAACTCATTTAAGTAAATGATAAAATGAAAAGAATGTTTTTGTCAGTTACTTGACATTGTTTTGATAGAAACATGAATGGAAACATGAAGAAGTTATGAGAAATTAAGACTTAATTTTCTTCATGCCTTAATGGTTCACCTAACCCGGTTTTTAGTTAGCAAGAGTAATTCTAGTTTATTCATAAAACGCATGTACAAATAACAGAAACATGAAGAAGTTAAGAGACATTAAGACTTTTCACCATGAAAATTCTTTGCGCTCATAGCGTGTATTAAACTTAGCGCACTTTGCGTGAAAAAGAAATTTAAACCGCAAATCAAGTTCCAGCAATTTCAAAAAGTAACCAGAAGAATAAATTAAATCTCCAAATACAGCCATGCAAAGTCCTTTGCGCCCTTAGCGTGTAATAAACTTAGCGTTCTTTGCGTGAAACAGAAATTTAAACCGCAAATCGAGTTTCGGCAATTTCAAAAAGTAAATCTGGGTTATTCTCAAATGCATTGCCAACTACCGCAATGTCGGCACCTGCCTGAAATGCTTTAGAAACCGCATCCGCAGTACGCATACCGCCACCTACAATTAGTGGAGTGGAAGTCACTTTTTTTATAGCAGCAATCATTTGAGGGCTTACCGCATTATCCGCACCACTTCCGGCATCTGCATAAATCAGTTTCAAACCTAGCATTTCACCTGCCATAGCAGTAACCGCTGCAATTTCGGGTTTGTTGGCTGGTATCGGCTGACTTGCACTTATGTACGATGCGGTGGTTGGTCTTCCTCCATCAATTAACATATATCCAGTAGGTAAAACCTCTAATCCGGATTTCTTTATAGCTGGCGCAGCAATTACCTGCTGACCAATAAGTAAATCGGGGTTTCTACCTGAGATTAAGGACAAAAACAAAATTCCATCCGCTTTATCACATACTTGAGAAGGACTTCCTGGAAATAAAACAATAGGAATATTAGATAATGATTTTAGCGTATCGATGGTCTCTGCCATTTCGTTACCTACCATTAAACTACCTCCCACAAAAAATAAGTCCACTTTTGCTTCATTAGCAATAGCTGCAATTTTAGCTAAATGCTCACGTTTGCCCTTGTCGGGGTCTATGAGTACCGCTAATTGCTTTTGATTATTTTTTGATTTATGTTCTATGTTCGTTAGAATCATGTTGCAAGTATAATGATTTTTGATTGTCGCTTTATCAAAACTATAGGGTGAGTTATCACAAATTATCAAATGGTTAGCTTAAACTTCTTCCATGGTATAAACCACCATAGTATCTTCAATAATCTCGTAGGCCATTGGAAGTTCCTTTAACATATCCGGCATAGAAATTTTTCCAGTTAATTTGCCGCTTTGAGCGAGGTCAAATGGGTAGAGGTATAGGTTTTTATTGAAAAGCACTTCTCCTTTAGAATAATATTTATACAAGGCTTCTTTAGCACACCAATGCGTAAGAAGTTGCCATTCTTCGTCTTTACAGGCTTCTGATTCAGAAGGAGACATAAACCGATTTTTTATCTTTATTATTTTAGGCGATTCATGCTGTAAGTCAATACCAACCTCTAATGTAGGATGAACTAAAATCCCAAGTAATCCCTTGGAATGAGAAATTGAAATTTTGTGCCCCGAAATGGCTAAATTAGGTTTTCCATGATACGAATAGGTAATAAATTCATTCTCATCATACACTGTTTGTATGGTTTTGCGAATGCTTAAAAATTCACATTTTCGTTTTTCATTGGTAATCGCACGATATTTATTAAGCTCTTCCGGATTTAAGTTAATGTCGCTTATATGATTGAGAATATGCAGATCTAATCGCGCTATAATTAAACGCGAACCATTTGATAGTGTTTTATTTTTAATAAACTTCATTGAAAAGCTATCTTTGCACCCGTTTTTAAAACAAAATTGAATGGATCAGACGGATAAATACAAAGTAAAGGATATTTCTCTTGCCGATTGGGGAAGAAAAGAAATAATATTAGCCGAAGCGGAAATGCCAGGCCTAATGTCACTTCGCGAGGAGTACAAAAATGAGCAACCTTTAAAAGGAGCTCGAATTGCAGGGTGTTTGCACATGACTATTCAGACTGCTGTTTTAATTGAAACTTTAACCGCTCTTGGAGCAGAAGTTACATGGTCATCATGTAATATTTTCTCAACCCAAGATCAAGCCGCTGCAGCAATTGCAGCCACAGGTGTTCCTGTTTACGCTTGGAAAGGTATGAATGAAGAGGAATTTGAATGGTGTATCGAACAAACTTTAAAAGGTTTTGAAGGTGGACAACCTTTAAATATGATTTTAGATGATGGTGGTGATTTAACCAATATGGTTTTTGATAAATTTCCTGAATTAGCGAAAGGTATTAATGGATTATCAGAGGAAACAACGACAGGTGTTCATCGTTTGATTGAGCGTCAAAAAAATGGTACTTTGGTAATGCCAGCAATCAATGTGAATGATTCAGTTACTAAATCAAAATTTGATAACAAATACGGATGTCGTGAATCTGCAGTGGATGCAATTCGTAGAGCAACCGATATTATGTTGGCTGGAAAAGTGGTAGTTGTTGCTGGTTACGGAGATGTAGGTAAAGGAACCGCTGCTTCATTTAGCGGTGCAGGGGCACGTGTTATCGTAACTGAAATTGACCCAATTTGTGCGCTTCAAGCAGCAATGGAAGGTTTTGAAGTGAAAAAAATGGATAATGCCATTTTAGAAGCGGATATCGTGATCACTACAACTGGAAATAAAGATATTATCGTTGGTCGTCATTTTGAAGCCATGAAAGACAAATGTATCGTTTGTAATATTGGTCATTTTGATAATGAAATTGATGTGGCTTGGTTAAACACCAATCATGGTGCGAGTAAAGATGTTATCAAACCCCAAGTAGATAAATATACTATCAATGGTAAAGATATTATCTTATTAGCTGAAGGAAGATTGGTTAACCTTGGTCTAGCTACAGGTCACCCGTCATTTGTAATGTCGAATTCGTTTACAAATCAAACGTTGGCTCAAATTGAACTTTGGTGTACTCCAGAGAAATATGAGAACAAAGTATATACGCTTCCAAAACATTTAGATGAAAAAGTAGCAAAATTACATTTGGCTAAAATCGGTGTAGAGCTTGATATTCTAAGTGAAGAACAAGCATCTTACATTGGAGTGACCGTAGAAGGTCCGTACAAAGCGCACGAATATAGATACTAATTAAACGAACTTGTTGGATCGTGGCATCTGACAGCAAACGTTTTTATTAAGCATAAAAAAATCCTGATGAATTATCATCAGGATTTTTTTTGTGAATTATTTTGCTGTGTTAATTTCGGATAGTAATATAAGTTCCATCAAATGTGGTGGGGTATTGTTTGAGAGGAATAGTGGCTGGTGCTTTAATAACTGATCCATCAAAAATAGAAAATTCGGAAGCGCTACAGGTATCCACCAATTTGAAATTAGATGAATCAACAATTACCTGACACCAATCGTTTACATTATACGTTGATTGGCGGTCATAACAGTTAAATACTTCGGCATCGGCATGGTAAATAACCAACCCATTAGAACCACCATTATAATAAATCCATCCGCCAATAGGAACTAAATCAAAAGAACTAGGTTCGTTGATATTGAGGGTTACCTCTACGTAAACATTTGGAATAACATTATTAGGATTGTTCTTTGAGCAATGTGAAAAGAACGGTATGACCATTAGAATAAGTGCAATTTTGAAAATGTTAAACTTCATCCCGTTTGTTTTATTTTTATTCCTCAATTAAATGCGTAATCTTTGTGACTCAATTTTTGCAAAGGTAACGTTCTTTTTAGAGAATTGTTGCAGGCGTGAAATAATGGAAAAATTTGTGAATGTTTAGAAAAATTGTTGTCATTTTAATGCTTTTTGTTTTGCCCGTTTTTGTGCAAGCACAAAAGAAAACGCCAAAAGCACCATCTCGTAAGGAGCAGGAGAAAAAAGCCGCTAAAATGGAAGAGAATGGTTTAAAGGCGGACAAAAAAGCAAAAAAGGAATACGCCAAACGACAATCTAAAGAGACTAAAAAAGTAAGTAAAGCAAACAGGAAAAAATCAAAACGGAACCGCACTTCAAAAGGAGCGCCTTTTTGGGAAAAATGGTTTAGAAAAAGATAGCAAATGGCAGGAGATGGTAAAATTTGGGTGGCAGCAATTTTCATGTTGATATCGTATGTATACAGAGCGTATAAAAAGAAAAATCAACAAGAAGAAGAGGAGGCAGGTACTGGAAAAACAAACGCGTCAAGCGGTTTTGCTGATTTGTTAAAACAATTTCAAGATAGCATGAACCCTACTCCAAAAACTAGTCCTGTATTTGTGGATGACTATGATGTAATAAGTGATTACTCGAATGAAACGGTGTCAGATAATGTCGTAGATGAAAAACCAGAAGTGGTTGATGAATCCTTTTCCACTAGCTCAAAAACAACATCACCAAGCCAGGCAAAACCGTATGATATTCAAGAGGATTCTGCTATTAAAACTGAATTGGACCTTCGAGAAATGATTATTCATCAAGCCATTCTTGATCGACCAACTTATTAATTTTAGAAATTATTAATCAGTCTGACGTAGTGTTTTTATGTTGATAATCAATATATTACCTTTAATATTAGCTGAAAGGATGATGTGCTATAGCTACAGTTGACCAAATTGAAACCCAACCCATTTGATAATATTTCGTGAGAGTTATAAAGCACCTCCGATTCCAATTAAGCGAATGAAAAATTCTTACAAACGGATGAAAACAGTTTCAAAAGGTAAATTTTGAGAATGTTAATTTTTGCTAATGAAATTGAAAGGTGATTTTAAGGTAATTGACACTCATAAATATAAAATTGATGAAAAGCTGCTAAATATCAGTTTTACTGACGAGTTATAATATTGGTTTTCAGTTGCATTATAGGATGTGAAATATATTTGCGAAAGTTTGTTAAATATATATCTTTACGCCCTTTAAAATTGGGAAAAATACATTTTGAGATACTAAATAATAAATTATGTTAAAAAAGTTACTATCGTTATTTCTTCTAGCTGTTGTTTTTTCTGTTGGAGCCTTTGCTCAAGCAGGACAAAGTGAGATTAAAGGAAAGCTTGTTGATTCAAGTACAGGTGAACCATTACCATTTGTAAATATCATTTTAGAAAAAAATGGAGTGCAGGTAGCTGGTGGTCAAAGTAATTTTGATGGAGATTATGTGATTAAGCCAATTCCACCCGGAACATACACGTTAAAAGCTTCTTCTGTAGGTTTTAAACCAGTGATGTTAACAGGTATCAAAGTAACTTCTGAAGAGGTGAAATTTGTGGATGTTAAATTGGAAAGTACTTCAATTGAAATGAAGGAATTTGTGGTGAAAACATACAAGAACAAACTAATTGATAAAGGTAATACTACTGTTAAGCAAACCGTATCGGAGGAGGATTTCAAAAACATGGCGGTTCGTTCAGCTACCGAGGCAGCTAAAAACACCGCAGGTGTTTATTCTGCAGATGATGGTACTGGAAACTTAAATATTCGTGGTGCTCGTTCAGATGCGAATTACTACTACATCGATGGGATGAAAGTATTAGGTTCTTCTAACCTACCTAAAAGTGCCATTGGTGAAATTTCTGTTATTTCTGGTGGACTTCCTGCACAATATGGTGATGTAACTGGTGGGGTAATTAGTATTACCACTAAAGGTCCTTCAGCAGAGTATCATGGAGCTGCGGAGTATTTGTCTTCTGGGTGGAAGATTGGAGATAAAGTAGTGGGGTTGGATCCTTACGGATATAATGTTATTGAAGGTTCATTATCGGGTCCTTTGTTAATGAGAAAAGATTCAACAGGGAAAAAAGTGGAGCCTATTATTGGTTTCTTCGTTTCAGGAAACTATACTCATTCTGTAGATGCTACGCCTTCTTCTGTAGGTATTTGGAAAGTAAAGAACGCTGAGTTAGATATCTTGAAAGCAAACCCAGTAACTATTCTTCCTGGGTTTGGTCAAACCGTTCAAAATGCAGAATTACTTAGGTCTGATTCATTTGAAAAAGTAAGAACGAAACAAAATGTAGCTAGAGGTACCTATGTGCTAAATGGGAAATTGGATATCAATACCGGAAAAACAACTAACTTGACTTTTGGTGGTTCATATAATGCCACAGCTGGAAATGCATATTCCTACGCCAACTCTATGTATAATTCAGCAAATAATGCGGATTTCAATAATAATGATTGGCGTGTTTTTGGTCGTTTTGTGCAACGTTTTGGAAATAATAATAGCCAAGAAAACAAATCAAGTATTAGCAATGCGTTTTACAGTATTCAAGTGGGGTATAACGAAACAAATTCCAAAAGTGGGGATCCAACCCATGGAGATAATTATTTTGATTATGGGTATGTTGGTGAGTTTAAAAGATTCCAACAGCGTCAATATCAATTAACCAATTTAGATGGAGATTCCCTTTATTTGGGTGCTGGTCAAGGTTGGGTGACTCAAGGTAGATATAATGTACAACAGTCTTTTGAGGATACTCTAATTGGTTTTAATCCAAGCGATTTAAATCCAGATATGGCCGCATATACTTCTAATTATTATAGCATTTTCGGATGGGAAGGTTATGATGATCAAGGCAACCCTGTGTATGATAGAAATAAGGCTTCTAGTGATGAAGATGGGAATGGACGTATTAATGGAACTGAGGCTAATTACTTTTTAAGAAATCAAGAAAACGTTTTAAATGGTGGAGGTTATATTAATGGGTCATCTGCCAAGACAGTGTATGGTATTTGGAACAGTCATGCGGCTGTATCAAATAGTGCAAGTAAATCTAAGAACCAACAATACCGTGTTAGTTTAATGGGTTCTGCCGATATTAAGAAACACGGAGTTTCCGTAGGGTTTGAATATGAGCAACGTGTTATTCGTGGATACTCAATTGCCCCAAGAGGGTTATGGACCATTGGTAACTTGAGAATGAATTCTCACTTACAGAATTTGGATGTAATGAATCCGTATTTAACCAATGATCAAACTGCAACTACAGTTTCGTATGACAGGTTGAATGCTGCTCCGGGTGCATATCGTGGAGAAATTAATGAAGATGCGCAATCGTTCTTTGATTATAACGTAAGACAAAATTTGGGATTAGGAACAGATGGAGTTGATTTCGTAGATTTCAATAGTTTAAAACCAAGCGAATTAAGATTAGATTTCTTTAGCGCGTCTGAATTATTAAATAATGGTAATAACTTAGTTAGCTATTACGGTTATGATGCGTACGGAAATCAAACGAATGCGAGTTCTTCATTGAATGATTTCTTTGAAAAAACAGATGATTTTGGAAACTATACTCGTCCTGTTGATGCCTTTAGACCTAATTATGTTTCTGGATGGATTCAAGATAAATACGCTTTTGATGATTTGGTATTTAATGTAGGTCTACGTGTGGATAGATTGGATTTAAACCAAAGTGTATTGAAAGATGAGTACGTTTTATTCCCTACTGTTAAAGCGGGTGAAAATGAAGCACAAAACTTAGCTGGAAACATGGAAGGTAATTATTCTATTCCAAGCAATGTAGGTTCTGATTACGTTGTATACGTGGATAATGTTAAAAATCCAACGGCAATTACAGGATATCGTAACGGTGGCACATGGTATAATAAAGAAGGTGTTGAAATTGCTAGCTCGGATGCGTTAGTGGGTTCTTCAGGTATTGCACCATTATTGGTGGATAAAGATAAAACTCGTTCATCGGATATTACCGTGAACTCGTTTGAGGATTACACACCGCAAGTTAATTTTATGCCGCGTATCGCATTCTCCTTTCCAATAAACGATGAAGCGTTATTCTTTGCGCATTACGATGTGCTGACTAGAAGACCAACTGCCGGTGGAAATGTAACCGCAGCCAGATTAAATATTATTGATTATTATTACATGGATGCCTCTTCAAACGGTATTTTAAGTAATCCAAACTTGAAGCCATCTCAAACAGTAGATTACGCTGTTGGTTTTAAACAAGTAATTACCGGAAACTCTTCGGTTACCTTAGAAGCGTTTTACCGTGAGTTAAGAGATATGGTTCAAGTGGTGGGTTTACAAAATGCGTATCCTAGAACATATATGACTTATGGTAATATTGATTTCGGTACGGTTAAGGGTTTAATCTTATCGTATGATTTGAGAAGAACCAAAAACATTAGAATTACTGCTTCCTATACTTTGCAATTTGCTGCGGGTACAGGTTCCGATGCATTTAGTGCTTCTAACTTGGTGCGTTCAGGAAAACAAAGCTTAAGAAATACATCTCCATTGAATTATGATCAACGTCACAACATTGTAGCTAATTTTGATTATCGTTTTGGAATGGGTAAAGATTGGGGAGGCCCAGAAAATGCAAAATGGTTGAAAGGTGCTGGTGCAAACTTTATCTTTAATTTAGGTTCTGGAACACCTTACTCACGTCAAAATTTCGTGACTGGAGAAGGTTATTTATCTACTGTAGGTTCAGCAACCTTACAAGGGTCTGTAAATGGATCTAGACTTCCATGGCAATTCAAAATGGATTTACGTATCGATAAAGATTTAATTCTTGCCAAAGAAAGCGCGCACCCAATGAGAATGAATGTGTACTTACAAATGTTTAATGTGTTGAATAGTTTAAATATTCGCTCAGTATACCGTTTTACAGGAGTTGCTGATGATGATGGTTATTTAACGGATTCAAGATACCAAACCGACATTCAATCTAAATTGGATGAACAATCATTTAGAGAACAATATTCAATGCAAATTAATAATCCAAGTAATTATACTTTACCTAGAAGAACACGTATCGGGGTATTAGTTACTTTTTAATAAATCGGATTAAAGAAATTAGTACAATTTAATTATGGTTACAGAAACAAAAAATATGAAATTTAAAGCTACCATATTAGCCGTATTGGCTGTGTTAATCTCCTCGTTCTCTTTTGCTAGAGAATACCAAGGTGGAGGAAAACGTTCTGGAGGCGGAGCCGGTGATGCTACTGCAGCGAATTGTGCTCCTCCCGTGAGTTCAAATGAACTATCCATTAATAACGTGAGAGCGCTGATTCAAACCGGTGGAGACATGTGGTGGGATTTAGTAGGGGTTCCTCAATACGAAATTCCAAAAGAATCTGGTAAAACATCTTTGTTTGCAGGTTCACTTTGGTTAGGGGGTAGAGATGCTTCTGGTCAATTAAAAGTTGCTGCTTTACGTTTCCGTCAAGTAGGTATGGATTTCTGGACTGGACCGCTAAATACGGTAACCGCTGAGATTGATCCAACGACATGTGATCAATGGGATGTACATTTTAAAAGTACACGAATTGCAGTAGACGAATTTGTAACTAGACAAGGGGAAGTTGACTATACCATTCCTGAATTCATTAAAACATGGCCTGCTCATGGTGATCCATCCAAAAATGAAGCAGCTTATTTGGCTCCCTTTATGGATGTTAATGGTGATGGATTTTATAACTACGAAGATGGTGATTACCCAGGATACGATTTATCTGGTAATGTAGATTGTCAAGGTCAGTTATTAAATGTGTATGGCGATGAAAACCTTTGGTGGGTTTTTAACGATAAAGGAAATATTCACACTGAATCAGGTGGCCAAGCTATTGGTATGGAAATTAGAGCGCAAGCGTTTTCTTTTGCAACCAATGATGAGGTGAATAACATGACTTTTTATAACTATGAATTACATAACCGCTCTTCTTTTGATTTAAGAGATACATATTTCGGCTTTTGGGTAGATCCTGATTTAGGAAATGCACAAGATGATTACGTAGGTTGTGATGTAGAAAGAGGTTTAGGTTTTGTATATAATGGAGATGAATTTGATGATGATAATTCTGGTCGCCCTGGTTATGGAGCAAATCCTCCTGCATTAGGAGTAGATTTTTTCCAAGGACCATTTCAAGATGCCGATGGGAAAGATAACTGTTTATGTGAGAATTTCGCTGACGCGGTTGCGGATGATGGAATTGTATATAGCGGTAGTGGCGTAGGCTACGGAGATGGTAAAGTGGATAATGAACGTTTAGGAATGCGTGCATTTTTATATCATAACAATGATGCAACCGCTACTGGAGATCCACGCGTGCAATCTGATTATTACAATTTCCTAAGAAGTATATGGAGAGATAACTCTAGAATGGTGTACGGTGGAACCGGTCATCAAAATAGTTCAGGAGCAGTTCAACCTTTAGTTGAGGCCGATTTTATGTTTCCTAATGATACTGATCCAAAAGGTTGGGGTACTGGGGGAGATGTGCAGGCTCCATGGACGGAAGTTACTGCAGGAAATGTTCCTGCCGATAGACGATTTGTACAATCGGCTGGACCATTTGGTTTAGCTCCTGGTGCAGTAAACAATATTACCGTTGGTGTGGTTTGGGCTCAAGCTACATCTGGTGGTGCAGCTGCGTCTGTTCGTGCCATGAAACAAGCGGATACAAAAACACAAGCCTTATTTGATAACTGTTTCCAACTATTAGATGGACCAGATGCTCCAGTGGTAGAAATTACAGAAATGGATAAACAATTAATTTTCCAATTAGATAATGTTGCGGGTAACAATGCAAATGAGGATTATTTTGAAGTGGATCCATTTATTGTAGCACCTACCGATTCTATTCAAGATGAAAACGGAGATTACATAAAAAAATCAGATGATCCAGTATTGTTTGATTCGTTAGCTACCGAATATAGAAGCTATAGATTTCAAGGGTATCAAGTATACCAGTTGAGTGACGCATCTGTTTCCGCAGCTGATTTATATGATAATAGCAAAGCAAGATTGGTTTTCCAATGTGATATTAAAGATAATGTTACCCGTTTAATTAATTATCGTTTTGATTTAGATTTACAAGCGGTTGTTCCGGAATTAAGAGTGGACAATGCAACCAATGAAGGGATTTTTAAAACATTCACTGTTACATCTGATTTATTTGCAACAGGAGATAGAGTATTGGTTAACTATCGTACCTATTATTACATGGCAATTGCATATGCGCACAATAATTATAAAACATATAACCAAGTTTCTGCGGATGGTTTAGATGGTCAAAAAGCCCCATATTTACCAAGTAGAAAGTCACCTACTGGTGCGATTATTAAGTATTCAGGTATTCCTCACATGACCGATATGCAAAATAATGGCCAAGTGTTAAACTCATCATTTGGTGATTTTGTACCTGTTACAAGAATTGAAGGTTTGGGAAATAATGGTCATTTCTTAGAAATGGACCAAGCCAGTCAGGATGCTATCATGAGTGGTGCTCCATATAAAATTGCGAATCCAACTTATTCTGTAGGTACAATAGCAGGTACTACAAACACTCCAATTGAAGTGAAGATTGTAGACCCATTAAAAGTACAAGGAGGCGATTACGTAGTATCATTCAAGGATACAATAGGAGAAGGAATTGACAAATTCTTTTGGGTACTAACTGGTGGTGCTTTAGGAACGGATTCGGTGTTTTCAAAATCAACCATTTCTAGTCAAATTGAAGAATTAGTTCCTCAATTGGGAATTTCAATCACAATTAAGGATGTTGAGAATCCGGGATATGATAATATTACCAATGGTTTAGTTGGTTCTAAAGTGGTGTATGATGATTTTAATAAACCTTGGTTATCCGGTGTGTCAAACGCTGATGGTAATTCTGCTCAAAACTGGATTCGTTCTGGTGTGAATGCAGAATCCAATCGAGAAGGGTTTATGGATTACGATATGGACGTAAGTTCTAGTGGTAGTAGATCTGGATTTTCAATAGATCCTGATGAATACTATGAAACAGTGCTTACAGGTAGTTGGGCTCCTGCAAGGTTGGCTACTTGGAATATTCATGGACCGATGAGTACTCGTGGAGCTACAACGGAGGCAGAGAAAAAAGATGCTTTTTATTCCATGTTTTACGGATTACCTGAGTTGATTGACAAAAAATTAAATAAAGGCTACCAATTAGCTTATTTAAATAGTGTGGATATTGTATTTACCACCGATAAATCAAAATGGACGCGTTGTGTTGTTTTGGAAATGCAAGATGATCCAACCCTATCTGAAGGCGGGGCAATAAAATTGGACCCACGTGTGCACGCTTCAGTGGATAAAGCAGGTCTTACCTCGGCTGATGCCGGTTATAATGCATCTGAAGGTGATTTAATATCTCCAATTGGAATGGGTTGGTTCCCAGGATATGCAATTGATATCGAAACCGGTGAAAGACTAAATATGGCATTTGGAGAAGATTCATACATCAAGTCTGAAAATGGAAATGACATGTTGTGGAATCCAACCGATAAATTGTATGAAGGAATTGGTAGTAATCAAGTTCGTTTTGGAGGAAAACATTATATCTACGTATTTAGAAATAATGATGTGGAAGAAAGTGCACATACTAACCCGGTGGATTACAATGATCCAGCGAATAGAATGCCTGGGTATGACGAAGGTAAATTTATGTATGATAAGTTAGCATCAAACACCTATGAGGGCTTTAATCATGTATTTAGAGCGGCCATGTGGATTGGTTTCCCAATGTTAGAATTTAACGAAGAACTTTTGTCAAATAAGGCGGTAGTTCAATTAAGAGTAAATAAAAAACACGCTTTATATTCTGCAGGAGATAAACTGAACCTTGGAGATACACCTGTTGCCGGTGTAGAGTATTTGGTTGAAAAAGGGCCTATTTCTTACCAAGGTGTCAAATATGTTAGAGGTCAAAACTTTATGGGTGTAGGAGGCGTGAAATTATATTCAACATCCACTACAGGTAATGATAAAACGGGTAATGTGGCCGAAACTGTAAATGGTGGAAGACCAACTTTTGGATTTTCATTAACTGGTTTGGAAGCTCGTACAGGGGTTTCGGAAGTGATTTCTGAAGCTTTAAATAATATTCGTGTGGTACCAAATCCATACTATGCTTATTCGGAATACGAACAAGATAAAAATGATTTCAAAGTTAGAATCACCAATTTACCAGGAAAATGTAAAGTTCGTATTTACACGTTGAATGGTGTATTAGTGAGAGAGTTTACTAAAGATGATGATTCTGTTACTTATTTAGAATGGGATTTAAAAAATCATGCTAGAATTCCAGTTGCAAGTGGTATGTATTTAGTACATATCGAAGTTCCTGGAGTTGGAGAAGTAGTGTTGAAATGGTTTGGAGCCATGAGACCTGTTGATTTAGATTCATTTTAGTAGTAGGAATTGTTAGATATAAAGATTTATAATATAGTTATTATGAGTAGAAAGTATAATAGATTTAAATTGTTGTCTATCTCGTTGGGGCTTGTCCTTATGGCAACTTCGGTTTATGCGGGTAATAAAGATAGAATTGGTTCGAGTGGTGGAGAACAATTAAAAATCAATCCATGGGCACGAAGTGCGAGTTTTGCAAATGCAAATTCGGCAAGTGTGGTGGGTGTTGAATCTACATTTTTGAATGTTTCCGGGTTAGCAATGACTCGTAAAATGGATTTAAACCTAAATTATTCCTCTTGGTTAGGTGGTTCAGGTGTGGGAATCAGTTCATTTGGATATGGTCAAAGAATTGGAGAGTATAGTGTAATTGCGGGTGGATACCAAGGGATGACTTTTGGTGATATCAAAAGAACCACAACCGATTTGCCAGATGATGCGGGAACGTATAATGCGCAATATGGGACTTTCTATTTGTCGTATGCGCGTGAATTCTCCAATAGTATTTATGCCGGCTTCACTACTAAGGTGGTTTCTGAAGGATTATCTAACGCTAGTGGTTCAGCCATTGCATTCGATTTTGGAATTAGGTATGTAACCGGTGAGAATGAGAATATAAAATTTGGGATTGCTTTAAAGAATATTGGAGGGCAAATTAAATTTGAAGGTGATGGTTTCTCAACCAAAACTAGTATTGATAGCAAAGAGTTTACAATTAAACAAAGAACCCAAGGTGTGGAATTACCATCTGTTTTAAATATTGGTTTATCGTATGACTACCTTATTGGAGCAATGGAAAACTCTGATTCTACTGGGGTTCGAGCTATGCACCGTATCACTGGAGCTTTAAACTTTATGTCTAACTCATTTGGTAAAGACCAGATTAGTGTTGGGGCGGAATATGCGTACAAAGAATTCATTATGGCGAGGGTTGGATATCTATATGAAGATAAAATTTCCGATGCTTCCTTATCAACGCTAGCATTTACTGGTCCAACCGCTGGACTTACTGTAGCGATGCCTATCAATAAAACAGGGAGTACCTTGGATATTGATTATGGTTTTAGAGCAACCAGAAATTTTTCTGGAACTCATACCATTGGGCTTCGATTGAACCTATAAATTAAGGTTTTAAGCCGCTAGGCAAAAAAAAGTATTGTATTTTTGTAAAACAGTCCTGCTTGAATAAAGCGGGACTGTCTTGTTATTATAAAAATTAGAAAATGTCGAATATTTCATATTTTACCGAAGAGGGCCTTGCAGCTGCAAGAGCCGAGTTGAAGCAAATGGAAAAGGTGGATAGACCTTTTATTACACGACAAATTGCAGAAGCAAGGGATAAAGGCGACTTATCTGAAAATGCAGAGTATCATGCGGCCAAAGAGTCACAAGGAATGCTGGAAGCAAAAATTTCGCATCTTAAAAATGAACTGAGCAATGCTCGAATTCTAGATGAGTCGAATCTAGATTTGTCGAAAGTGTTGGTTCTTTCTATTGTGAAAATAAAAAATGTAGCCAACGGTGCGGTTATGACCTATACGCTAGTTGCACCGCAAGAAGCAGATTTAGCCTCCAAGAAAATTTCTGTTAAGTCACCTATCGGTAAAGGACTACTAGGCTGTTCTGTTGGAGATATTGCCGAAGTAGATGTACCTACAGGGAAAATAAAATTCGAAATTCTTGAAATTTCAAGATAGGTATGGCAAGCATTTTTACCAAAATCATTCAAGGGGATATTCCTTCGTATAAAATAGCGGAGAATGAAGAATTCTTCGCTTTTTTAGACATTTCTCCTTTGTCAGTTGGCCATACCTTGGTTGTTCCAAAATTGGAGGTAGACTATATTTTTGATATCGAGGATGATGTTTTAGGCCGGATGATGACCTTTAGTAAAAAAGTGGCCAAAGCCATTGAATTGGTGGTGTCATGTAATCGCATCGGGGTAAGTGTAATTGGATTGGAAGTGCCGCATGCGCACATTCATTTAATCCCAATTAACGGAATGGGAGATATGAATTTTGCAAATCCAAAATTGAAATTGACTCCCGAAGAATTTGAGGAAGTATCGGAGAATATCCGGATTACCTTTGAAGGTCTTATTTAACCTTTTTGGGGTTGTTTTTGACGTACGAATCCCATCCGGAATACGATTTACCCGCTTTAACGGAATTCCCTTGAAAAAAATGACATAAGGCAGCCGCTAGTCCATCTGTTGCATCCAAATGTTTTGGCATATCTTCCTGTTTCAATTTTAATATGCTTTGGAGCATGGCAGCAACTTGTTCTTTGGAGGCTGTTCCGGTTCCCGTAATGGATTGTTTTATTTTTCGAGGTGCATATTCAAAGATTGGTAAGTCACGATACACCGCAGCGGCCATCGCTACACCTTGGGCTCGACCTAATTTTAACATAGATTGAACGTTTTTACCAAAGAAAGGCGCTTCTAGTGCTACCTCATCGGGGTTGAATTCATCAATGAGACCAAGGGTTCGCTCAAAAATCCGTCTCAACTTGGCAGCATGGCTAGGTAATTTACTTAATTGGATAACACCCAAGGTAACCATTTCGGCTTTCTTGCCGGTGATTTTTATTATACCGTAGCCCATTATGGTGGTACCAGGATCAATCCCTAAAATTATTTTTTCTAATCCCAAAATGAATAAATTTGTGTGAATCTAGCGCATGCAGTCTACAAAGAAAAACAAACTATATCGATATTTAGGCATGTTCCTCAAAGCAGTTATGCTTTTGTTGACTTTTTGGTTTATTTATGATCGCATTTTCTCTACGAAGGACCTGCTAGAAATTTCTGAGTATTTTGAACGTCATCTTAACCATGGAGGCAAGATTTGGATGTTAATACTGGCTGTTTTTTTAATGGCTTTGAATTGGGGAATTGAAACCTATAAATGGCGGTATCTTATTTTAAAGATTGAGAATATTTCATTTTTTCGTTCTGTAAAAGCTATTTTATCTGGGGTTACGGTGAGCGTCTTTACTCCTAACCGGATTGGCGAATATGCGGGAAGAGTGGTTTACATAAATAAAGGGGATCGGATAAAAGCGGCCTTAATTACCGTTATCAGTAGTTTCGGACAATTGACGGTAACGTTATTAGTTGGAGCGTTAGCTTTTCTATTTTATTTACAAGCTTACCATTCAGAGACGATGGGTAGTCTATCCATTTATATTGCGGTTCAGTTATATATTGTATTTTTTGTTTTGATCCTACTCACCTTTATCAATACATCGGTACTCACCATAATATTATCTCGGGTGAAATTTCTAGCCTCTAGGTTCCAAAAGTATATTGAAGTTTTTTCATATTATTCGCAATTGGATTTACTCCTTATTCTATTACTCAGTTTAGCGAGATATACCGTGTTCTCGTTGCAATACTACTTGTTGCTTCAATTTTTTGAAGTAGATATTTCCTTAACTGAATCGCTTATTTTGATTCCGGTATATTTTATCACCCTCACCGCTATTCCAACTATTACATTAGCAGAATTGGGAGTGAGAGAAGTGGTCGCTATCACGGTGTTTTCGGCTATTTCTACGAATGAAATTGGAATGGTTTCTACCTCATTTGCTATTTGGATCATTAACCTTGCTATTCCTGCCATTTTAGGTGTATTCTTTGTTTTGCGTGCACGTTTATTTAAAGAAAATTGATGATGTGGTTCGTTCTCATATCAGGATTGGTTTTGGTGATTTACACTATCGTTATTCTCCAATTTCGAGGAGGAATTGGTAAGAATTTAGTTCCTAAAACCCAACTTCAATTACCCAATATTTCAATTGTAGTAGCGCTAAAAAATGAGGCTGAAAACGTGAAAAACTTGGTAGCTAGTTTGAAGTCGATTGATTACCCCAAAGAGAATTTGGAAATAATAATGGTAAATGATCATTCTACCGATGATACCTTAACACACTTGAAAAATAGTACTAATATATCCGTGTATTCTAATGCTGAAAATGGTAAAAAAAGAGCTTTAGAATTGGGAATAAAAAAAGCCAAGGGTGATTGGATTGCTGTTACGGATGCAGATTGTGAACTATCGGGTTCATGGCTTAAATCAATGACTAGCTTTATTACAGAGGAAACAAAAATGGTGCTTGGGCCTGTTTTTATTGCGGATGGAAGCGGGTTTCTTACGGATCTGCAAACCATTGAATTTTTAGCTCTACAAGGCGCAACCTCTGGCTCAGCTGGAAATAGTTCTCCCATTTCGGCAAATGGGGCTAATATGCTATTTAAAAAGAAGGCTTTTGAACAGGTTAATCCGTATGAAGACAATTACCATTTGAATACCGGAGATGATCAGTTCTTGATGATGGCTATCCATAATGAATTTTCTAATGGGATTGTTTACGCACAGCATACAGATGCAATGGTTCATACGAAACCAGTTAGGAGTTGGAATAAATATATACAACAACGTGTACGTTGGGCTTCTAAAGGGGCAGCTTATTCAGATTGGAGTATAAAGTTAAAAGGAGTCATTATTTTAACGACTTCATTAGTGGTTGTTTCCAGCTTTTTGTATGGATTGTTTCTAACCAATTATTATTTAGCTTTTGGATTCGTATTTGCAAAAATGCTTGTGGACTCCGCTTTAATACTACCAATGAAGCGTTTTTCTGGTACAAGGTATAATCCATTAAGTTTAATGGTGTCTGCAATTTTTTACCCTTTTATGGTGGTGTTTGCCGTAGTTGTTGGGGGGTTGAAAATAAGTAAGGTGAACTAGAGAAACATAATTGTTTAGATACTTGACAAAAGGAAAATATTAGAACCGTTAAAATTTGTTATATAGGTAATTAATCTTATTTTTGGAGTGAATTGAAGGCCTTTTAATTCCTTAATTGTATATTAACACTTAAATTTTTCAAAAATGAAAAAAATACATGTCCATTCATGAATATGGTTGACACTAAGTTTGGTTTGTCTCAT
>TARA_R110002050_G_scaffold69210_2_pt1 | contig 23560 bp, 18 predicted proteins | sample TARA_R110002050 | Tara Oceans TARA_R110002050 (sample SAMEA4396988) | marine metagenome | biome: Polar Biome; feature: [DCM] deep chlorophyll maximum layer (ENVO:01000326); material: water (ENVO:00002006), including particulate matter (ENVO:01000060) such as... | depth 25 m
TGAGAACAAACGCTTCGACCGCTATGTAGAGCTCAATATTATCGAGCAAGTAAGCAATTTAGCTAAGGTTTCTTTTATTCAAGAAGAATGGGAAGAAGGGGAATTTCCCCATATTCACGGTTGGATTTACAGCTTAGAAGATGGTTTAATTAACGATCTCAATGTGAGCCTTAACTCGAACGAAGGCTTAGAAAACATTTACAAATACAAGCAAAATTTGGAATCTCCTTTAAAGGATCTTCCGGCCGATAAATAAAGACGAAGCCGTCCCCAATCTAAACTGGGGACGACCTCTTCTCCTGCTCGCGAAGCAATTTTAACTCGCCTTCTTGAGTTCTTTCGCTAATTCTACCAAATTGATGAACTCGCTGCGGTAGTCAATATTTTTGGCTTTTAAACCCTCTTTGGCCCAAGCAATTACCTGAGAATAATCTGCTGTTCCGCTAAATTCCGATTCTCTCAAAAGCATTCCGAAACTCGCCACCGCGGCCATAAAACTTAAGTCAGGATTTAAAGACTCCACTTTATTGGCTATCACTTTTTCTTCGAGGCTAGACTGATGCCCATCGGGTTTTTTATGGCGTATTTTCAAGGTCGCTAACTCATCTGCGAAAGCACTATTAACTGCATCTTTGCTGCGGTATTTTAATTCATCTACATCCACGGGCGATTGTGTGGCAAGGCTGCGTGGTACAATTTCATACAGCGCCGTTACATAGTGCCCCGCGCCAATATCCCCGGCGTCTTTTGCATCATCATTAAAATCCTCTGCCGCTAAAATGCGGTTTTCGTAACCAATTAAACGATACGCTTCTACCACGGCAGGATTAAACTCAATTTGAAATTTAGTGTCTTTGGCTACCACGTGTAAATTCGCGCCCATATCTTCCACCAATACTTTTTTGGCTTCTAAAATATTATCGATATAGGCATAATTTCCATTGCCATTATCAGCCAAGGCCTCCATTTTCGCGTCCATATAATTGCCGGTTCCAAAACCTAATACACTTAAAAACACGCCTGTTTCTCGTTTCTCCTCTATCAGTTTGGTCAAAGCGCTTTCGCTAGATAAGCCCACATTGAAATCACCGTCGGTTGCTAATATCACCCGATTATTATGACCCTTTTTAAAATTCTCCTCGGCCATTTTATAGGCCAATTTAATCCCAGCACCACCGGCAGTAGAACCACCTGCTCTTAAACTGTTAATCGCTTGAATAATCTGCTCCTTCTTGTCGCCACGCGTTGGCTTTAAAACCACTCCCGTGTTAGAAGCATAAACAACCAGGGATACATGATCTTCTGAGCGTAAATTATTTACCAATAAACGCAATGACTTTTGTAATAGCGGCAGTTTATTCTCGCTGTTCATACTGCCAGACACATCAATTAAAAAGACCAAATTACTGGGCGGAAGGTTCTCCTGGTCAATTTCCTCGGTATTAATGCTGATGCGCAAAAGCTGATGTTTCTCTTCCCAAGGGCAAATCACTAACTGGTGCTTTTCTGCAAAACTCTCGTCGCCTTCAAGTTCCTGCGCTTGATAGCTGAAATAATTTATCATTTCTTCAATACGCACAGCCTCAGCCGGGGGTAAATAACCATCTGTTAAATACCTTCTAATATTGGCATAAGAAGCCACATCTACATCACTGGAAAAAGTAGAGAGAGGATTTAGTTCGGCACTTAAAAATTGATTGGGGGGTAAATCGGCATATTCTTCCCGCTCTAAAACCTCACCGTTTTCACGAGATTGCGGAACATTAACAGAACCCTTCATTTTTACGCCATCAATAAAATAAACGGTCCCCTCTGCTCTACTGCCACGAATATTAACGCTGCCATTAGCACTTGGAGTTACTCTAGTTGGCTGACTGGCTATAGAGCTAATATCGCGCACCGCCATCGACTGAATATCTTCGCTAGTAGTAATCTTACTGGTTTTTGTTTTATCAATTAAGGGTATTTCATAACTCAACACGACTTCTTCCAACATTTCAGTTTCTTCATCAAGAGTGAAATTTTGTTGGCAAACCTTCCCTGGTTCTAGTAAGATGCTATCTACTATTACTTTGGCAAATCCAGTGAAAGTGCAATGCAAACTATAATATCCACTAGCCTCGATTTTAATACTATAAAGGCCATCAAAATCAGAGACCGAGCCCGCCAAAGCTTTAGTATCACCCTGAGCGAATAAGACCAAATTAGCAAAGGGAATCATTTCGCCGCTATGCCTCTCAGAGACCTTGCCACGGATTTCAGACCCTGTAGTATTTTGAGCATATAATGGCCCAAATGACATGGAGGCCAACACGAGAATAAAACAATATTTATATGATTTCATGTTCAATTGGTTTAATAAAATTAATAGATTAATTTCCCATTACTACGAATAGAAATAAGCGGGCCACGCTACTATATCATAGAGTGCCACAACATCTAAAGGTTGCTTCAAAAAAGCATAAAAAGTAGATTAAAAAATTTTAAAAACAGATTATTTCATATCAACAAGGGCTAATACCAACCTCTTTTTCAATTATTTGTAGATTATCTAGAGCTAAAGACAGAATAAACAGAAGCTTTAATTAAGAGAAAAAAAGATCGAATTACCACCGCTCTCAATGGCAATAAACCTCATTAGCCTAAAGAACTTTTTAGCTTAATTTCATCCTGAAATATTGAGGCAATGCTTTTTATCTTTAACTTTACGATTACCTGCTTTCATTCAATCCCCATATAATAAGGCCTTCCTGAGTTAAGATGACAAATTCGCAAAAAATACGTATTGACCAAGATCTGACCATTGTAGAATGGAGCAGTATGGTCGAGCATTTTTGGCCCTTACGGGAAGGAATGTCATTATTTGAGCTTTTTTGTAAGGAAATCTGTATCGCCTATCAGACCCACATAAACAGCGGTAATTCATCGCCCTATTGTTTTGACAGAAGAAATGTTTTCGAACTAGAAGAGGAACTTATTATCTTGGAAAATGGTGATTATGAGATTCATTTAAATCTTCCTTCCTCGGTATATTCATCAATTTCGCCCGACAGAGTAAAATTCTTTAACGAATTACCTTTTGGAGCTTCCATGCAAGACCGGCAGGGCTATATACTTTTTGCAAATAAAGCAGCAGAAGCCGTTTACGGACGTGGAAGTGAGGTTGTTACTGGAATTAAAAGCTCTGATAACTCCTGGAGCATTCAGAGCGAAAAAAGAGAAGACATTCCTTTTGAAGAACTACCTGCCTTAAAGTGTATATTAGAGAATCGATCCTTAGAAAAGGAGGTTGTTGCGATTTACAATCCGAGTCGTAAAGACCGAGTTTGGCTCCAAGTTAGCTGCGTTCCCGTTTGCTTTACAGGGGTATTACACGCTCATGCCTCCCAATCCCTCTTCCATGAAGTAAGTGAACGTATCGAATTAAGCCATAAAAACCAACGCTTTTTAGCCGAGGAAGACTTCATTATTAAACTGAGTAATGGACTGCTACAAACCGCCAATGCCAACTTTGCCTTTAAGCAACAATTAATTATTAATAAACTAGGCGAACATTGCGAAACCGATGCCGCCTTTATTATCGATATTCAAAACCTTCGAAAAGGCAGGCCCGAAATTTCCTCTTGGTTTAAGGATGAATCTTTACTTGCCCATAAAGAAGCTATACTAAATAGTTTTATTTTTTCTGAAAGCCGTATAAAAACCAATTGGCTTGAGAGAGATCACTATAAAGTAGATCGCATTTCTCTCCTCGAAGAAAAAGACGCACACCTACTTGAGTTATCCAAAAACAATATTGAAAGCCTCCTTTATTTTCCTGTAATAATGGGACAGGAGGTCGTGGCTTTTATAATGCTGCATCGTAAGATTAATGGACGTAGTTTCAAAGAAAATGATAAGTACTTATTAAGCAGAGTAACCGAACTACTGATCAGTTTATGTGCTCAAAATATTGCTTCTAATAGATTAAAAGAAAGTAAAGCCCGACTAAACCGGCTCGCCTCCAATATTAGTGATGTTGTGTGGCTAGTCGATCTAAATCTAGAAGCAAAGTATGTCAGCAGCTCAACCAAAGATGTTTTAGGCCTCAGCCACAGCGAATTTTTAGAGGGCAAAAAAGGCCTTGCTTTGCAAGATGAGTTGAAGCCAGCGCTAGCCAAATTCATTAAAAAATTAGTCCTTAAAAAATCTACCGAAAAAGTAAGCTTGGCACTGCAAAGCGCCTTTATAAAAAATGAGCAAAACCTACTTTTATCGCATAAAGTGCACGGCGATTATGATGAAAACGAAAACTTAAGTGGTTTAATCATCTGCAGTAGCGATGAAACAGAATTGCACCAAACTTTTCTGCAGTTGCAAAAACAAGAAGATAAATATCGCAGCCTTTTTGAAAGCTCTCCCTTAGGCCTATTACTTTTTCATCGTACAGACGGTTTTATTGAATGTAATAATAGCGCTGCAAATGCTCTTAGCTACTCCATTAGCGAATTAAAAAAACAGAGCCTCGTAAGTATATCACCCGTATACCAACCGAATGGATTAAGGTCGGAAGTTTTAATACAAGAACACCTAAATGCTGTTTCAGAAGGACAAAAAATAAATTTCGAATGGGTACATCTCGACTCTACAGGGCGGGCCGTAACCATGAATGTTCACCTCAGTGCAATTGGCACAAAAAACGAAGATTTAATACTTGCTAGTTGGCAAGACATTTCTCAAATACGTCATAATGAGGAGCGCCTTTTCCGTCTGAATATGGCCGTGGAAAACTCCCCTGTAAGCATGGTTATTACCAATCTTAAAGCAGAAATCGAATACGTAAATCCTGCTGTGCTCAAAGCAACGGGGTATACCAAAGAAGAGCTTCTTGGCAAAAACTCTCGCCTACTACAGTCGGGTCACACACCCCGCAAACACTATGATGATATGTGGAGATCCCTCACCCAAAACAAAGAATGGCGTGGTGTTTTTCATAATAAACGGAAAAACGGAGAACTGTACTGGGAAAGAGTGCATATCTCTCCTGTTTTAAATAGCCGTGGCAAACTAACGCACTACCTGGCCGTAAAAGAGGATATTACTCTTATCAAACAATATTTGGAAGCGATTGAAAGGCAAAATGATGTATTAAAGGAAATTGCTTGGACCGAATCTCACGTGCTGCGAGCGCCATTAGCAAGACTAATGGGTTTGATACAGTTTTACAGCGACGGAGTTTTTGATGATGAAATGACGAAAGAAAAAGTTCTTTTATTAATGGAAGAATCGGCTTTGGAAATGGACCAAATAATTGAAAAAATTAACCATCAAACCTACGAGCAAAGGTCCGTACAAGACATCCTAAAGAAGAACCCTTTAAGCCTCTAAAACATAGTATTAGCCCCGCTACTTACTCGGGCTCTGAAGCTAAATTTTGCGACAATCTCAGGTTACAGGCCTCGCAATTACCGCTCGCCAATATTTCAAAATTCTTTACTTTAAAGGCGCCGGTGTTTAACTGCAAATTTTGCTGCAAAGGCAAACAGTAAATCTTTTCACAAGTTTCGCACTTAAAGTGGATGTGTTGATGCTGATGCCCATCGGCTTGGCAAGAATCTTCGCATAAGGCATAATAGCTTTCCTGCTCGTTGGCAGATGCGCGATGAATCAAACCGCCCTCTAATAAGACATTAATGGTACGGTATAAAGTAACGCGATCCATCGAGCGTAAATCGGCCTGTAATTTAGCATGCGGAATAGCCCCCACATATCGATCTACTGCAGTGAGCATCTCCAAACGGTTAGGAGTGATCCGTAAATTTCGAGCGCGTAAACGCTGCTTTAAATCTTCTTCTCGCATACTAAAATTTCAACCCGAGTCCTACACTAATATTTATTCCTAAATCGTCGGCAAAATAGCGTTGCCGATTTAAATAATCGCGGTAGGCCACATTAAAAAGGTTATCTACCTTAACGAAGAAATGCCAGCGATTATTTGCAATTTGCCTTTCGGCAGATGCCTTCAGTGCCACCAAATTATAGCTTGGCGGCGGAGCTACAAAATCTTGAGAAACCAATAAGTGCTTTTGTTCAAAAACAAAACGGTTAGAGACTTGCAGCTCCAACTTTTCCCAAGCCCCCAGTGCGGGTAGCTGATAATTTAAAGCACCAAAAACACGATTAGCAGGCATAAACACTAAGGGAATTTCCTCCTCGCGATTATCGCCGCGCAAATAACTAAAATTGGCATCTACGCGCAGTGGACCAACCGGATCGAAATTAGCCTGTAGCTCTAAGCCGCTTAAAAGAGCATTTCGCTGCTCGTATTTAAAAACCGGAAAAGCGCCGCGAATAGTAAGCCTTAACTCATCTTGTGGCTGTAGATAAATGAAATTATTGATAGACTGAATAAAAGCCAAAGCTTCGAAATTCCAGTGCTTATTCGGTTGATAACTTAGGTCTAGACTCGACTTAAAAGAATGCTCTTCCTGTAAATTGGGATCCCCTTCCTCAATTCCACTCACCCCTTGATGTAGGCCATTACTATACAATTCGTTAATAGCAGGATTGCGTTGAGAATAACCCAAATTTAGATTTACTTTTAAGCGTTCAGTAAATTGGTAGGAAAGCGCCACGGTGGCCTTGGGATTGAAAAATTCATTGCGATAGCGTAAAACCTCGCGCGGAACGCTAATGCTTATGGCGGCTACATTTTGCAGGATGTAGTCGGCGCGGGCGCCAAAATCTACCGCCCACTTTTGCCATTGCTTATAAATCCGAAAATAGGCACCCCATTCGCGGTTAATATAATCAGGTACCAGCGGTAAAATACCGGTTTCGGGGACATTGTAGTTATCGCGCAAATTATACTGAAGCGCACTGGCCCAATGCCATTTTTTAGCAATTAGCGCCCGATATTTCAGTTCCAAAAAATGATTGTTCTCCTGCAAACTAAGCGCTGGGAAATCATTGCGATCGCCTCTTCGTAAATCGAACTCTTGCCTACTGTTTAACTGCCAAGCGTAGTTTAATTCAAAACCGCGATTTTTATCCAGCGAATAAAGCTGACTTACTTTCAGCAGATGGTGCTGTATCTCCTGACGAGGTGCAGCAAGGCGATCGGAAAAATTGTCTTCTGTAAAAAAGGGTTCAGCTTGTTCCAAAGCCAATTGTAGGTCGCTTAAATTACCAATCTGTGAACCGCGCAAAAGCCCTAGTTTAGAGCTGTTTAAACTATAATAAAGTTTAGTCTGCCACTTTTCAGCATAGCGTTTCTCCAACTGCAGCAAAGCATTGGCTTCCTCACGGCCAGTATTGCGCAAATAATATGTAGCAGTTTTTTGGTCGCCGTTCTTTTTCAAACTACTGGCAAAACGCCAAGTGAGGGCTTTAGCCTTTTGCTCTATTCTCGCGTTTAGCACCTGACCTCTACCATTACTTTCAAAAAGATACTGCGCGGCCCCGTGCACATGCGGGTCAGAAGGCATAGCTCTAGGCTCTACTAATACCACGCTTCCCAAACTAGAACCCATATATTCTATCGCCGCCGAACCTTTCAGTACCGACAGACTGCCCGCCATTAAAGGATCTATTTCGGGGGCATGATCGTTCCCCCATTGTTGACCACTGTGCACCACACCATTATTTACTAAACTGAGGCGATTGCCGTAAAGGCCCTGCACCACTGGCTTAGAAATTTTGGCCCCGTTGCCAATGCTCGTTACTCCGTTCAGTCCTTCTAAAACTGTCGCTAAATCGGAGGCTGCATTTTCACTGACGCTTTCTGCAGTAAGCGTTTTTTGGGGCGCAAGCGATTGACTTTGCTGATCAGCCGCCACCGCTACCTCGTTTAAAACTTCATTACTATGGTCTAGCCAGATTACTAAATTAGTATCGGCTGTTAAATTGATAAAAACACTGCGCGGGCTGCAACCAATGTGGGAAATTAACAGATGTAGTTCGCCCGCACATAAATTATTTATCTCGAAAAAACCTTGACTATTACTAATCGCACCTTGCTTTCTGTCATTGCTGTATACATTAGCATCAACAATGCTTTGCTGGGTTTTGATATCGTAAATAGTACCACTAACTTTTAACTTGCAATCTTGCGCAATTAAAGAGCTAGCACTAAAGAAGATCAGTAGGAAGAGTAGTTTTTTAAGGTTTAACATTAAAGTTGAAACTTATGCTAATGTCCGATTCTCCGCCGGCTTGAGAAATATCTCCCTGCGAAACACCGGTGGCAAATTTATCGGGCAGGTGCAACAAAGTTATGCTTAAAGAACCGCTGCTCGTATCGGTAGTACTTACCGTGCTGATTATGCCAATGGGATTGCCATTTAAATCGGTATCGCCGTAGGTTACCGCTAAACCGCCAATTGTTGTCTCATAAAAAAACTGGTGATCTTCCGCTTCCGCAGATACCTCTTCCGTAATATCTTCGGCAGGATTAGCTATCTCGTTTAATAATTGAACCCTAGCAGAATAGCTCGTATTTGCTTTTAAATCCATCGCTTCCACAGTGGGCGCGCTGCCACCATCACCGTCTAAATCACGAAAAAGGAAGTTCAAAGTATCTTGCTCATCTTGGGAAACCAGTTGCCATTTTAAAGTAGTAATTAACTCCTCTTCATTGGGAATTACGGGCGTTTCTGGTTCGTCTTCACTACAGGCTATAAGGCTGCTGAAAGCTAACAGCAAAGCAATTAATCTAAACTTCATTTTCATGTTTAAAGGATACTATTTTGGGCAAATATACTCACTTATGCAACATTGTTGCATTTAGAGTGAAAAAATAAAAGCTCCTAAATAAATTACCCTTGATGCCAAGAATAATAATACTTTTAGTATCCTATTGGCCTAAGAACTGGCCAAGCAGCCAATCACTTAACAATAAGGTATAAACACCTGATTTACAGATTTAATAGATTTCTATGAAAATGAAAATTTGCTTTTTAATGTATCCGTGGGAACGCATTAACCCAGCGCAAGATTCCACTTTACGCCTTATTCATGAGTCGGCCAAGCGCGGACATGAGGTTGCCATAACCCACCCCTCTAACCTTACCATTCGCGATAGCATAACCCTTAGCTTATGCAAGAATATTGTTCCATCTGAAAAGTTTAGCAACAGCATAAAAAACTTTTACAATACGGTAGAGTTCGAAACGGAGATGCGTCCACTGCAAGAGTTTGATGTAATTTTCATGCGCGACAATCCGCCCATGGACGGACTAGTGCTCAATTTCCTCGATTCCATTAAAGATGATGTCTTTATTATCAATGCGGTTGATGGTCTGCGTGAAGCGAACAATAAAATTTACACGGCGGCCTATTACGACCCCGATCGCGAACTCATTCCCGCTACTTACGTTTCTAAAAATCTCGATTATTTGCTGCGGATCATTAATGAATCGCCCAAAGAGAAAATGATTATGAAGCCCCTCGATGGTTTCGGCGGCAGTGGCGTAATTGTTATTGAGAAGTCTGCGATGCAAAACATCCGTTCACTCCTCGATTTTTACATCAACCGCGAGAAAGGCGTTTCCAATTATGTAATCCTGCAAGAGTACATCGAAGGAGCGGAAGAAGGTGATGTGCGCATCCTAATGCTAAACGGCGAGCCTATCGGTGCTTTACGCAGAAGGCCAGCTAAAGGCGATGCCCGTTCTAACATTTCTGCCGGCGGCACCGTAGAAAAATACAAGCTTACCAAAAGCGATAAAATCCTTTGCCAAAAAATTGGTGAAAAACTAGTGCGTGATGGTATTTACTATGCCGGTCTCGACCTTATTAATGGCAAGCTAATCGAGGTAAACGTAATGAGTCCCGGCACCATTACCGACATCAATAAACTTAACAAGGTTAAGCTACAAGAAACCATAATCGACTATTTGGAGCGCGTTACTACCGAACGTAAACGCCTAAAAAGTGATTTCAGACCTGAAGACTTGATAGAGAATGCAGAAGCTTAAAATTTCGGAAATCATTCGCCTTATTGAGGCGGAAGAAACCTTTGAGGTAGAGGCGATAGACAAATCATTCAGCTTAAAAATTAACCGCTATGTTCCTTTTGTTTGCACCGCGATTCACGATGGTGGTGCCTTAAGAAGCGAGTTAAAACCGAAAATTGCCCTCGACGATTATGAGCGTTGGTACGAAGAAGATCCCCATACCGGCTCTTTTATCGATTCCATGCCCATTACCCTTATTGGCAAAGATTCGCGTTTTGAATACGACCTAAACCGCGGTCCCGATAGCTGCATTTACGAAGAAGCCTGGGGAAAAAAGGTGTGGAAAAAACCCTTAAGCCCCAAGGAAAAGCAAACGAGCCTAAAAAAGCATCAAAACTTTTACAAAGTAGTTAAAGCGCTTATTACCAAAATTAATGAGCGCTATGGCAGCTGCGTAGTTTACGATATTCACTCCTATAATTACCAACGCTGGGACCGTCCCGTTCCGCTTTTTAATATTGGTTGCGAAAAAATTGACCGCAGTGTTTTTGGCGAAGTAATAGACCATTGGCAACAAGAGCTCGCGCAAATTAATTTACCGGGCATTGAAAATGTTAGCGCCCTAAACGACGTGTTTTATGGACGCGGCTATAATCTCGAGTTTATTACCGAAAACTTCCCCAATGTTTTAGTTTTAGCTACAGAAATTAAAAAGGTTTACAGCAATGAGCTCACAGGAGAAGACTATCCAAAAATAATCCGCGACCTCCAACAAAAGCTTAAAGATGCCATTTTAAGTAATGCTCATTTTTACAATGAGAAGCACAGCAACTGGCATTCAAAATCCAGCAGTCGCCTTTTAGATCGCAAGGAAGATCCCGCCATTTTTCAGGTGGACAAAAACCTGCATCAATTACTTAAAAACTTCGAACTTCTCGCTTTTGTTAACCCCATCAATACAGGTTCGGAGTTTAATAAATTTGTAAAAAGCAAATTTACCGAAGCACCTAAATTCCGCTACAGCCCTATAAAAGTTAACCCTTTTGAGCTGAAGCAACAGTTGGGCACCCTGCGTACACAAGAAATTTCCGATGTTTCCATTCGTCACTTATACGAAGCGGTTATCAATAGCTATTTCGATAAAATTGACTTACTCGGCTCTTTAAAAACACGCAAGTTCCTCTATAATTCTCTGCGTTATTTTGGTCGCCCTAGTAAAACCGATCTGCTTAACGCAGAATACATTTTACACCTTCCGGTAATTCCTAGTGAACCTAAGCGTCCGCCCATTTTACATATCGATAAGGCGATGGAAATCTTTAAAGAAGGATTGGCCGACTACGAACTGAATTGTAAAATTGAACTAAGTAATAAGGTGATTTCACAGGTAATGGTGCTCAACTCCAAACGCACCGTCTTAATTCGTCCCGATGCGAAATTTACCCGCCGTGAAATCCGCGCTTTAATTGAACATGAAATTGGCGTACACATGGTAACCACCATGAACTCTAATCAGCAAAGTTTAAAACTCTTTAATCTCGGCTTACCTGTTAATACCAAAACCCAAGAAGGATTGGCCATTTTATCGGAATACCTGAGCGGCAATATGACCCTAAAACGCCTTCAAAAACTGGCCTTGCGTGTGGTTGTTACCGACATGATGTGCAGCGGTGCTGATTTTATTGACTGCTTCAGTTATTTACAGCAAGAGCGCAACCTCAGCAGTAATGATGCCTATACCCTTGTTACGCGCATCTTCCGTGGCGGTGGATTTACCAAAGATTACCTCTACCTCAGTGGATTTGTGAGTGTTTTCAAACTCTTCAATGCCAATCATAATTTAAAACCACTAATGGTAGGCAAAACCTCCCTCGAGTTTTACGATGTGATTAAAGAAATGATGGATCGTGAGATTATTGAAAGCCCAAAATATCTCACTAAAAGTATTTTCCTAGATGAGCAAAAGGAGGCCGATCCGATTTACGAATACATTCTTAGCGGCCTCAAATAATATATCATTGAGTTCGATGTAATTAGTCATCTGCCTTGAGCAAAACAGGGCAGATGGCTTTTTAAAATCGAGTTTTTCGATGGCAAGTTAATCGGGCTTTGTTCTTTATGCTTAGGCAGAAGCGTAAATTTGCATATTCCATTTTGAAACAATCATGGTCAGCATTAGCGAAGAGCAAATACAAAAAGAGCGGTTCCCTGTAAGCGGCATGACTTGCGCGGCCTGTGCCAGTAGCATCGAGTCGGTATTACGACAATCGGATGGTGTTTTAAAAGCGGAAGTAAATTTTGCCACCAAAGACCTTTGGGTCGAATATCAGCCGCAGCTGGATGCGCAAGACCTGAAGAAAACCTTACAGTCCGTAGGCTACGACTTAATATTAGCGAGCGAAGACCAAGAAGAAGAGAAAGAAAAAGTCCAAGAAGATTACTATCAAAGCTTAAAAAAACGCACCGCTTGGTCCATCGCTTTAAGCCTGCCCGTTTTTGTAGCTTCTATGTTTTTCAGCGCCTGGTCCTATACTCCTTGGCTTTCTTTAGCGCTTAGTATTCCAGTCTTATTTTATTTCGGAGCGCCCTTTTACCAAAGGGCTTGGAAACAACTAAAACACGGTCGTGCCAATATGGACACCCTTGTTGCCTTAAGCACGGGCATGGCCTTTCTGTTTAGCATTAGCGCCACCTTTTTTCCACAATTCTGGACGGCCCAAGGCCTCGAAGCCCACCTTTACTATGAAGCAGCAGTCGTTATAATCAGCTTCGTTAGCATTGGTAAACTGTTGGAAGAAAGAGCGAACTCACAAACCTCCTCCGCTCTAAAGAAACTGATGGGTTTACAAGCGAAGCAAGTGACGGTAATTCGCAATGGCGAAGAAGAAAACCTCGATATTAAAGATCTCATTGTAGGGGACCTCATCTTGGTTAAACCGGGAGAAAAAATACCAGTAGATGGCATGGTAAAAGCCGGTTCCTCCTATGTTGATGAAAGCATGATTAGCGGGGAACCCCTGCCCATCCATAAAGAGAAGAGAGCGACTGTTTATAGTGGCACCAGCAACCAAAAGGGAAGTTTAAAAATTATTGCGCAAAAGCTTGGCGGCGAAACCCTCTTGGCGCAGATCATAAACAGAGTGCAAGAAGCACAGGGCTCTAAAGCGCCCATTCAGAAAATGGTCGACAAAATTGCCGCCGTTTTTGTCCCCGTGGTTTTGGTCATTGCCTTGCTTACCTTCGGCATTTGGTATTTCTCGGGGATTGAAAATGCTTTGGCCTATGGTCTCGTTAATGCAATTTCCGTTTTGGTGATTGCTTGTCCCTGCGCTTTGGGCTTGGCAACTCCCACCGCGGTGATGGTAGGAATTGGTCGCGCGGCTGAATTAAACATGCTGATTAAAAACGCCGAAAGTTTAGAGATTGCCAAGAAAGTAAAACATCTCGTCCTCGATAAAACTGGCACCATTACTCAAGGTAAGGCGCGCATTAGTGATCTGAAAATATTTGGGGAGACCCAAGATAAGCTAAGCTATCTTTTAGCCATGGAAGCGCAAAGTGATCACCCTCTTGCGCAAGCGGTTTTGCTACACCTTAAAGAAAAAGGCCTAAAAGCGGCGGCCATTAAAAACCTAGAAAACCAAGCCGGCAAAGGCTTGCGCGCGGAAGATGACCACGGAAACCACTATTTCGTTGGCAATGAAAGCCTCCTCCTCGAAAATGGCATTACGCTCAATGAAGAGCAAAAAACCCTAGGCCAACAATGGCAGGAAGAAGCGAAAAGTCTGGTTTTCTTTGCGGATAAACAGAATGTTCTGGCCCTGCTTGCGCTAGAAGACAGCTTAAAGGAAGACTCATTGGCGGCCATTCAAGAATTGCAAAAAATGGGTTTGGAACTGCATTTAATGAGTGGCGATAATGCCGCTACGGTTAAACATTTGGCCGAAAAAGTAGGCATTCGCAATTACCGCGGCGGACAAATGCCCCAAGATAAATCGGACTATATCAAGCAATTACAAGCCAAAGGGAAAACAGTGGCCATGGTAGGCGATGGCATAAACGATGCGGAGGCTTTGGCGCAAGCCGATTTGAGTATTGCCATGGGGCATGGTTCTGACATTGCTATGGATGTAGCGCAAATAACCATTAGCAATTCCAATTTAAACACCCTACCCAAGGCATTCAGGCTTTCACAAAAAACCATTCGCACCATAAACCAAAATCTCTTTTGGGCATTTATTTACAATGTCATTGGCATTCCCGTTGCGGCGGGTTTACTATATCCTAACTTTGGCTTTTTATTAAATCCTATGCTTGCCGGAGCGGCTATGGCCTTAAGTTCCGTATCGGTGGTGAGCAATAGTTTACGATTAAAAAACACCAAAATTTAAAACATGATGGAGAAGAAATTCAAAACCAATATCAACTGCAATAACTGTTTAAACTCAGTAACTCCTTTTCTTAACCAAGAAATGGACATTGAAGAATGGAAGGTAGATTTAGAGCATCCCGACCGAATTTTAAGCGCCCGCTTAGAAGAAGACGATGCAAATTTGGTTATTCAAGCGATTGAGAAAGCAGGTTTTAAGGCCGAACTTATTGAGTCTTAAAGCGACTATTTAAAAAAACGCCTTCAATTTAGCCACTAATTTAGATAAGGTCTTATATTTATTGCCCTAAAACTTCACCATGCGTAAACTTGCTCTTCTCCTATTTCTCTTGATTGGAGGCCTCGCTCAGGGGCAGACGAGCTATTTCTTTTGTGTTACGAGTGAAGATTATGAAACCTTCAAGGCGGAAGTGGAGTTTAAAAGTTTCGATTTTGGCCAATCGGCTGCCAAGCAAATGCTTTTAAATGATTTGCAAAACTCTCTCTCCGGCGAAATACAAGTTTCTACCTATAATCCTAAAACCTGTTCCTGCCCGGGTAACTGCCCCGAAGTTAAGATTGGCGCCAAGGACTGGGACGGAAATTTCAGCGATAATGAGTTTAGCGTTTCGGGTGCTTACGGCTCGGCGGTAGAAATTGCCGATGTTTTAATTAGCAGCGGGCAAGAATTACTAAACAATCCTGGTCGCTTTCTTATTGACCGTGTTTTTGGCTCCAAGAAGACGACGGCGGGTGGAAACCACAAATGATTTCATGAAGCACTTAGCTTCATTGGTGCATTAAATATAAATGCCATTGTGTGCCGCTAATTATCAGGAAATGACTATCGAATATCTATCAACCTGATTTCGACCTAAAATTATAGCCTCAGATTTTCAATAAAAGGAAAAGACTAGTCTGGATCGTGCAGCTGTAGCGGGCTACAGCAAATGAGCTAGATGAAGGATTTTCGGTTTTATTTAAAACACACTACAAAGCCTCTGCTAAAAAGCGTTTTTCTACGCCTTGGCCCTTCGCAATAGCCCGCTATTGCTTCAGCACTTCGGCTTAAAACCCACTATTTATAATAGGTCTGAGGCCTAATTTTATATCGCACTCAGGTTTTAAGAAATACCCGCCTACGTATGCTTAAGCGATAAGGGTATAATTCACGAGCTCGTTCACTTATTAAAAGAAAACGGAACAACTACCGAGATTCAAGAAATTAGGGATTTATTTAAGCTGACCTTGTGTTTGGCTTAATTCTGACGGACGGTAAAATTTCAAAACCATAATCTCCTATCATTCAATAATTTGCAAAAACATGGGTAGCGTGAGAAATAAATTAGCCTGGGTAGAAATTGATATCTTTTTGACATCAATTTCGGACGGGCTATAGTGGGGAATGTTATATAACGTTTTGGGTATGGTGCGTTTTAATGCATTTTACACAGTGTTGTAAACTGTTATTATATTGATTTAAACCAAGGTACTCCAAAATAACCTTGGTGCCTCTCAATCTCCAAAACGTCTCCAGGTTGAATCGAATCAAATTCAGTTCTGCTTATCATTATTTTATTCGGTTCGGTAAATGTTCCCCAAGGCTCTACTATGGCATAATAAGTTCTTCTTGCAGCAGCTTTTCCCGTACCTCTGCTTTCTTCTTTATCAATAACTACTGATTGATGGACTTTAGGAGTAGAGTTGTCGAAATAAATATTTATCCCATATGCACTGAAATAGCTAAAGAGAAATAAAGTGAATATAGTTGGCCCTAAGGCAAGTAATAGCTTTTTCACCGTTACTTTCGGCAGTTTGAATATGATGAAAAGAATAAGCAGAATAAAAATTAGTATCGTCATGCTGTAAGGAAGGAGTCTTTTCCAACTTTCAAGTTCAAAACTTAATACTAGTCTTAACATTATTGTTAGTGTTGGAAACATAATGAATTCAGGTACATTATAATCTTTTTTATCTGCATCAATTTTTATGATTGATGTCAGATTTTGGTTTGAGATTCTTTGGAAAATTAAACCGATTAGAGGAATACTCACAATAAGCCAAAACGGAATTGAGTTCGAATTCAAAAACCAAACGACACAATATATTCCAACAAATATGTTGATGGTTTTTTTGCTCAAAAGGTTTTCTTTTTGTTGATGGTTTTCCTCCATTCAATAGTTTACAACATGTCTTATCCCCAATTTTCTTGCTGCTAACCCACTCCTCTATAAGGATAAGCTCAATTCAGCAAGAAAGCAGAAAGAAAAAAAATTATTGCCTCCCAAATCTAATAAATAGAACCATTGAATTAGTATAAGGGCAATTAAATTACGGATAGCCTAAGGCATAGGCTGTTAATCACTAATCTTTATATCGGAAGGGGTTTTCGACCGCATCAACCAATTTCAAAGAAATTAAATGGAATAAGTTCCTTAAACCTAAGTTCAATATAAAAATTAGGCCTCAGACCTTTGGTGGAAGAAATATCACCACTCATTATGAGGCATCTATCCCGCAAAAGGGCGTTTTAAATTATTTCTAAAATTCAATGGATAAATCGAGTAGGATTTTAAGTGATTCACCCTTTTTGCAATAATTTAGACCCCAATGGAAACTAAGCATTTCGATCTAATTATTGCTGGCTCCGGTCCGGCCGGTGCCACTTGCGCAATGGCCCTAGAAAAAAGTGGCTTACGCATTGCGGTAATAGATAGGTCCAATTTCCCTCGTGATAAAATCTGTGGCGACTTTGTTGCGGCCAAGGGCATACGCGAATTGGTCTCCGTTAAGCCACAATTACACGATCGCTTGGCTAAATATCCGCATAAAGTGATCAATACCAAAACTCACTTTTATGTTAATAATTTAGATCCCCTTGACTTTAACTGGGTCTTAAAATCATATAATATCAAACGGATGGATTTTGATAATGAGCTGGTAGAAATGATGCTCGAAGATCAAAACCTCAGTTTCTATCCGGGCCAGCGAATTAGAAAAGTTAGTCTTAAAAACGACCTAGTGGAAGTTAGAACGGATAGCCATTATTTCACTGCTAAAATGGTGATTGGGGCGGATGGCGCACAATCCCAAGTTGCAAAAGACTTAGCCCGTTTTAAAGTGCATAAAGAACACTATGGTGGTTCTGTTCGGGCCTACTTCAAAAATGTGGAAAACATAAAGCCCGAAATTAATGAGGTCTACCTGCACCGTAATGTGATTCCGGGCTACTTTTGGTTATTTCCTGTATCGCCTACAGAAGCTAATGTAGGTGTAGGTACTTATTCTAATTTTATTAGTAAGCATAAGGTAAACCTAAAAGAGCGCTTCTACGATTTTATTGAAACATCACCCCGCTTGCAGCAAAAACTGGGCAATGCCCAAATGGTTGGCAAATTAGAAGGTTTTGGCTTACCTCTATTCTCTAAAAAGCATGTAATTAGCGGCGAGCGTTTTTTACTCTTAGGTGATGCGGCATCAATGATTGACCCCACTAATGGCGAAGGAATAATGCCCGCCATAGTAAGCGCTAAACTGGCCGCCCAACAAGTAGAAAAAGCTTTTAGCAGTCAAAATTTTAGCGCCGAATTTTTAAAGGATTACGAAAAAAGCATTCACCAGCGCTACTGGACCGAGATGAAAATGAAAACATGGGTAGTAAAGGCTTTTGGCGACAAACATCGCCTTATAAGTTTGGTGGGTTGGGCTTGTGTAAATAGTGGGTTTTTAAAAAGACGCATAGAAAAACTAATGTAAACTGGTCTTGCCCAAGCATTATCCTTATAACCGGAGTTCGATGTAAAATCAGAGCTTAGACCTCGGAGCTCTTGTAATTAGCGGCTCTTAAGCCTTTAATTTAAGAGCCTGAGTTCGACCTTATTATTTGTATTCTCAGTTTTAAGAGTTTTCAATATGTCGTAATCATCTTTAAACATGTTTAATACATCTGCTGATGGGTTCATCTCTGGCTTATGAAATCCGCAATCGTAAAATATTTTTCGGATGTCTAGTGCCTTTTTGTTTTTCCAGAAGGCAGCTTTGGTATATCCAATGGCATATATTTCATCCTTGCGCGTGAAGGTTTGACGATGATAAACCCATTTATCATCCCAGCCTTCTAAACTGATAGTAATTTTAAAATTGGTCCCTCTTTTTAAGGGTTTTTTATAAATAAATTTTTGAGAACCTAAAACTGGAAATATTCCTTTCTTAAAGGTATTATCGTATAGCTTAGATCTGAAGAGCACCTCGAATCTTATAAAATCCATGTAATAGAAGTACTTGGAATTAGCCATGTACCGTAAACTATCACAGTCTAATACTCTGACCCTTCTAATTCTAGAAAGGTCAGACTCCATATTAATCTTCTTCCAAAAGTATTTCGCACCTACATAGATGTACAACATGTGTAGCCAATAGTAAATCATTTTTTTAGTTTACGTTTTTACTTGAGAATCGATGTGCAAGTAATTAGCTATACATTCAATCGGACTACGAATATACCACCATTTTATAACGTGAATTCGACAATAAATTAGAGCCTCAGATTTTCAATGGAAGGAAAAGACTAGTCTGGATCGTGCAGCTGTAGCGGGCTACAGCAAATGAGCTAGATGCGGGATTTTCCTTTTTATTGGAAAATCCGTATTGGCCCCTTCTAAAAAGCGGTTTTCCCTTTCTATCGAGAGGTCGGCTCGCTGGGCTTTTCAGTCTGTGACATATTAAGCTCTGTTCGACCTAAAATTATAAACAATAACGAAGCAATCTAAAGACCCGCTTTTCTACAATCGAATTCCCTCCTGCAGCCATTCCTTCCCCCAAACTACAATCGAAATTCTCCTCGAATATCCTTCATCCCCTCCAAAGCCCAAACCTTCCGTCAATTGAAAAAACCCTTCTAAATACTAATTACTATTTCCGACCTTTACCGCTTAATCCAATCTTAGCAAAAGCAACCAGTCCGATGTTTGTAAACAGAAACTACAGTCTTTACCGCACCTTTTCTTGGTCTTACAAACCCTTTTTGTTCGGCTTTCTCTATGCCTTGTTAATTGGTGGCGCTGGATATATTCTTAATGTAAAACTCAGCTTTCCCTGGCAACCCCTCAGTGTTATCGGTATCGCAGTGGCCTTTTACCTCGGCTTTAAAAATAATAGCTCCTACGATCGTACTTGGGAGGCACGTAAAATTTGGGGTTCCATCGTTAATAATAGTCGCAGCTTTGGAGCAGCCGTTTGCAGTTTTGTACAAGGCGAAAAAGCGAGTGAATACCAAAAAGAACTCATCTATCGCCATATTGCCTGGATGACTGCCTTGCGTCATCAGTTGCGCCTTAGTCAGCCTTGGGAACATACCGATGAACGCCTAAATAAACTGTACAATCCTACCATCTGCGAAGACTACACCAATAAGCTAGACAAAGAACTTCTACAATACCTAAGCGCAGAAGAAGTAGCCACTTACGACCACCACAGCAATAGAGCTACCCAAATTTTAAAGAGGCAAAACGTCCGCCTGCAGGAACTGCACGACGAAGGACTTTACGAAGATTTCCGGCACATGGAGTTTTTCCACCTCACCCATAATCTCTATGCCGATCAAGGTATGGCCGAGCGTATTAAAAACTTCCCTTTTCCGCGCCAATACGCCTCTACCGCTCTTTGGCTAACCCTCGTTTTCAGCGCCTTTTTACCCTTCGGCTTACTCGACGTATTTGGGGAAGGCTCCAGCATTTGGGGACTTTTACTCTGTGCCTTTGTTTCGGGATTAATTACTTGGATTTTCTTTTTAATGGAGAAAATTGGCGACTACTCCGAAAATCCTTTTGAAGGCACTTATAACGACGTTCCCATTACGTCCATTGCCCGCGGCATAGAAATCGACCTGCGAGAAATGATCAACGATACCAACATTCCGCTCAAATTTGAAGCGGAAAACGGTTTCTTAATGTAAACTTATGCTACTCAGCGACTTTATATACTACCTCGATTTGCTTGGGACATTTGTCTTTGCCATTAGCGGCGTTCTGCTAGCGGTAGAAAAGCGCTTCGATGTCGTGGGCGCTTTCATTATTGGCTTTGTAACCGCGCTAGGCGGCGGCACTACCCGCGATGTCCTCATCGGCGCCAGTCCGGTTGCCTGGATGCAAGACCTCAATTACCTCCTCTGCATACCGGTGGCCATGCTCTGTACTTATCTTTTTTACGATCAAATTTTAAAACTGCGCCGCAGCCTGTTTTTATTCGACGCCATCGGTATTGGTATTTTTACCATTCTCGGCATCCAAAAAGTATTAAGCCTCGGTTTATCACCCGTAATCGCTCTTATTATGGGCATTGTTTCCGCGGTCTTTGGCGGCATTGTACGCGATGTTTTAACCAACGAAGTGCCCCTCATCTTCCGCAAGGAAATTTACGCTTCGGCCTGCCTTATCGGGGGATTGACTTTCTTACTCCTCAGTAAAACCGCACTATCACCGGCCTTAATCACTTTCTTAGCGGTTATTCTCGTAATTTTCATTCGCATTTTAGCGGTTCGCAACAAATGGGAAACGCCCTTTCGACCTAAAGGCAGTCAAGGTCTATAGCTTGTTTTTCGCTTTCGCTAGATGCGCTCGAATAGACATCTCCAAAAAGGGAAATATTTTAGCCGCCGAATGACAACTCTCCTTCACTAAGGTTATTAAATTATGTATTTTAGCTTCGAACCCTTAGATCAAAGCCAAGCACTTTAAAATTAGAATTTAATTCAGACAATTATGGCAATTCTCAACAAACTAAAGTGGATTTTTGGAATAGTACTTATCTTCCTTATCATCTTGGCAACCAACCTTATCGACCGCGATAATTTCCTTCGTATAAAAGATAGCACCGCTAGCATCTATGAAGATCGCTTGATTGCCAAAAGCATCATTTACGATTTATCCAATCACTTACATCGCAAAGAAATTGCCCTGATAACTGGTGATAGCAGTTTTTTCCAAAACGAAAACAGCACTTTAAATAGCCATATTTCAGAATGTGTTAATCAGTTTAGCAGCACTAAACTAACCCAGAAAGAGAAAATTACTTTCGACGACTTAAAACTAAGTCTGCAAAACTTAGAGGACCAAGAAAAAGATCTTTTTCAAGGTAATCCGCAGGCTAAAAGCAAACAGCTAAAACAGATCGACGAAATCAAAACCAAATTAAACACCCTGGCCAATATTCAAATGGAGGAAGGGAAAAGACAAGTAATGATAAGCGAGAAAGCGATGAGTAGTATCGAGCTTTTTACCCAGATGGAAATCTACGTCCTGCTAGGGCTCGCTATACTCGTACAAATCTTAATTATGTACAAGCCTAGGACTGATTCGTATCGTAGGTAGGAGGCCGAGTACTATTATTAACGTATATTTCAAGTAAGGCATCTACCGAAAGGGAAGCCAACCTCAGCTCCTAAAAAACGTTAGATTAGTAGAACCATTTGGATCCCCATCTTATGCAAAGCCTTAAAAGTTATTTCGTTTTAAGCCTCCTAATTAGCAGCCTTTTTGCCTGCGAAAAGAAAGAGGAAAGTCAACCTTCCATTGAGGCCAATAAAATTGCAGCCTTGCTTGCAAGCCCAGAAATGATTAATCTCAACAACTATCTTTTAAAGATTGAAAGCGACATTTGGCGCAACTTTATGCCGCCCATAGACAGCAATGGCAGCGCCCTTATGGCCCAGGTAGTGCTTAGCGAACGGAACCAAAGAACGCTCAACAATAGTGTGCAATTGAGAAAAGTTTACCTCATCAAACAGGATGAACTTTGGTCGAAAAGTTTTGATAGTAGCGATTCTTCCAGTCCCTACCAAGTAAGTGGCATGGTGCGCAATGGTCCTACTTGGGGACCGAATATTAAAGTGGATCTTGTATGTGAATTTACTTTTGCGGGAGAAGTTTATCGCCTCTTAGCCAAAGACCAAGAAATTTATGCAACTTACTAGTCCATTCGGACTATGAACTTTATCGCTTTAAAAAACCTCCATCTACAAAGAATTTGGTGGGCACTTGATAGTCCCGCCTTGTTAGCGCTGCCCTTGGTTACTTCTTACTTTATCGATACGAAGCACCGCAGGCAAATGCAGGAGGTTTTGCACGACTTAGATGCTGATGGAGAAAGTATCAATAGTTATTTCCAAAAACTGGGAGCCATGCCCATGGGGCGTTATTTCGAGCAACTCTTTTTCTTCGCCATTCAGCACGACTCGGAGTACGAGCTATTGGAAGAAAACCGACAGATTTTTGAAGGGAAAATTACCCGAGGCGAGCTCGATTTAATTTTGCGCAATAACCGTTCGGGCGCCATAGAACACTGGGAAATTGCCCTTAAGTTTTACCTGCAAATACAGAATAATACCCAACCTAAATACATGTTGGGACCTAGTACACGCGATAATTTGGGCAAGAAGTTAGAGAAGCTTTTAGGCGCGCAAATTCCTCTTTCCAAAATAGCTGAGATTCAAAATGACTACCCCGGCCTAGAGCCGAAACTTATGGTAAAGGGCATCTTCTTTTACCCCTGGCAGCAAAACTGGACCCTCAGTGCAGGGCTTAGCGAAGATCATCTTAAAGGTGCATGGCTTTCGCAAGAAGCGCTCGCTAGTTTAAGTGACTCCTCCGAAAGTTGGCTGCTACGTGAAAAACCCAATTGGATTGGTGGTTTACAGCTTAAGGACGCGAAAACTCTTCTGAGTATTAGCGAAATCAAAACCCTTTGCCACGAGGCTTTTAGCGAAGAAAAAGGACCCCAATTTATTAGCCGCTTTAGGCAGAAGGATGGAATTTGGCTGGAGGAAAGTCATTTCTTTATTTGCCCGAATCAATGGCCGGAAGACAGTAGGGAGCAAGAGTATAGAGCATACAGGGTCTAAACAATATTACTATTGTATAAACTCATGATCAAGGCTCCAATTCCTCATCCTTAAAACCTTAAACTCTTCTCTCAGTATAACGGTAGGGTAGAAATCGTTTTTCTCAATTTCAATTCTAAGCGCATAGTCACCCTGAATTTATTTCAGGGTCTCTTTTTACCACTAAGCACACGAAGAAGGCACGGAGGGGATTTCGTAAAATTAGGTGGCTAAGGCGCTCGAAGCGATTTTATTTTTTCTCGAGGAATTGAGATAAATGAGATGCTGAAACGAGTTACCCATGATATCTTTTTTAACGCACTGATTTTCAATGGGTATTTCACGATAAAGTAATACTTCTCAAGATCATTCTCCTTTCTT
>TARA_R110002050_G_scaffold22738_6_pt1 | contig 23547 bp, 17 predicted proteins | sample TARA_R110002050 | Tara Oceans TARA_R110002050 (sample SAMEA4396988) | marine metagenome | biome: Polar Biome; feature: [DCM] deep chlorophyll maximum layer (ENVO:01000326); material: water (ENVO:00002006), including particulate matter (ENVO:01000060) such as... | depth 25 m
TTTTCAACTACAAAAATTGCAGGTAAATTCCATAGCTGAGCCATATTGAATGTCTCGTGGAGTGCACCCTGATCAACAGCACCATCACCAAAAAAGCAGGTAGAAATACGATTGTTCTGCTGATACTTATTAGCGAAAGCTAGACCACCAGCAATTGGAATATGACCACCTACGATACCGTAGCCGCCCCAATAATGATTTTCAGCTTTTGCAAAGTGCATAGAACCACCTTTACCACGCGATGAACCAGTGCCTTTACCAAATAACTCAGCCATTCCTTCAGCTGGTGTAATTCCGCGACAAAGTCCCCAACCATGATCACGGTAACCTGTGATAATATCATCCTTGTCATTTAAAGCAAAAACAGTTCCTGTAGAGATAGCTTCTTGCCCAATATAAACGTGCAAGAAACCACCAAATTTTCCTTTCTGGTACTGTTGCATTGCGCGCTCTTCAAAGCGGCGTTGCAAATACATTTGCTCGTACATAGCCTTTAAGCTATCTACCGAAAGGCCCAATGCTTTGTGCTTCTTTTTTGTTGCAGGTGGTAAATCTACCCCTTTTTGAACTGCGCCGTCGCTAACGTCTCCGATACCTTTTGGTGCAAATTGAATGTCGTCTTTTATCTTTTTTGCCATAGTTCTTTTAATTGAATCCTTGGTCCCTCCAAAAGGGGTTGGAATATATCCAATTTTTAGGAAATTTTCGTCTAATATCCGAACACTTAGTTAATGTGTTCTTTTAATATTTCATTCACTTTTTCTAAAGCGCTTGTTAATTTCTCAGGATTTCTCCCTCCAGCAGTGGCAAGGTTTGCTTGTCCACCGCCTCCGCCGCCTACTAATCTACCAATTTGGCCAACAAGAGCGCCAGCTTTAAGATTTTTTGATTTAATAAGATCATCAGTTACAGCAACCATAACATACACTTTACCTTCTTCCTCATCTTTAGAACCAAGTACAATCACACTATTATTTGCAATCTTTTGCAAAGCATCATAGCCCAATTGTTTTAGCACGTTCATGTCTGCACCAGCGATTTCACCTTTTACTAATTGAATACCATCTTTAACCTCTTTGGCATTCGAAATTAATTCATCAAGTTTAGCGCCGGTATTCTGAAGGTTTATCTTCGCTAATTCTTTCTCTAGCTCTTTTTTATCATCTAACAACTTCTGAATATCTTTTGGGATATTCTTGCTCTGCCCAATAACCTCTTTTATACTTCTAATCAACTGATTCTCAGCTCTTAGTTGGCTATCTGCTGCCTTACCACAAACTGCTTCAATTCTTCTAACACCTGAGGCTACTGAGGTTTCTTGAGTAAATCGGAAGTAACCAATTTCGCCAGTTGCCCCAACATGAGTTCCACCACAAAGTTCTACTGAAAAATCTTCGTCGAAAGTTATAATACGAACCAAATCGCCATATTTCTCACCAAAAAGCATCATCGCACCTTTTTGGCGAGCTTCATCAATGGGTACGTTCCGCTCTTCAAAAAGTGGAATATTCTCTTGAATCTTCTGGTTTACTTTCTGTTCAATTTCGTCTAATTGCTCTCTTGTAACAGCTTCAAAATGAGAGAAATCAAACCTCAAATGATGCTCATCTACTAGTGAGCCTTTCTGTGCTACATGCTCGCCTAACACATCTCTCAAAACAGCATGTGCCAAGTGAGTAGCTGAGTGATGTTTTTGGATTTCTAAACGTCGTTCTAAATCTATTGAGGCTGTCCAAACACCAGTTAAATCATCGGGAATAGAGTCTGCATAATGAATAAACTCACCATTCATCTTCTGAACATCATTGATACGAATAATCACATCATCATTCGAAAGTGTACCTGTATCGGCTACTTGGCCACCACTTTGCGCGTAAAAAGGAGTTTCAGCAAGTTGTAATGCTACACGATCACCCTCTACTCTATAACTCTTTATAACGGTTTCTATTTCAGCGTCATCATAACCAACAAACTCAGGTTTAATTTCTGTAGCAGATTCACCATTAACTAACACCCAAGCATCAACTTGGCTATGATCAACTGCGAATTTACCAGCAGCACGAGCTCTTTCTTTTTGCTCTTTCATCAATTCATTAAAGCGATCTTCATCCACTTCAAGACCTTGCTCGCGAGCCATTAGCTGGGTTAAATCGATTGGAAATCCATAAGTATCATGAAGTTTAAAAGCATCATCGCCAGCTATTACTTTCTTCCCTTTAGAGATCTTGTTGAATAAATCTATTCCTTGCCCTAAGGTTTTTAGAAAGCTCTGCTCTTCCGATTTAATTACGTTTATAACGTATTCTTTTTGAGCCTCCATTTCAGAGAACACATCTTTAAACTGATCAGATAGTACATGCACCAATTTGTAGAAGAAGGGTTCTTTCAATCCTAAAGTATCCCAGCCATATCTAATTGCTCTTCGTAAAATTCTACGAATAACGTAACCGCGACCATCATTTCCTGGCGAAGCACCATCTGCAATTGAGAATGCTACAGCTCTAATATGATCTGCAATCACACGCATAGCGATGTCTTTCTTCTCATCCTCGCCGTAAGTTAGCCCTGCTAGTTTTGCAATTTCTGTTAGCAGTGGAGTAAATACATCTGAGTCGTAGTTGGATGTCTTCCCCTGAATAACTGCACAAATTCTCTCAAAACCCATTCCTGTATCAACATGCTGAGCTGGAAGTGTAATTAGCTCTCCGCTTGCTTGTCTATTGAATTGAATAAATACAAGATTCCAGATTTCCATCACTCGTGGATCATCTTGATTAACTAACTCAGCTCCATCTAATTTCTTTCTTTCTTCGTCACTTCTTAAATCAACGTGTATCTCAGAGCATGGTCCACATGGGCCAGTATCACCCATTTCCCAGAAGTTATCTTTCTTTCCAAACTTGAGAATATGACTATGTTTGATTGAAGTTTCGCTTTTCCATAACTCTATTGCTTCTTCATCAACAGATAAGCCGTCTTCTTCATCACCGCCAAATACAGTTATGTATAATTTATCAGGATCTATGTCCCATTTCTCAACTAGTAGCTCCCAAGCCCACGCAATTGCTTCTTTCTTGAAATAGTCGCCAAACGACCAGTTTCCAAGCATCTCAAAAAGTGTATGGTGATAAGTATCGTGCCCTACTTCTTCTAAATCGTTGTGCTTTCCACTTACTCTGATACACTTTTGTGTGTCTGCTGCTCTACTCCATTCTTTCCCATTATGAGACAAAGTCTTTTCCTCACCCAGAAAAATTGGCTTAAATTGGTTCATCCCTGCATTAGTAAAAAGCAATGTGGGATCATCTTTGGGTACTACAGGCGCACTATCTATAATGGCATGGCTCTTTTCAGAGAAAAATTCTAAAAACTCTTTTCTAATTTGGGAAGAAGTTTTTGTGGACATCTAGAAATATTATCAGATTAAAATTTAAGGCTGTAAAGATAGAAAATTTCTTTCTCTAACTCATGAAAGCAATGCGTAACTTTTACGTTCTTATTTCTGAGAGTTCAAACAACTAATTATGATGCTATGAAAACGATTTTGAATTACTTTTTTAGAGGAATGCTGATAGCATTTCCTCTTGGCGCCACCTTTTATCTTATTGGAATTACAATAGGTTGGATGAATGAATCGTTAAACTATCTTTTCTTTAGTTGGTTTAATTTTAGCATTCCTGGCCTAGGCATTATTACAGGTTTTATTGCTATTGCACTCACAGGATTCATTTTCTCAAGAGCATTTACTAAACCAATAGTCCACTGGTTTGAGAAACTTCTGAGTAGAACGCCACTTGTAAGTATTATTTATTCCTCGTTAAAAGACCTAACTGAAGCTTTTGTTGGCGAGAAAAAGAAATTTACGACACCTGTATTAGTTGATTTTGGAGTCCCTGGCGTAAAACGTTTAGGCTTTATCACTCAGGACTCACTTAAATCTTTAGGACTTGATGGCAATATCGCAGTTTACTGCCCACATTCTTACAATTTCTCAGGTAATTTGTATATAGTAGAAGCCCATCATGTTAAACATATTAAAACTGATTCTACTGATTTTATGAGGTTTATTGTATCAGGAGGAGTAACTAAACTTCATGATTATTAATACACTTCTTCAAAAGTTCTTACAGAAGGCTTTATACCTTTTTTCATGTCTTCCCAGTTCCAGTCGTTAGGATCTGTTTCAGGAAGTGACCCACTAAGAACCAAATAATCAGTATAGCCTTGAAGGGCTAGGTTATGGTAGATTCCCGTTTCCATGCCCTTCATCCCACAAAGGTAAATAAGCGTATTCTCTTTTTCTAAAATAGGCCCTAAAACATCTTTATGATCTTCTATTGCGCTTTGAACATATTTTTTACTACCGTTCGTACGTCTTTCTTCCCTAGACACACAGGTGATGTAGTCAAAGTTATCATGGTTCTCAGCCATCTCTTTAAAGTACTTAGGATAAAGCAAGTCTGTTCTATACGGGCATCCGAAAACGAGAGCTACATTACCTTGTAATCCAGCTTCAAAAAGCTCGATAATCATTCCTCTGAATGGAGCAATACCTGTTCCCGTAGCAAAAAATACATAGTTAAAATCTCCTGCGTTTTCAGGTAATAAATACCTTTTACCACTTGGGCCTGTAACTTTAACTTTGTCACCAGGCTTTAGGTTTGCTAAGTAGTTCGAACAAATACCTGTATATAGTACACCATCAACTTCGTCAATAGCTCTTTTAACGGTTGTAGAAACCAAATTTTGTTTACCGCCTTCACCCTTTGACGGCGAAGAAACTGAGTATAATCTCAACTTATGTGGTTTACCTTTTTCATTTTCGCCAGGTGCCAATATTCCAATAGATTGTCCAACACGAACCTTGCCTTCCAACTCAGTTCCAGAAATGTCGAAGGTAATGTGACGAACAATATTTGGGCTACTTTCAGCGCTACATACATAGTTCTCAACTATTGTAGCTTCAGTAGGATTTTTTGGAGAATAAATATTCAGTTCAACTTCAGGTAGTATAATCTCTGGCATGGTTTGCTTTCTTTAGCTTTACACTTGGTTATTCAGCAATAGCTGATAGTGCACAAAATAGAGTATTTAATAGATAGGATGAAAAATCTTAGCCTAAAATTCACATAATTTACTGGAAGCCCTTTTCTAAGCATATCTATATTTTAGAATAGCGAACATAAAAAAACCTGCCTTAATACTATTAAGGCAGGTTCTAAGAAGTTATTTATTAAGCTTAAAAGTAAAAAGTAAGACCCGCTGAAATAACATTTCCGCTAAATTCTTTTTCACTTATTCTGTCCTCATTTCCGTCTAAGAATAAATACCTATAATCTACATTCAATGCTGCAGAACTACTTAAAGGCATGTCTAGTCCAAACCCTAAATGATATCCCAAATTAACTTCCGAGTCATCTCCAGGGCTTACAAAACCACCATCATAATCGTAGATGGTATAATAAGCACCAAGACCAGCTAAACCATAGGGTTGAAAGTTAGGAGCTATTGGAACAAATATCATTAGCGAACCTGTCACGGGAATTTGACTTACTGTAACTTTTCCACCACCAACAGTATAATCTTGTTCTCCTCTGTACTCTGCTGCTAGCTCAAAGCCGAAAATCTCTCCTCTAGACCTTGTTTGAAGACCAATAAACATGGTTCCATCATCTGCATCGGGAGCTTTGTAATAACCAATTCTAGGGCCAAAGCCAGACTTACCTTTAACAGGATTTTGTGCGTATGCATATCCTGACATGCACAATACTATAAGTGTAGTTAATAAAATTTTTGAGGTTTTCATAAAATGTAATTGATTCATATTTAATATATGTACCAACTTTCCTCAATACTGTTCCAGAACTTAATAGTAGCTTAATTTTGGTTACTTATACGATATCGAACTAATTCTTCAATAGTAGGTCTTTCACCTCTTCTCTCAATTAAACGCTCAGCCAAATTACTTGTAACTCCGAGAGTTGTTAATCTCATTAGATTTTCTTTGGTAAGTTCTTCCTTTGTATACCCTAAGTCTAACATTTGACTAGTAAAAGCTGCTGTTAAGCCATTATTACGAGTTTGGATGAGTTCATCAATAGTTAGTTCGTAGCCCAACTCCTTCATCATTCTCGCATAAGTATCACTTACATCAGCTCGTTGAAGTTCTACTAACTGATCTAAAGTAACTTCGGAATAACCAACTTCTCTAATCCCATTTGTGTAGGTAGCAGTTACCCCTTCGCTTCTTAGTTCTTTGAGCTCTTCATGAGAAAGTTCACCATAACCCATTTCTGTCATCCAAGCACCCATTCGGTTTAGAAGATCTTCACTTGGCTCATTAATGGCGCTAAACGTTTCTGAGAAAGGCGCAAATATATTCCAATTTGAAAAACTAAATTGGGAGCCCGTGTATACAGCTAGCGTAGCAATAAATGCAAATAATAGAATATAGTTTGAGAGCTTTGAGTTTGACTCTCCCCCAGAGTCAACAGCACCACTGAACTCATTTATAGAGTCCTTTTCAATATCTTTTAAATCATTTTTTAACTTTCTAAATTGTGTACTCATAGCTTTCCCTTTTTAAAATCAACAATGATTACGAAGATTTCGGAAAAAAGATACAGAATTTAGACAACAAGTTTTAACGAGTTGCTGAGGTCATTAATAGTAAAAGGCTTTACTATTAGGTCTGTAAAATTCGTATTCTTTGCTCGGTCGTAATTTAATTTATCAGAGTTTCCAGTTAGGTAAATGACTGAAACTATCATCTCTTTTTTTATACGCTCAACAGCTTCTATACCGTCCATTTCTCCCTTCAAGCGTATGTCCATAAGTATCAAGTCTGGCTTTTTTTCTAAAGCTAACTCAATTGCTTCTTCACCTGAAACAGCCTTTCCTATAACTTGATGCCCTAGTTCCCTTACCATGTTCTCAACAACTAGGGAAATAATCATATCATCTTCAACGATAAGTATATTTTTCATGCTTTCACTTAAGATCTCTTAGCGTAAAGCTATAGAGTCATCAATTAAATTTGTTTATTATTTTACTAAATGAGTTAGTTATCGGCTAAATGTTACCAATATTAAACCTTAAATAGCTTCTATTTTTAGAATTTTACCGGATTGTACGTCTACCATCCCTTTCCACTTAACCGCCTCTGTAGAATCAATCGTAAGTTCAACAATCCAACACTTATGAAATGACATTTTCCCCTCTTCTTTGATAGCTACGTATTTTAAATATGGAGTTTTACCAAAGTTGTTTTTAATTATCTTATGTTGAATTAAGACTCCATCAGAATCTTGATAGGTGATTGATTTCCCAAGAAATATTTCTTGGGCATAAACGTATCCCACCTCAATAAAATCGGGCCTATGTATCGGAAACCAATTCCCCCATATTCTGTTTACGCCATTCGCATCAATATAAACGGATATTTCTGTGTCAAAAACTTCTATTCCGTCATTAACTTGATTTTCAAAACTAAACCGCCATTGTAATGGTACACTATTTATATTTGGTCCTTCACAAATTGTACAGCCATTAAGTGGTAAGGTCTCTTTCAAAACTAGTTTTTCTTTATCCACCACATTTGTAAATCGCTGGTTTTGCAATAAAGCTTCTTTAGCAAGATTCAAAAGTTCTTCAGAGTAATGAACTTCAATTTTAACCTCTTCTCTATTTAAACATGGATTTATATCGTCAACAAAAAGGACTCTGCTAAAACCAGTTAACCCATATTCATTAAGAGTTGAACACATCTTCCCTCGATTCTGTGCATGATACTCATTATTCATTTCAACGAGTTTCTCCATTTCTATTATGGAAATACTCGCAGGATATAGTTCAGTATTTTCTAAAGGCGACAAATCACAATTTGTAGCAAATAGAATAACTAGACCAAGTGGGTATAGTAGAGATTTTAGCGACACGGAAGAGACTTATGTTGACCTACAATTAAGATATCAAATAAGACACCCCTCAACAACCCATAAGCATTATATTATACTAATTATTGTCTTGGGGAAGTTTGCACATTTTAGTTTTATAGTTTAGCCAATGTCCTCTTATTAATAACGAACTTCCAATAAAAGTTACGCCTGCCTCACCATACTCTCCTAAATTGTGGTTGAACAACCAAGCTATGAAAATGACAAAAACACCTGACAGTAAGTAAACAGTTACTCTTTTAGAATTATGCTGGCGTTTTAAGGAGAGGTAAACTGTTGGAGCTATAGCAATAAAAAAGATGAGGTGTGTATATTCATGAAAATTTTCGAAAGCTGGCCATAATGGGATTAATGCTATTACAATAGGTACTAAGAGGCAATGTATTGCACAAACTCCAGACAATCCAATTCCAATTCGATCCCAGAAACCAAGTTTTGATGAATTGTTATTGCTCATAAGATTATTAAAGAGTTTCTAAATTATCGAAAATATGTTCTGCAAAAACCAAGCCACAAAGATATTAATAACCGAGCACTTTTTTGCATAAAATGTATCTATATGATTCATCTATAACCAACATATCATTCCTATGATTTCTACAAATAAACGATTTTATTTATGTAGTGATTGGTAAATTAGCTCATTGGCTTTTTATATGTTATGCTTTTAGCATTATGTAATTCATCAAAGAAATTCAGAATAAAATGATCACCAACTTCTTACGATATAGTTCTCTCCTACTTTTTTTAATATTTGGTGGCTGTAAGCTTGTAAAACTTACTCCTGATGCCATTCTCATAAAAGATGTAAGTATCATCGATATAGAATCAGGAACAACTATTCCTCAACAATCCATTTTGATTGAAAATGGCAGGATTACGAATATTTTCCCTAGCGGAGCCATTGCCTATGCAGCACATACAGAAATTGAAGCTACAGGAATGTATGTTATTCCTGGTTTATGGGACATGCATGTTCATTTACGTGGAGGAAGTGCTCTCGCTGATGAAAACAAGAACCTCCTTCCTCTATACATTACTAATGGAGTAACAACAGTTCGAGAAGCTGGGGGAGATATCACCCCACAAATCTTACAATGGAAACAAGAAATTTCCGAGAATACACTAGTTGGTCCTACAATTTTTACAAGCGGGCCAAAACTAGATGGCAAAAATTCTACTTGGCCGGGATCTTTAGAGCTTCAATCTAAAGAGGATGTTACACATGCTTTAGATTCTTTAGTAGCTTTAGGTGTCGAATTCATAAAAATATATGACAGCACTCTAAGCGAAGAGATATACCTAGAAATACTTCGCCAAGCGGAAGCTAGAGGGCTTAAGACGACAGGACACCTCCCAATGAGTGTTATACTAGATGACGCCCTTGATGCAGGCCTAGACGGTATAGAGCACCTTTATTATGTACTTAAGGGAGCTTCTGGTAAAGAGCAAGAAATAACTGATTTGGTTCGAAATGGAAAGCTCAGTTTTTGGGGAGCTGTTCGCGAACTGCTTGATAGTTATGATGAGGAAAAAGCTACCAAACTATTTCAAAAAATGGCACTCAAAAAGGTAGCGGTGACTCCTACCATTTATATTGATGAAGTATTGAGCTTTTTACATGAAGTTGATCATAGCAATGATATTGAACTGAATTACATTGGTGAGGAGATCCAAAAAACTTATGCCAGAAGACTAAATACTGCATTAAAAAGAACCGAAGCTTCAAAAAGATTTGAAGCAGAACTTCATCACAAGTTCAAAAGCATAATAAAACCCATGTTTGATGCTAAGGTGATGTTACTTACAGGCTCCGACAATGGAGCTTTCAATTCTTATATATATGCTGGGAGTTCATTGCACAAAGAATTAGAAAAGTTTGTAGAGTCAGGTCTCACCCCTATAGAGGTTCTGCAAAGTTCAATTATTAATGGAGCCACCTTCTTTGGTGTTCAAGACTCCATTGGTACTATTGAAATTGATAAGAAAGGTGATTTACTAATTCTTAATGCCAATCCTTTAGAGGATATTAAAAACACCACTACTATTGAAGCGGTAATTCATAACGGCAAAAGCTATTCCAAAAAAGATCTTCAACAATTTTTTAAAAAAATAGCTAACTAGTTATCCTTACAGATTTTCTAAACCGAATATAATTTTATCCACATGAAGAGATTGACAGCTATTTTACTTGCTACATTGACTTTAACTTCATGTACAATGCAAAACAACGTGGACACATCCTCAACATTGATAAAACCAGAGATTGAAAAAAAGATAGATAGCTTATTATCTAAAATGACCTTAGATGAAAAAGTAGGCCAAATGACCCAGTATAATGGAAATTGGGATGTAACAGGTCCACTCCCTGAAGGTGATTACTTTGAAGAAAGATACGAAGCCATCGCTTCTGGTAAAGTAGGTTCAATGCTTAATATTATTGGCGCAGAGGCTACTTTAGAAGCACAAAAAATTGCTGTTGAAAAATCTCGTTTGGGGATTCCTCTCATTTTCGGTTACGATGTCATTCATGGTTACAAAACGATGTTTCCAATTCCATTGGGAGATGCTGCTAGCTGGGATTTAGAAGCAATAGAGAAAGCAACCCGAGTTGCAGCAATGGAGGCTTCATCGGCTGGTATCCATTGGGCATTTGCCCCTATGATGGATGTTACACGCGACCCTCGTTGGGGAAGAATTATGGAAGGCGCTGGGGAAGATCCTTTTCTTGCCTCCAAAATTTCGGTAGCACGAGTTAAAGGTTTTCAAGGAGACAATCTATCTGATTTAACAACGGTAGCAGCAACAGCCAAGCATTTTGCCGGTTATGGTTTTATTCGAGGTGGCTTAGATTACAATACAACCGAATTAAGTAACACCACACTTTACAACATGGTTTTGCCTCCTTTCAAAGCTAGTGTTGATGCTGGTGTGGCTTCTGTCATGAACTCATTTAACGATATTAACGGAATACCTGCCACAGCACATACTCAATTACAAAGAGACATTTTGAAAGAGGAATGGGGATTTGACGGGCTTATAATATCAGACTGGGCAAACATAAGTGAGATGGTTACTCATGGCTTTGCAAAAGATTTAGTGGAAGCTACAAAAAAAGCTATTCTAGCAGGCACCGACATGGATATGGAGTCAAATGCATACGAACAGCATCTTGTTACTTTAGTTAACTCTGGAGAAGTTGAAGAGAAATATATTGATGAAGCTGTTAGAAGAATTTTGCGCATTAAGTTTCTGCTAGGCCTTTTCGATGATCCATATCGTTATTCTAACGCTCTTCGAGAAAAGAAAAACACTTACACAGAATCGAATAGACAAATTGCCAGAGATATAGCAAAAAAGTCTATCGTACTTCTTAAAAATGATGGCAAGGTTTTACCAATTTCGAAATCTGTAAAATCCATTGCCGTAATTGGAGCTCTTGCAAACGACAAAGACACCCCACTTGGAAGCTGGAGAGCCCAAGCACAAGCCAATTCGGCAGTTTCTCTACTTGAAGGCATTAAAAACGCTGTAGGAAATAACACGACCGTTAAGTTTGCACAAGGTTATACCCTAGCAACAAATGAACGAGCTTTTATAAATGAACTGGATTTCTCTAAAATGGATAACACTGATGGTTTTGATGTTGCTCTAAAGCTTGCACGCACTTCAGATGTTGTGGTGGTTGCTGTTGGTGAAGAGGCTTTTCAAAGTGGAGAAGGAAGAAGCCAAACTAGCATCAGCTTGAAAGGAGCTCAGCTTCAACTGCTGAAGAAAATCACTGCCATTAACGACAATGTTGTGGTTGTTCTTATGAATGGCCGCCCTATTGCAGAACCTTGGTTATACGAAAATAGTCCAGCCATTTTGGAAACTTGGCACCTTGGTTCTGAAGCAGGTAACGCAATAGCCGATGTTATTTTTGGCGATAACAATCCCTCAGGGAAGTTGCCCATTTCAATTCCTCGAAATGTTGGGCAGATTCCAATATTCTATAATCACGATAGAACAGGACGGCCAGATGCTTATGCAGATAATCCAAATATGGTGTTTTGGTCTCATTACACCGATTCTGAAAAAACACCTCAGTTTTATTTTGGGCACGGCTTAAGCTACACCACTTTTGAATATTCAAAGCTGAATCTTAGTTCTTCTACAATGACCCAAAATGATACAATTTTAGTATCGGTAGATATTACAAATACAGGAGCAGTTGAAGGCGAAGAAGTTGTACAGTTATATCTTCATGATAAGTTTGCGAGTATTATCCGCCCAGTAAAAGAGCTCAAAGGCTTCAAGAAAATTAATCTAATAGCTGGGGAAAGTAAAACCATTCAGTTTGAAATCACAAAAGAGCTTCTTTCTTTTTACGGCCCTGATGGAGTATTAAGAATTGAACCCGGAGAATTTGAAATTATGGTAGGTGGAAATTCTCAGAACAACTTATCTAAAGTATTAACTTTAGAGTATTTTTAAAGTCATAAAAAAAGCCCTGAAATGAGGGCTTTTTTTAACTAATTATCTTCTGTTACCTAGTACCCTTAGTAACAATAGGAATAGGTTTATAAAGTCTAGGTATAACATCAACGCGCCCATTATTGCACCCTTCTTTCCCTCCTCCGAATTGGCATCGAGCCCTAAACTCATTTTTTTAATCTTCTGAGTATCATAAGCTGTTAGCCCAACAAAAATTAGAATCCCAGCATAAGTAATCAACCAGTAAAAAAATGAGCTTTGTAGAAATATATTCACAATACTAGCGATGATGAATCCCACCAAAGCCATAAAAAGGAGATTTCCCCAAGAAGTAAGGTCCTTTTTTGTGAAATAACCATATGCGCTCATCACTCCAAATGTTCCTGCTGTAACAAAGAATGTAGAGGCAATTGAAGCCTTTGTATAAAGTAAAAATACAACAGCTAGGGTAAGTCCATTTAATGCTGAGTAAAGTATAAAAAGAGCTGTTGCAAGCCCAGAAGACATTTTATTTATACTTGCAGAAAGCCACCAAACTAATCCAAGTTCGGCAAATATGAGTACATAAAAAGGCATCATGCTAGTGCCGCCAAATAATGTATTCATTAAGGATTCAGAACTAATAGTTCTGAGCGCTACAAAGCCCGTTATCAACAAGGCTCCACACATCCACATATATACTTTGTTAATAAAGCTAGCCTGTATAGACTTTACTTCATCGCTCGTTAAATGCTGTACTTGAGTATTCATTTTAATTCTTTTAAAAATTCACAATTTCTTCAAAAAAAAGCTATTCATTAACTAATAACCAATAAATCTATTGTCATGTTTTTATATGGCAATTAATTAAATGGAAAATACCGTATTACTTTAACTTAACAAACACAGGAGTTGAGATGAATAACATGGGATTTTTAGACCGAATTATTCGCTCCGTAGTAGCTATTTTGTTAATTATACTATACGTAAATGGAATTATATATGGCAATTTTGGTATTGCTCTAATCATAATTTCATCCGTATTACTGTTAACAAGTGCGATTAATTATTGCCCTTTTTATCAACTATTACACATCGCTTCAACAAAGAACCATATTCATAAAATTTAGTTACCAATCCAATAACTAAACTTTATTAGGAAGATGTTAGTTGGACTTTCTTTTAATATATCTATAGTATTAAAATATGGACTGAAATTACTTTGCGATGCTAAACTCTGCTCTCGTTGTTGTTGCCAAACTATATAAAAAGTTGAGCCAGGACGATACTCCCATCTTAGTACTGCATTGCCTTGTATCGAGTGGCGTTCGAAGTCATAAGTGTCAGGGAATTGCTGTGTAGTCGGTTTAAAATTATACGTTTTACGCTCAGAAAAGGATTTAAAATCTGAAAAATCTATTGACGAAATTAGTGGTCTAACATAAGTTTGTAAACTAAGTCTTGGGGAGAATGTCCAATCTAAGCGCATTGTGAAATTAAACTGCTCAATACTTGTACTTGAAAAAACATACTCGTTCTTATTTAAATTATTAACATCAAAAAACCCGATAAATTGGTCTGTATTATTTTCTATGCTATATGTGGGAGAAAGTTGTAACTGAATATTTGGCGTTGGCCTGTAATTAAAAGCGGTTGTTATTCTTTTGGTAAACTCTCCAGATGCATCTTTTCGATAAGAGCCTCCAAATGAAATATAAAAGTCTTTAGTAGCATTGGTGCTTATATCTATGCTGGAGTTCCAATCCTTAGGTCTGCGCATTATTGGGCCTCCCCAAGTTATTCTATCATTGTAGAATGTACCCGTTAAACCTCCAGTTAGAGTCATTGTCCAAAGGTTGTTGAATTGAAAAAAACCGCCACCTCCATGAAAGTTCATCACCATATCACCATCAAAGTTCCATGCATATCCCCCGTATACCCAGAGTAAGTAGTAACGGAAATACTCTGAGTCTAACTTTAGGTAATCAACATAATAATGAGGTGCTCTGTAATCTGCTCTTCCTTGATAACCTATGTCATTTATTTCATAGCTTGGACTTGTTTCAGAATAAGTGATGGAATATCGTAGTCCTGAACCAGCATATTTACCAATGCTAAATTCAGCCGAATATCCAGTGAGATTAGTTGTACTAGAGTCTACTTTTAAATAGTCAGAATCTACTCTGTCATAGTATCTTACATAAGACTGTTGGGTATTCAATATAGCATTTTCAGTTCCATTTACACTACTTATAGCTACTGATCCACTCGCACCCCAACTTCGGTTAGCCCAATTATACTGACCATCCATTCCTAATTGATAAGCAGAATCATGGAGGTAATTTTCTAGATAATTGTCACTAAACATTCTGTTTACGGCTGAAGCAAAACCTCCAATTTGAGCATCTCCATCACGTAAATCTTGTTTCACGCGAGCAACTAAATAATTTGTAGAAGGTTCAATTTCATAATTTCTTCTCATTCCATTATCTATACCATCTACATAAACTGCATTTTCTTGGAGTGTGTATGTATCTAAGATACCTAATGATAAACCATTATTAGTTTTACCACTTATTTTAGTCGCACCAGCAATCGTTGTCTGTGTTGGTCGGTCCTCAAACTCAGATGAAACACCAGCTAAATCTGCTGTTCCAAAGGGAGATCGACCGATTCTTCGGCTATAAAAAGTTTGATGGGTACTGTAAGTATTTGATGAATTTGAACCACCAAAAGAAAAAATCTCACTTCCTTCTAAGAAAAAAGGTCTTCTTTCAGTAAAAAAGGTTTCAAATTGCGTAAGATTAATTGTGGAAGGATCAGCTTCAACTTGCCCAAAGTCTGGGTTAATGGTAGCGGTAAGAGTGAAGTCAGATGTGATTCCATATTTGATATCACCACCAATTTTAAATTCTACTTCATCTGCATTGTAAAATACATTTTTATTCCCGTTTACTAAAATTTCAGGCTCAGGCTCTCTTGTATCACTAATAGAAATGTATGGCAAAACTTCTAGCCGAAGTGGACGACCTAGATTTTCAATTCCTTGAATTTCACCAAACCAAGATACCTTGCCAAATTCTTCTCTTGGGACATGTGCCCAGTTTGAAGTTTCCTCTTTTCTGGCGATATATCTCTTAAAATTTACTCCCCAATTTTGCTGGCTATTAGAAGCATTAAATCTTAATTGCGAGAATGGAATTCTAAATTCAGCGCTCCATCCTTTAAAATGTTTGGTTGTAGCTACATCCCAAACGGCATCCCATTGGAGGTCTTCTTCTTCGTCATTATAATAAAGAATGTCTTTTTGAACGCCTTCGGGGTTCACCGCAAAAGTGAACGCTGTCCTATTGTCGTTATAACTATCAATACTAACGTATACCCAATCGCTATATCCACTCCCATCTCGCCTAAATAAGGATGACGCTACTGAGTCAGGTGCACTATCAAATGCTTCAATTGCTACATACAGATATTGGCTATCATAGGCAATTCGCACCTGCGTTTTCTCGGTCGATAGGCTGCCATCATTAGGTTGGGTTTGAACAAATTTTGTTGAAAAAGGGATTTCTAGCCATGCTTGCTCAGAGATATTGCCATCTAAAATAATTTGCTTTTCAGAACCTAAACTAAATGCATTAATTACTGGTTTTTCAACATTAAGAGGTATTGTTTGTGATTTCGCATTGCTAATTATAAAAAGTGATTGGCAAAAAACTACCAATACAATATTTATGTGTTGCTTCATTCAATCCTATCTTCATATGTGTCACACTTACACAGTGTACTAATTCTGTATGAAAGAAGAGGATTTAAACTCTAAACTGTTACATCCATATAATAAATGGACTTCTTACTAATATTTAATTACTTATACAAATTATGAACCTATCCAATAGCTCAATTTTACAAGAAATACATTGGTTGGTTGTGAGTCGAAAATACTTATTATATCTCTGCCAAAATCAAAATCTCCATGTCTATTTGAGCCTGATCGTTGCTGCTGCCACACAAAGAAAACAGTAGATCCGGGACGATACTCCCATCTAAATACGGCATTACCTTGAAGAGAACGATAGTTGAAGTCTTGTCTATTGATAGTGAATGAATTGTTAGCATTTCCACCATCTGGATCAACGGTATATTCAGTGCCATCATAACTTATGCTACTTCCATCTTTCCCATATTCTCGAAACACGAAAGATCCAGGCTCTTGAAACTCTTTAAAATTAGAAAATTTTCCGCTAGCTAAATAGGGACGAACATACGTTTGAAGACTCATTTTAGGGGTAAACGTCCAATTTAAACGCAAGCTAGCAGAAAGATTAACTGATTCTATATCAGAGAAAACATATCGATTTCCAAAAGTTTGAGTAGCCAAAGGGTCTTCTACTGTTTTGATATATTGATCTTCATCTTTCTCAAAACCAATCTGTGGCTCTAAACTTATTTGGATATATGTTGTTGGCCGATAATTAACATTAACCCAGTAATATCGATCATACTCATTCCCAATATCAACTCTACGAAATGCCCCTAACCCACCTGACACTCTCTTCGCAGAGTTACTGTTTATGTTAAAATTGAAATTTATATCATCATTATACTTCATTACTGGGCCACCTCTTGTCAATCGGTCGCTTACACGAGCAAATGATCCATTAATATTCATATTAAATGACCAAAGATTTTGAAATCTCCAATATCCCCCAACATTATAGTTGTTATTAATTCTATCTCCATCGTAATTCCATGCAAACAACTGATTACTCCAAACTTCATAGTATTGTAATTTCTTTGGTGAAGCTTCCATGTATGTTACACTTGTGGAAACCCCTCTGTAATCAGCACGTTGTTCGAATCCAATATCGTTGGTTTCGTAACCAGGACTTACATCACTATATGTTGTTGACCATACCCAATGCTCTCCACCACCTTTTCTGATACTCAGTTCTGTTCCTAATCCAGCTAAGCTTCTCTTATTCGGATCAACTGAAAGATAATCTGAATCTACTCTTCCATAGTATCTTTGGGGAGCCTCCTGAGTCCTAGAAATCGCTTCCGATGTTCCACTTACATTAGTTGTAGAGAATGTTCCGCTAACAGTATAGTCCTTATCATTCCAGCTATGTTCGAAATCAACACCAGCAATAAGTGCCGAATTATGAAGGTATTCTTCGAAATACGTTCCTTCAATATCCCGATTCATTCCACTAAAAAATCCGCCAAAGATTGTGTTTCCGTTATTTAAATCTTGCTTTAGTCTAGTAATTAAGTAATTACTTTTTGGCTCAACAGTAAATTCACCTTCAACATCGCCAATACTTTTTTGCCCAACTGTAAACGGAGCCGTTTCCTCAGAAGTTCTTGCATATAACACCCCAACAGAAGTTCCAGATTTTAGCTTACCACTAATTTTTGCAGCTCCTAAAATACTGGTTTGATTTGGACTATCTACGTATTGAGATTGACCCTGAGCACTATCAGCATTAAAGTAAGAACCGTTAGAAAATGTATTTGCTCTATCAAGCGCTCCTTGTGGAGAGCGACCAATTCTTCGTGAATAGAATGTCTCTGGATTCCCAAAATTATTATAAGTTTTTGTACTGCCAAATCTGAAAATATCGTTTCCTTCTAAGAAAAAAGGTCTGCGTTCAGAAAAATAGGTTTCAAATTGCGATAAATTTATTGTTGAAGGATCTGCTTCAACCTGGCCAAAATCTGGATTAATGGTGGCTGTTAGGGTAAGGTCAGAAGTTAATCCGTATTTAATATCCCCACCAATATTCCCTGCAAATGCACTTTCCTCATAATATGGATTGCCAACTTGTTTAGGTGCCCGTGTAAGCCGTGTTGATGCATAGGGGGTTATTTCCAATCTTCTGGGCTCTTTTAGGTCTTTAATTCCTTCTAAGCGTCCAAATTTTGATACCAACCCAGATTCTGTAGATAACGTTGGTGACCAAAAATTTGTCTCGTTATTCCTAGCAATTCTTCTCTGGAAGTTGACTCCCCAAGTATGATTATCATTTCTAGAGCTAAATCTAAGTTGAGAAAGTGGAATTCTTATTTCAACAGACCAACCATTATCTAATAATTTTGCTTCAGCATCCCAAACTGCATCCCAAAGCACATCTTCGTCGGTATCATCAAAATAAAGCAAATCTTTTTGAACACTTCTTGGGTTAACGGCAAAGGTGAATGCAGTTCTCTTATCATCATAGCTGTCAAAGCTTACATACACCCAGTCGCTAGATTGATCTCCATCTCGTCTAAATAAGGAAGCAATTGCAGAATCAGGGGCTGAATCATAAGCCATTATTCCAACATAAATTTCAGTATCGGTATAGATTATTCTTGCTTCAGTTCTTTGGGTAGGCAAGCCACCATCAATGGGTGACCGTTGAGTAAAACCAGTGGCTATAGGGGCATTTTGCCAAACAGCATCATCTAGAAAGCCATCCATTTTTATCAAATTTCCGTTCTGAATTCTTACAGCATGCATTGTAGGATTATCAATAGTTCCAAACCTAAAGTCGGTAAGGCTGCTATTGATTTTATTTAACGGTATGGAGTCCTGTGCTTTTGCGTTGACGCAAAGACATAACATTATTATTAAAGTATATACTTTTCCCATGATTTTTTTTTGATGTTCCTAACCTACCCCTGTAAACTATTGTATGAGTATTGCTTACAGAATTTTTGATTCTCAGTTTAAGACGAGTTTAAAAGTAAAGCGTTTCTTGTGTTTACTTATTTTTACGAATGGATATATCTCCATGCAATGTTTTGAACAGGAACTCTGTGGTTCCGCCATTAACCTTCCCGTAGACCCATTTATTTACGACTACTTTGTATTTACCATCTCCTTTTGAGACTTCTGAACTTGAAGAACGGTCTAAATCCATATCAAAATCTGTTAATACATCACCCCATTCCGTTTTCATCTTGGCATACATTTTAACGTTTTCGGGGAATGCAATGTCTATATCTCCATTAACACCGGTAAACGACATTGGTACACCATCTGAAACTTTCTCGAAGCTTATTTCCATATCACCATTCACGCTGTTAGCTACTACAGATCCAGAAATATTCTGCATTTCTACGTCTCCATTTACGGTACTAATATCGTGCTCTCCATCAATTCCGTAAACCTCAACATCACCATGAGTTACGCTAAGTTTAAGAGAGAATTTTCTTGGAACGAGAACTTCCAATTCCAAATCGTGTGAGTTTGGTGAAGTTTTAATACACACTTCGTTATTGTCTTCTGTGATTTCCAGCCCTACTCCACTTGTGGAAATACGACGTAATCCACCTCTTTGGCTATTGTATTCACCATCTTCATCATCTCCATCGTACTTTACTAGAACTTCTTTACCGTCGTATGCACGAATGATTATTTCGTCCGCAAACACCGACTGAATGACGAGTTTACCAGGTTGATTTGGTTTCGAAAGAGGTATTGTTTGAGTGCTCTGAGCTTCAATTCCATTTGTTAATAGTATTGCAAGTACAAAGCTGAATAAGGTGAGTTGAAATAATTTTATGCTTTTCATGTCTTCTTCTGTTATTAAGATTTTTTGACTCTGATGTACACGTTTCCGTTTACCAGCTTGAATTCCATTTCTGGACCACCCTGCCCTATTTGAATGGGTGATTTGCTGTTAATTTTGTATCGGGATCCGCTACCATCTTGTTCCTTGTCCAATCGGTTCGGTAATCGTTTTACCTGCTCAAAATCTGTATATAGTTCACCGTGTAAACTTTCAAAGGTTACACGAGTTGATAAATCTTTTGGAGAATATATCTCTATGTCTCCATTAACGGTGTTAAACTTGGTATCTACTTTTGGGCTTTTGCTAAACCATACTTTAATATTTCCATTTACTGTGTTGGCCATCGTCTTTCCACTTACTTCTTTCAAGCTCACACCGCCATTTATGTTATTGGCAAAAACTCCGTTATGCATGTTCTCCACTTCAACCAAACCTCCATTTATTGTCGAGGCTCTTAGAATCATCTTTTTTGGTACTTTAACTTCAATGTAAAAATCGAATTGAGTCTCATCATATTCGTCATCTTCATTTCTATTTGTTGAGTAACTCATCCTTCCATCTTTAAACTCAACTCGTGCACCAGGCGTATAAACGTAAACATAAAGTACACCCTCATATAACTCTTTTCTTAATTCGTAGGTATCAGCATCTTTTTTGGTAAGAGTTCCTCTTTTCTTCTTGATGGTTTTAGAGCCAATAATTTGGATTTCAACGCCATCATAGCCGATTACTTTAACATCACCGTTTATATTTTTGATATTGAATGTTGATGCAGCCTTAAAATCTTTTGCTGCAATAGTCATCGATATCTTTTCTTGAATTTTCTGGTTTTGAGCAGAAATTGATAGCGTCCACAACAACCCCAAAACTAATATTATTCCTTTTTTCATTGAATCTCCTTTTTACAATACAGCAATACTGTTTTGTAGTTTTTGTTTTACACTAATATCCATTTCCCGATTTTTTAAGAGCTGTTCAAACTGCCCTTTTGAAGCATTCAGTTCTAGTTCTACCATTGCATCAGCTAGCGCTACAATCACTACATCTGAGTCTTGGTTCATAATAGACTTAACCAGTCCTTCACGTACGGAGGCGTTATCACCCCAGCGAACTAAGGCCTCAACCGATTGCACTCTCACATTCACACTTTCGTCATTATTAAGTGTAAAGAGCAACGCATTTACAGCCCTATCATCTGCCATAGGTAATTCAGCACTTATATTTACGGCTCTTAATCGATCTGTGGCTGAGGCTCCTTCAAGCATAGATACCATCATCATTTCACGAACATTTTGAAGTTCTGAAGTAAGTAGGTCTAGCCTTTCCTCACTACTGCTAAAACCATTCCCAACAAACATACCCACAATCAGTACAACAAATGTATAAGCTAGTTGAGGAACCGTAATTGTGGCAAAGAACTCTTTCAACCAAATAACCAAACTAGGTGATTTAGGTTTAACGAGGTTTTTTTCTGTTTCTAAGAAGGTATAGAAACGTTCATTCAAAGAATGAGACGGCTCTACTTTAGGCATACTACTGAGGGTTTCGTTGAGCTCTTCAATGGCTCTAAACTCTAGAGCATCGATTTCTCCACTGGCTAATAGATGTTCTAATTCCAGTTTTTGTTCCGGAGTTAAACTACCTGTTAAGTAATCCGCTAATAATTCTTCGTATTTTTTATTCATCATTTTGGTCCTCACATAATGTGACAACTATGTCTTTTAATTCTTTCATTGCCCTAAACATCCTTACTTTTATAGCACTTTCAGTTGCGCCTTGTATCTCTGCAATCTCTTGATAGTTAAGCCCTTCGTAACGACTTAATAACACTACTTCTTTTTTTTCTGGTGCGAGTTTAGATAATGCTAACTCTAGAATGTTCTTTTTCCGCACTTGCTCGTCTATTACACCATATTCAGGCGGGAGCTCACCAATTCGGTCATCGTCAAAAACGTCATTATGAGAGTGACGTTTATTTTGCCGATAATGATCGATATGGGTATTTCTAGCAATACTAAACATCCACGTGGTGAATGCTCCTTCGCCTGCATATGTATTTCGATATTTGAGCATTCGCTCGAATACCGACTGAACAAGATCTTCGCTTAACTGAGATTCGGTTGTCATCCTGTAAAAGAAATTATAAAGCGCACGATTATATCGCTCGAACAAAAGCCCTAGCTTATCTAGGTCTCCTTCTTTTACCTTCATCATTAAAGCTTTATCTGATGTAGAATCCACCGATTATAATTTCCCCGGTTAAAGTTATCGGCTATTACACTGATGAGTTTTGAAAAGGTTACAAAAAAGATCAGCGATTTTTAGAAATTAGATTTAAGAGGAATAAATCGACGTTTTAATGATCTAAAGGCGGGTATAATTATTCCTATCGAAATCAGCTAATTCGTTGATGGGTTTAAATCTGAAAACTAACTCGATCTCGCTGAACTTATTTCAGCATCTTTGTAGGCTTTGATCAATCTACTTGGCTATGAACAAAGGCATTGGAAGCTGGAGTTGCCAGATGGCATCCCGCAACTGAGCTACAGAACGAGAAGAAAGGCAAAGTAAACTATCCTCTTCAAGCAAAACCTTATTAGTGAAATATCTACCATCTCACATTCTTTCCCAAGCATAGGATGACCCGAGATGTTTTGCAGAAAACCTCAAACCTAGGTTATTCTACAGGTAAGCCTTCAATCTTCATAATTTGGAGAGCATTAGTACTTGGGCAAGGGCCAGGTTTTAGCTTGTACTCAAAGCTCATTTTGCCATCTTTAATAAGCTCAGAGAAATGCCAATTGCCTAACTGAGGAATTACTTCTTCCATACTAGCCAATTCTAAATCGTGCGTAGAAACCATGCCTGCACCATTTTTCCCAGCTACTTCTTTTAGAAAAGCCGCGCTACCTGCATAACGTTCTCGGTTGTTCGTCCCTTTATAGATTTCATCTACAAAAAAGAATAACGGTAATTGATGGGTTTGGTTAAGTGAGTCGAGCAGCTGTCTTAATCGCTTAACTTCTGCATAAAAGTGAGAAAGCCCATCACCAAGAGAATCTACAACATTGATGCTCGTAAAAATTCTAAAGAAATCAGTATTAAAGCTCTTTGCATTAACGGGAGCTCCGGAATATGCCAAAACTAAATTTATACCCACTGTTCGCAGAAATGTACTTTTACCAGCCATGTTTGAGCCCGTAAGTAAAAATAAATCTCTCCCTCGTTCTACTCTAAAGCTATTTGTAACCTTCTTAGATGATGGTATTAGTGGGTGTCCCAACTCTATAGCATCGAGGCTTTCTTGTTCTCTTTGTTCAAATGTAGGAAAGGTGTAATTAGGATTTAATTCAGCAAAATTAGCTAGCGAATTAAGCGCCTCAAGTTGATAAAACTTATCCAACCATAGTTTTAGTTTTGGTTCTAAATCATGCTTTAGTTGTTCCAATCGCATTGCATAGTAAAAATCCCAGGGCATTAAGAGATTTACAATAGGCCAAAGAATTTGGTTTTTTTGGAGAGATGCAGCCCCTGCTAAACTTTTTACTTTTTTGAGATACGTTGACGGTTTTTCT
>TARA_R110002050_G_C8963043_1_pt1 | contig 23511 bp, 19 predicted proteins | sample TARA_R110002050 | Tara Oceans TARA_R110002050 (sample SAMEA4396988) | marine metagenome | biome: Polar Biome; feature: [DCM] deep chlorophyll maximum layer (ENVO:01000326); material: water (ENVO:00002006), including particulate matter (ENVO:01000060) such as... | depth 25 m
GAAATGCATATCCAAACTCAAAATAAAACAAACCCGAAGCTCAAATTAGCATCCAGTCCAAACCGCATTTCGAAGATATAGGCTAAAAACAAGGATTTCGAAGCGTAATCAGCAAAACCTTAAACAGTTTAGGTTTCGTTTAATAGGCTTTTTCGTCTCCCTTCACGCCATTCAATAAAGTCTTATTGATAATCTTTAAATCTAAAAAGAAGTTCCAATTTTCAATGTAAAAGCGATCCAATGTTACCCTTCCTTTTATGTCTTGCCTGGTTTTGGTTTCACCACGATATCCCATAATTTGGGCTAAACCTGTAATCCCTGGTTTCACGCTGTGTCTCAACATATATCTATCCACTTCATTCGAAAACTCTTCGGTATGTTTTACCATATGTGGTCGTGGACCAACAACAGACATATCACCTAAAAGTACATTCAAAAACTGAGGCAACTCATCAATACTTGTTTTACGAATAAAAGCACCCACTTTAGTTATTCGCATATCACCTTTGGTAGCTTGGACACTGTTGGAATCTTCATTTACTGCCATAGACCTGAATTTAAAACAATCAAAAACTCCATTGTTTATTCCAGATCTCTTTTGTCTAAATAAAACCGGTCCTTTGCTTTCCAAACGAATAATCAGGGCCATAATAGGAATCAACCAAGACAACACCAACACAATAACTAATAAAGAGAAAATCACATCAAATAGGCGCTTGACAGAAGCATTTACCATATCATCCAAAGCCACATCACGATACACTAAAACGGGTTGATATCCCACGTAATCCAATTTTAAATTACTTGCAAATACACCTGAAAAATTAGGAACTACTCGAATTTTTATCAAATTGTTTTCGGCAAAATCAATGATCTCATTAAAGGTCGATGAAGTAAATTCACTAGCAGAGATAAAGATTTCATCTACCAAATGAGATTTCACGAAATTAATTAAATGCGGCAACGAATACTCATTTTGAATCATCACGCCTTGCAAACGATACCCCAAATCATTTCCTTCCTTAAAGTTTCCTTTAAGGTTTTTTGTGTCAGGCGTATCTCCTAGAATTAATACATTTCGATAATTTCGACCAAGACTACGGTACTTTTTAATTAACCTAATAGCAACTACTCTTGAAATCATCAGAATAATCACAAATCCACTATGATAAACGAAGTAAAACATACTAGAATATGCCACCTTCAAAACCATTTCTTGCAACATAAAATTCATCCCAAAGAAAATCACGCCTAATCGAGTAAGGTTTCGTAAAGTTTTTGGAATTCTTGAATAACGTCTCAATTTGTAAGACCCTTCCAAATACATGGAAATAAACCACGCAACAAAAGTGATTGCCAAAATACCCGGAAACACATCATACGAAAAATAGTATAGTGTAAATCGTAGCAGTACTGCAAGAATAAGAAGGTCGGTCAGGACCTGAATTGGAAATAAAAATTTAGAAAAACGCATATTAAGGGGGGCGAGGAATTATTGTTTATTAGGAATTTTAAAGTTTTTGAGCTCTATTATTTTACTGATGCAATATTACACATAATTAATAAGATAAACGGTATTACCCGGTTTCATTAATAGACGTAAGTTTATTTAAAATGGTTGGTTAAAAAATTATTTATTTTTCACCAATTGAGTAATTCTTTGGGCAAAATTCCCTAATATTTTTTCACTAGTAAAATTTTGAGTAACATACGTTCTTGCCTTTTCACCGTGGGTTTTAACTTGCTCCGGATTTGAAATGTATCCATTAATTGCATTGGCTATATCATTGACACTCCCATTATCAACAAAAACACCGCCATTTGATTTATCAAATGCCAGCTTCACCTCCGATTCTTTATTTCCTGTTACCAAAGATGGCTTTCCACTTGCCATCATACCCAATATTTTGGAAGGCATAACAGTGTCTACCACATCTTGTTTCTGAAATAGTAAATGTAAATCGGCAGAACATAATAGGTTGTTTAGCTCCTTATAAGCTACAGGTTCGTAAAATGTTACATTCTTTTGTGATTCCAGAGCTGACACCAACTCACTCTTAGATCCTCCATCTCCAACAATTATGAATTCAACGTAATCACTACTTTCAAACTCCTTTAAAACTTTCACAAATAGGTTCCAATCTTGTTTACCCCCGATATTTCCAGAATATAAAATATTGAATTTATCCTTGTTCATAAATGGGTGATATGAATAATGTGCTGGATTAATAAACGTTTCATCCACCCAATTGGGGAAATAATAATTCGACTTATTTGTTTTAGTTTCCAATTGCCGTAACATGCCAAAACTTATGGTGCTTATTAAATCCGCTTTCTCCAAAATAGATTTTTCCAACCTAAATAGAGACGAGGCGACATTTTTCATCCAACCATTCCTCGAAGACAAACCCGATTCAAACGCTGCATCAAACTCAAAATCTTGAATGTGAATCCAATGCTTTGCATTAATTTTTTTAGCTAGTCTATTTCCCAACCATGCCGAACTTGTAAATGGAATCACAGATAATACAATATCCGCTTTTTTTATCTTATTCAAATTCATTAGGTTCCCCAAGGTAAAATCCACAATTTGAATAGTTCTAGCCTTAAAGGTCGGATTCTTAGGTACAAACTGTTTATACCGAAAAACCTCCACACCATTTATGGTTTCTTTTAAATACTTTGGTCGTTTTTTGTAATCAGCCTTAATTTCCCACTTCGGATAATAAGGAAAGCCACAAATAACCTGTACTTGCCAACCCTGTTCTACCAAATATTCCGCCATTTGAGAACTATATAAACCAATCGCAGTATCCTCTGGGGCGTAGTTTAAGCTGATAATGGTAATACTTAGTTTGCTCATCGAGTTTTATAAAATTTTGCAGGGCTTCCCATATATATCCCAGGGTTTAATAAGTTGGAGAAAACACTACTTCTGGCTCCAACAACAATTCCCTTTTCTATTGTAATACCTGGAGCTACATAAACATCCGTAGCCAACCAGCATTCATCCTTAATTGTAATCTTTTTCGCATATATGGGAAATTCCACCTGCAAATAATCATGTGAACCGGTACATAAATAGGATTCTTGAGAAATTACGACATTTTCTCCAATTTCTATTTCACCTAAGCTGTATAGCTTTACATTATCGCCAATCCAACTATAATTTCCAATCTTAACCTTCCAGGGATAGGTGACTTTTACATCAGGTCGGAGTATTACATTTTTGCCAATTTCAGCTCCGAACAACCGCAATAAAAAACGCCTCCAACCATATAGAAATTGAGGAGACCACGCAAAAAGACTTGCTTGCACAATCCACCACAATTGTACAACGATGGCCGAACGACCACGAAAACCAGCGGGAGTTTTATATAGTTTTAGATTCTGCATTATTTAGTATCTGAATTCAATATTTTCAATAATTGTTTACCAAAAACAGCAACAGTATACTTTTCCAAATATTCTACCCTATTGTTCATAGCAATTTCATTATACTTAATGGGATATTTATTCAATTTGCGAAAAACGCTATAAATAGAATCCGAGTTTTGTTTTTCAACAAACAGTCCATTTTTACTTTCTTGAATAATATCGGGTATTCCAGCATGTTTTGTAGTCACAATGACGCACTTTGCAGCCATGGCTTCTAAAATTGAAATTGGCTGCCCCTCCATTTTATAATAGGTAGGTAACACGAAGGTATTCGCCCATTCCAGTAACTCAAACTTTGCCTGACCTTTTACCACCCCAATAAAACTAGTGTTATTTAGTTCTTTTAATTTATCCATTACCTGAGATTCATTCTCAGCATCTATATTACCTGCAATTCTGGCTTCGTATTTAATCCCTGATTTTTCTAATTGAATTAGCGCATTTAATAAATCATTAATGCCTTTTTCTTTCATCAAATTACTTAGAAATACAATCCGCAAACCCTTTTTTTCAATTTCAACATTTTTAGCCTCATACCCAGACCAATCTTGAGCAAAATTAAACAGATAAAACCTTCCATTTTCTGCGACAAATGGACTTATATTATCCATTAAAGATTCAGATAAAACTATTCCTTTCTTGGATTTAGATAAAACAAAATGAAATAACCATTTTTTTATTCCTGTTAAATCAGAATACTCCTTCGCTAAATGATTTCCATGAACATGGAAAATTATTTCTTTACCAAAACACCATGAAAATAGGAAAAACAACAGGTATTTAGTAACCCCATAGAAGGTTTGACCCGGTGTTAAATAAATAACATCATGATTTATTACTTTAAAAACCGAAAGATTAAACTTTAGGTTGAAAAACAATTTATCCCAACTAAAGGAACCTACATTTTCATCAAACTTATTGAATGAAGTATTTAACTTAGAAACATTCCAATTCACTTCATTTGAAAGTATTTCAGAAACAACTTGATTTGCTAAAGATACTCCAGAAATAGGGTCCGGAAATGGGCCGATTATTAATATTTTCTTCATCTAACTTATTACCCTCCTCTCCGTCAATGTAAAAAAACATAAAATAAAGGAAAACAAAATTACACCAGTTTGACGCTCCAATATATTTTCTGTAAGCATATTTACACCATAAAACACGGATATAAATAATAGATATTTATTTTTTCTATATATCGCCATCCCAATCGGTAGCATCAACATAAAAACACCAATCCCAAACAACAAAACCCCACCATATAACCAAAAACCTAAATATTGATTATGGCTATTATAATGTCCCTTAAATAATATGGAATCACTTGCCTTATAACATTGATCTAATTCTAATTGTGAACCGTTAAAACCATAACCTAAAATCGGTTCATCTAAAATTAATTTTGATACACATTTTAAGATTCCAACCCGAATACTTGTGGAATTGGAAGGATGAACCTTTTCATAGGTTTTAGTTTGGAATACTTCTTCAATTCGATGATTATTAGACGAGTAAACATAGAACAACCCGACACTAATAAATATGGAAATCAGTAATAGCCCAATTGACTTTCGGTTGTAGGTAAACAAATGTTGAATCATATAAATCAGACCAAGAAAAATCAGGGATACCAAAACCATTTTACTAGTCAATAATAAAAGCCCCACAGTAAAAGCAATTATTGAGATTATCCTCCATTTATTCCTTTCAAATGCTAGGTTACCAGAAGACAAAATCACCCCAAGCCCCAACATTATTGACGCATATATTGGATGGGTATTAATAAATGGAATATTGTTAACGGAGTCCCTCATGAAATCTACATGAGTTAAACTAGATTCATATCTAGGATTGGTATACACCAACGCGTGAAGTATAAACACTAGCAAAAAAAGAATCAATGAAATAATAAAGGTTTTTGAAAATAATTGAATTCTCTTATGGGTTACAAAGGAAGGCGTTAATTGAATAAGTATTGGAATTAAAAATAATGGAATTAAGGTTTCAATTTTTCCAACACTTTGATCATTAAAATCACCTTTTACGCCAAGGATTACAAACAAGATAAAAACCACAGGTAGTATTAAAAACCAATAATATTCACGGATTCCTCTAGGGGTGTTACGTTTTCTTTGGACCGCTCCATTAATAGTTGAAAGCCCTAGAAAAACGATTGGAATAGGCTTCCACTCATTCGGAAGAAGAGGGAATAATCCAAAAAGAATAACTGAAACATTCTCTAATGAGATTTTTTCAACCCAATTTTTCATTTATGGTAGAAATAATTTTATTTATGGATAATGAACCAAGGTAAGAAAGAAAGAATATAAAAGTGAAAATTAGGACCGTATCCGAATACGGCATTCTAAAAATCATTAACCCAACAAAAAACAACAATACTTTACCGTTTAACACCCTATTAAAATAGGAACGAAAAACCCACTCTGTAAAAAATAAAAAAACGGGAAGAATTAATACTCCCCAAAATAAAAAATTCATAAAAACCTCACCAATAAAAGTGGTTACTAATGATTCTGACCCAAATATATCTCCAGCAATATTGGTTATTGTAATTGGTTTTCCAACCCAAACTTTTCGTGGAATTGGAAAAAGAATAGTCTTTAAATAAGTAGTTCCATATAATGGCGTGGAATATTGATTTAGTAACCCATAAATTACATTAACATTTACGGATTCAGAAATACCAGACAAAAAATTATAAACATCGGGGGGCTCCACTTTTATTGCCCCATTTAAGACTTCAATGAAGTAACTGGGGGTGGGAATTCCATATAAAAACAATGGTCCCCTCATATGCCTGAAAATAGAAGCAAAATAACCTGCGTAATAAACAGCTGGAAGCCCAATAATAGAATATTTCAAAATTATTTTAGGATACTCTTTCAGGAAATTCAATCCAATTATTACCACCGCTATAAACGCATAAATTCTATTGCCAGTTAAAATCATATCCACCAATAAAAACAAAAAAATTAGTGGAAGAAAATAAATCAATTTAATTTCCTTTACCTTCCATTTGTAAATTAATGAACTAATGAACATCACCTTACTTGCATTTAAAAAAAACATCATCAATACAGCCAAAGAACCACCTTGTGCCATAAAATGGTGCCTATTATTATACCAATTGCCCCCATTAAGCATCCCTGAACCAATAAAAATTGACAACATTAAAATGACGTAAATAAATAACGGTAACTTCCATCCATTTGAACCCAATCTTTTAGTAATTTTTAATTCCCGCAATTTTGGCCCATTTAAGAATAGAATAATTCCACCAATAAAAAGAATTAATTGAAGTGAAGTCCACAGTTCATTTTCAAATACCACATCAGGTATTAGTGTACCCCCAAAATCCTTTTTAGAAACAATTAGTGTTCCTGTGAATATCATTAGGCTAAGTGGAATAAAAACGAAATACAAAATGCCAAATGAAATTCCAAAACGAAAACTAAGTTCATTTCGCTTAAACTCATTTAAGGCAACTCTTACTAAAAGTAGGAATTGAATAACAAACAATATGACAATTACAATTTTCAATCTTTAGATTAGTTTTATAAAAACACTTGCCATATTTTCAATAGAATAATTCTCTCTACAGCTTTGAGCAATTGATTTTTTTTGAGACAGCCAGTATTTTTTTCTTTCCAAAAAACTTAACATTCCGTTTATTAGATTATTTGAATTTCCAGATTCAAAAAACTCCCCATTCACACCTTCTTTTACGGCCTCAATCTCTGGTGAGTGATTTTCATTTCTAGAAATCAACATAGGAACACCCATGCCAAAACTTTGCGTAACTGAAAGCCCAATATACCCTGGAGATAAACTACATATACATGTAGAATATAGTTTTGATAAAATCTCGAAATCAGAAATATGTCCAAATACAATAACTCTGTCCCGCATAAAATGTTGATTTATTATTTTCTTTATTCCTGACATTTCTTCCCCATCACCAACCAACAACAATCTTGATTTTTCATTAAACTTAGACTGGTGTTCAATAAATGAATCTACCAAAAACCGAACATTTTTAGACGGTGTTAATCTTCCCACATAAATAAAATCATTTACCTCATTTGGTAAAGTAGACACAGCTAACATCTCTGAAGAAAACATTACCGCATTTGGAGCAGCTTTAATTACTTTATTGGGCATCTTTTGTTTCAATTCTTCAGCCTGTCTATTGGTATACACAATAATTTGATTTGCGAATAAACGCATCACATTTCGAACCCAATCCGATTTTGACGTTTCGCCACCTCTTGGCCATGCGTGTCCCCACAAAACGGTTTGTTTTCTAAGTAACCTTCTTATCAAAAGAATTATCCAATTTGTAATAATTCTAGGGTTCATTTCCATAACCATTACTGTAGCTTCAAATACTTGAGTCCAAATACCGGTTTGAATAAGAATTTTCCGATTTAGTAAAAAATGATTATTTACCATTTTTAAACTCGAACCAGCATAATTAGTTTTCACAGTGGGTTCAAAATAATTCTTACCTGCCATCAAGATGAAATCCTCTCCCAAAGTTGATGTAATCTGATCAAAGAATTTTTTCCTATAATCCGGTGCACACGTTTGCAATATTACAAGCTTACTCATTCTTGAATTTATAAAAGTAGAAACCTCCAAATACTAGTAAGATAAATTCACTAAATGTTACGGTAATAGCAATACCCCATATATCATAACTTTGAACTAGTCCAATACCCAAAATTAGGTTCAAAACACCAGTTACAATCATTATCAACATTCTTTCGTGATACTTTTTTCTTACTGATAAAAATAAGGTATTAAACAACATATTTAAGGCCGAAAAAACGGCTATTAAACCTAACAATCTAAATACATTACTGTAGGATGAAATTATTTCATCTGCATAAATTACTTCAAGTATATAATCCCCAGCAAAGTAAATTACCAAAAATATCGATAAGCCCAGCCCAAACAACGGAAGAATCATTTTTTGTGTTATCTCGCCCATTTCCTTCTCCTTCTTTTTGGATAACCATGGAAACATTGCTTGAAAAAGAGGTCCATAAATATTTTTTACCGCCAAAATCAATTTCTCAAAACTAGCGTATACTCCAACTAAGGTATTATTGGTAAAAAAACCAAGAATAACTGTATTGGATACGGTATAAAGAGTTACCGACAAATTTGAAATAAATAACTGAAAACTTTCTTTAAACCTTAACTTGGTTTTTAGCCAATTAGGCCCAACTAACTTTACGCTTCGCAAGGCAATTACCAACCCTATAATTCCCGCAACCACAAATCCAATAGTATTAAAAATAGGCACCAACAAATAATCAGACTTTTCTTTTATCAGGGCAAAAATTAAAATGGTAAAAAGCACTTTGGCAAGTACATTGGTAATGGTTACAAATTGCATTTTTTCAATGCCCTGAAAATACCAAATAGGAAATATCGCTTGCCCAAAAACTACCCCAAAACTCAAAAGAAATACCATCGATTCATTTTTTAAATTAGGTACCGTAAACGTAAGACCTAACAAAACCAAAAATGAAAGTATCAAAAGGCTACCCTTAATAAGTAATACCGAGCTAAAAATCTCAGCTACCACAGTGGAGTTATTTTTATTTACAGCTATTTCTCTAGTCGCGCTTAAATTAAACCCAAAATCCACTAAGACATTAAAAAATACCGCGAATGACTGTGCAAACATCACCAAACCAAATTTATCACTACCCAATACTCGAACCAAATAGGGCATGGTAACAAGTGGTAATATGAAATTAACACCTTGTAGTATGACTAAATAACCAAAATTTCTTCCGACATTATTATTTAGAAGCCCAGATATTTTTTGTAAGATTTTCAAACTAAATAAATTAAGTTCCAGCAATTCAAAAGGCTAATAATCAATAATTATTTTGAACAATACCAATCATACATTCTAGATATACCCTCTTCCAAATCTATAGAGTATTTCCACCCTAAATTAGCCAACTTTGAACTATCGGTTAGCTTACGCATCGTACCGTCTGGCTTTGAACTATTGAACACCAAATCACCATTAAAACCAATCGTACTTTTAATAGTCTCGGCTAGTTCTTTAATCGCAATTTCTTTTCCAGTACCAATATTAATATGGGTATTTTTAATTTCGCTACTACCTTCGGATTTTTGATTTTCTACAATATTCACAAAGCTCACATTTTCCATCAAGTAAACACACGCATCTGCCATATCTTCACTCCACAAAAATTCGCGCATTGGTTTACCAGAGCCCCATATTTCAACGCATACCTTTTCTGCCTCTTTTTTAATCCCGTATTTTTCCAAAATACTAAAGATTTCAGTTTCCGAATTTGCACCGGTTACGCCTTCTATTGGAAGGTGGTTTAGGTCTTTCCTTACCACATCCCATTCGTTTCCTTCAATTGCCTTGCCCAAATGAATTTTACGAATAAGGGCTGGAAGCACATGCGATTTTTCCAAATCAAAATTATCATTCGGTCCATATAGGTTTGTGGGTTGAACAGCAATAAAATTTGTTCCGTACTGGATGTTATAACTTTCACACATCTTGATCCCAGCAATTTTGGCAATTGCATAGGGTTCATTGGTATATTCTAATTCCGAAGTTAATAGGTAATCCTCTTTCATAGGTTGAGGAGCATTTTTAGGATAAATACATGTACTTCCTAAAAACAACAATTTTTTAACCCCAGAGAGGTAACTCTGATGAATCACATTATTTTGAATCATTAAATTCTCATAAATAAATTCACCACGATACGTATTATTGGCAATGATACCGCCAACTTTTGCAGCGGCTAGAATAACATAATCAGGTTTTTGTTCTTCAAAAAATGCGGCAACCGCCTTTTGGTTGGATAAATCCAATTCCGAATGTTTTCTATATATGATATTTGTAAAACCTCGTGATTCTAAATTAGATTTAATGGCTGAGCCAACTAAGCCTCTATGTCCTGCCAAATAAATTTTCGCACTTTTTTCCATAATTACCCAATTATTTAGACCTTATTCAAAATAATTTAAGGTTTGAAATCCGCCATCCTTCAAATATTGATCTTTATGCATTAGTTTAAGATCACTTTGCATCATATCTTGAACTAAATCTTTTAGTTCATACTGCGGTTTCCATCCTAATTTATTTAAGGCCTTAGAAGCATCCCCTATCAGTAAATCCACCTCTGTGGGTCTAAAATAACGAGGATCAACGCCTATTACTTCTTTCCCAATTTCAAGTTGATAATCCATATTGGAACAGGATTTAACATATCCTTTTTCATCCACACCCTCACCCTTAAATTCAAGTTCAATTCCAACTTCACGGAAAGCCATTTTCACAAAATCTCTAACCGTAGTGGTAACACCTGTTGCAATTACCCAATCTTCTGCTTCATCTGCTTGCAGAATCATCCACATCATACGTACGTAATCTTTGGCATGACCCCAGTCTCTTTTTGCATCAAGATTTCCTAAAAACATTTTATCTTGTAAGCCTAAAGCCATTCTAGCGGTAGCCCGGGTAATTTTTCTGGTCACAAATGTCTCTCCCCTTACCGGAGATTCATGATTAAATAGAATTCCATTACAAGCATAAATACCATAGGCTTCCCTATAGTTTACGCTTATCCAATACGCATACATTTTAGCAACTGCATAAGGGCTTCGTGGGTAAAATGGAGTTGTTTCTTTTTGCGGTACCTCTTGCACTTTTCCAAAAAGTTCAGATGTAGATGCCTGATAAATTCTTGTTTTCTTTTCTAACCCAAGTATTCGAATTGCTTCCAATAATCTCAAAGTTCCTACTCCATCCGCATTGGCAGTATATTCAGGTGTGTCAAATGAAACATGTACATGGCTCATTGCAGCCAAATTATATATTTCATCCGGTTGTACTTCTTGAATAATTCTTATTAAATTGGTAGAATCGGTCATATCACCAAAATGCAAAATAAAATTTTGATTATCCACATGTGGATCTTGGTACAAATGGTCTATTCTATCTGTATTAAAAATGGATGACCTACGTTTAAGGCCATGAACGATGTATCCTTTTTTCAATAATAATTCGCTTAAATATGCACCATCTTGACCGGTAACTCCAGTAATTAAAGCCGTTTTTTTCATCTAATTGGGGTTCTCTTTATTATTTTATTTTTCTAATTCTTTCCTTAATACCAATGATTTGATATCAATAAATACTAAACCTAGAAAAAGCAAAGTACACAAAGCAAAAGGTGCTTTAAACAACCATAAATTAGAAATTCCAGTTCTTCTAAACCCAATTTTTTGAAAACTTGAAACAACATTCAAAATTTCAAGATCCTTAACCTGGGTACGTTTTAATTGGTCGATATTACTGTTTATTCTATTTTCTTCATTAAATAAATCAAGTTCTTTACTACTTTCATTTGAACTCGCCATGTTAATATTGGTACCTTGAGAAGTGGGTTTTTCTGATTCCTTTATCATCACATCGGTATACACTTTTCTTAAAGTGTCTACCACCAACAATGATGTTTTCAAATAATCTTCATTCCTAGATAAAATTTGTCTTTCAGATTCTTCCAATTGCTGAAAAAACTCATTGCTCATAACCCCAGAAATTATGGTGCTTTCTAATTTTGGAAATACATCACTTTGTGTTGAAAGAACCGTTATTTCATGCTCACTATACGAATAATCCTTAAAATTATCAGTGTACGCGTCATACTCAAAATTCAAAGCAACTGTTGAATCAATAGTGCTTAAAAAATTATCATACGTCTGTAACATATAATTTTCATTAATATCGGGCGCAATCTCAAAGCTAATTAAAGAGTTAGCTTCTTCTATTGTTATTCCAAAGGTAGACGCTATCAGGTCAAATTTTTCTTGCTGAATAAGTTCATCATAAAAAGCTACATTTTTATATAACTGTCGTCCGCTTTGATAATTAGGTTTAACCACCAAAGACGCTTCAAATTCAGGAGTTTTTGTATTGTCAATAATCCACCCAGCAACCAAACCTACGGTTCCTGCAATAACAAATTTTATAAAATGAGTGGAAAAAAAATTAAATACACCTAATAAGGCATTTAAAACAATATAAAAAATGAATTTGATACCATCACCAATCTTACCAATCCCCTTACCTATTAAAGTAAACAATTGACCTAAATCTATCTCTTCTTCTGAGTGGGAAGTATTTTCTGACATACGATTAATTTTCGCGCAAAAGTACGCTACTTTTTGGGTTACTAAAACTTTTTTTTAAATGTAATTACTGAATTTTATTGCGCATAAACCCCACTAATAAGGAACAAAAATCAACTTCTTGGTTTCAAAAAATTCTTCTTCAAAATAATCCGTTAAACTAACCTCTTGATAAGGTGCTTTAATTTCTCGCATTTCATCATCCAAATCGCCTCCCTTTAAGGCTAAAATACCATTATCTAAACCAGGAATAGTTGGTGCGTTTAGTTTTTGATGTACCCAGTGTCTAAATGGTTTCATTCTAGTTACCGCGCGGCTAACAACTACATTAAATTGTCCTTTTACATTTTCAGCCCGGTCATGAATTCCTTTCAGATTACTTAAACCAATAGATTCTGCTACTCCATTAACAACCTTAATTTTTTTACCAATGGAATCAACTAATAAAAATTGAGCTTCGGGAAACATAATGGCCAACGGAATCCCAGGAAATCCACCACCACAACCAACATCCAAAACCTTAGCTCCATTAGGGAAATTTGTGAATTTGGCAATAGCCAAACTATGTAATACATGGCGAACGTATAACTCCTCAATATCCTTTCTTGATATCACGTTAATCTGGGCATTCCATTCGGTATATAAGTCAAACAAGTTTTTAAATTGTTCCAATTGCTTATCCGATAAGTCAGGAAAATATTTTGGTATTATTTCAAATCCGTTCATGGGGCAAAAGTAGTCTACTAAATAAAAAATAGGGCAAAAAAAACGGCTTCTTGCTGTTTCCCAACAACAAGAAGCCTATAACCTACTATACTACTCTTCTAATAGCTCATCGCGAATTGCGAATCGCCAATTATTTCTTTCAACATACCTTTAGCCCTATGAAGTCTGGCTTTTACTGTTCCTTCTGGCAAGGCTGTTTTTGCTGCAATTTCAGCATAACTTAACTCTTTAAAATACCTTAACTGAATCAACTCCTTATACATCCCTTTCAGTTCAGAAACGTAGGCTCTTATTGCAGCAACCCTTTCTGATTGCTCTAATTGCTCATCCGGATTTAATTCACTGGATGCTATGCTATATTCTTTGATTTCACCGTAATTGTTAACCATTCCATCAATTGAAACTGTAGCCAATGAATTTTTACGTAAAGCATCTATAGTATGATTAATACTTACTCTTTTCAACCATGTACTAAACGCAAATTTAGGCTGGTAAGAATCCAGTTGCTCAAAAGCTTTCGCCATCGATTCCATCAATAAATCGTTTGCGCGTTCTTGGTTATTTACTAGCTTGTTTATTTCGAAATAGATGCTCTTAGAATAAAGATTCATCAATTGTTCATAAGCACGCTGGTCACCACTTTTAGCCTGTAAGATTAATGCATAATCTCTTTTTGCTTTAACTGTTAACATAATTCTAATTTTGAATGAAAAAAGCGTACTTATATAACCATATATTGATTTTAGTTAGATTTGGATATTACCAAACATTCACGATGCAAATGTACCTATATCCATCGCTTACGTTGGTCTTCTTTAACAAAATTTAAGAGCGTAACCCACGGGTAAAACAGCATTAATAGGAATTCAAGGACAAAACTCCAGACAAACAAATCCAGTACCTGTAACCTTTTCATGGTGAAAAATTGAATTAATCCTTGAATTATTATTTTCATTCCGTATAGACCCAAAATCGCTTGCCATTCAAATTGGCGAGCAAGTAATACCACAAATGCTACATTCATTATATACTGCGATAAGGGATATAGAACTAGCAGCAGCTTATGAATGAAACGATACTTTGGCGCGGTGGTTAAATGGCGTCTTTTTTGAAACTCCCACTTTGAATATTTTTGCTTAGCTAAGCTATACACATGCGCATCCGTAGCTATTTCAATACCGGTGTTTTTAGAATTGGAAACCTCGTTAATAAACAAATCATCGTCACCTGAAACCACATTCAAATGAGAGGTAAATCCTTTGGCATCAAAATATAAAAAGGATTGATAGGCAAGATTTCTACCCACTCCCATATAAGGAATCCCCGAAAGGGAATAAGACAAATATTGGAGCGCAATTTTATATGTGTCAAATCGTATTATTTTATTCAAAAACCCCTTCTCTTTCTTGAAAGGCCCATATCCTAAAACCACCTTTTTAAACATAAGTCCGCGCGCCATCGTTTGTAACCAATATTCTGAATTAGGGTAACAATCTGCATCAATAAAAACCAAATGCGCATATTTAGCCGCTTTGATACCCATGGTAACGGCATATTTTTTACCGCCTTCAAACTCTCTACTTTCTACCAATTTACTGGTTCTGAAATTGGTGTACTTTTCTGAATATTCCCTAAGCACATCCACCGTATCATCCAAACTACAGTCGTCTACCACAATGACCTCATAGGTTACACCCTTTTGATTCATTACCAATGGCAAGTGCTCTCGCAGCATGTGTGCGTCATCTCGCGAAGCAATAATGACAGATACAGGGTCTATATCAATGTCGGATTTTTTGTCTTTATGAAAAATTAACCGACTAAAAATTAATATATGGTACAGTAAAAACATTCCCATAGATAAAATGAAAACCCATAAAATAATAGCGTTCACGCCATTAGAGTGTACATCAAAAAGTGCTATATACTTGTTTAGTTTTTCCAAATCGCTTTAACAAAAGTTACCGCTCAAAAGTAATCCTTGATGAAGGTCTTCCTATTCAGTTGCCTTATCTTTGCCCTCAACTTTTCAACAAATAATTTCACATTCATTATAGCGTATTTAGAATTATTCCTATGAAATTTGATATTGTCACTACGGATACAAAAACTAAAGCCAGAGCAGGTAACATCATCACGGCTCATGGCGAAATTCAAACACCCATTTTTATGCCCGTGGGAACAGCTGGAACCGTAAAATCAGTGCATCAACGAGAATTAAAGGAAGATATTAAGGCTCAAATAATTCTGGGTAATACCTACCATTTATATCTTAGGCCCGGTTTAGATACTATTCAAAAGGCAGGTGGACTTCATAAATTCATTAATTGGGACAGACCTATTCTTACGGATAGTGGCGGTTATCAAGTCTATTCCCTTTCTGGAAGGAATAAAATTAAGGAAGAGGGTGTGAAATTTGCATCTCATATTGATGGTTCCAAACATTTATTCACTCCCGAAAATGTAATGGATACCCAAAGAATTATTGGGGCTGATATCATGATGGCTTTTGATGAATGTACTCCTTATCCATGTGATTATCATTATGCTAAAAACTCGATGCACATGACCCACCGTTGGTTGGATAGATGCATTAACAGGTTTGATGAAACCAGCGGATTATACGGTCACAACCAGGCTTTATTCCCTATAGTTCAAGGTAGTACTTATAAGGATTTAAGAATACAATCGGCCGAATACATCGCATCTAAAGGAGCTTTTGGAAATGCCATTGGAGGACTTTCAGTAGGCGAACCGCATGAAGATATGTATGCAATGACAGAAGTGGTTTGTGACATCCTCCCAAAGGACAAACCACGTTATTTAATGGGAGTAGGAACTCCTGAAAATATTCTAGAATCAATTGCCCTTGGTGTAGACATGTTTGATTGCGTTATGCCTACCAGAAATGCTCGAAATGGACAGTTATTTACATCCGAAGGTATTATCAATATCAAAAATAAGAAATGGGAAAATGATTTTTCACCTATTGATCCAAACGGAACAACTTATGTAGATTCATACTATTCAAAGGCTTACCTTCGTCATCTTATTCATTCTAAAGAAATCCTAGCCTCTCAAATATCATCCATTCATAATTTAGGTTTCTACTTATGGTTAGTCAATGAAGCAAGAACTCAAATCATAAATGGTACTTTTGACGAATGGAAAACACAAATGGTTAAAAAAGTAACTCAAAGACTATAAGTTGAAAAAACTAGATTTTTACATAATAAAAAAGTTCTTAACGACATTTTTTTTCATTTTAGGAATAATGATGGCCATCGCCATCATTTTTGATGTCTCCGAAAAACTCGATGACTTTCTAAACCATGATGTGCCTATTCGCGAAATCGTATTGGATTACTACTTGAATTTTGTATTCTTTTACGGAAATCTGTTCAGTCCGTTACTGATATTTTTATCAGTAATTATTTTTACTTCAAGCATGGCTTTTAAAAGTGAAATAATTGCCATTCTTAGTGCTGGTGTATCATTTAACAGGTTACTACTACCTTACTTTATTACCGCAACCTTCTTGGCGTTAATTTCATTGTACTTTAATCATTTTGTTGTACCCCATGCAAGTAAAGAGAGACTTGCTTTTGAATTAGCGTATGTAGGTTATCACGCTAAAAACCCACACAAAAATTTACATAAACAGATAAAACCGGGTCATTATATTTATGTCGAAAACTATAATGTGGATAGAAACATAGGATACAAATTCACCTATGAAATTTTAGAAAATGATGAACTCCGATACAAATTGCTAGCAGATTACATTCAATGGGACACCACCCTCAATTCGTGGGAACTACGTAATTACTACATCAGGGAAATAATTAATGGTAAAGAAGTACTCACAGGTGGTAAGACCCTGGATACCACAATGACCTTTATGCCAGATGAGTTTGAGCATAAAGATTACAATATTGCCATGATGGATACACCGGAACTTATGGAATTTATTGAAGATGAAAAGTTACGTGGATCCGAATTGCTACCTCTTTATGAAGTGGAAAAAAACCAAAGAACAGCAATGCCTATAGCAACTTACATTTTAGTTCTCATCGGAGTATCCTTTGCTAGCAGAAAAGTCCGTGGAGGAATTGGACTTCATTTAGCCATTAGTGTAGCTATCAGCTTTATATACATATTTGCTATGCAGGTAACCAAAGTCTATGCTACCAAGGCCGGTTTAGACCCATTTATAGCCGTGTGGATTCCTAACATTTTCTTTGGTCTATTGGCCATTTACTTTTATTATCGCGCACCGAAATAATCGTGGAATTCCGTTCTCAATTATGGGATATTACGTACTTTCGATCGTTGAATTTTAAGAAACAAATTAATTTAATATGGCAGCATATCTAGAATTTGAAAAACCAATTGCCGATTTAGAAGAGCAATTAACAAAGGCATTAGAAATAGCCGATATTGGTCAAGTTGACGCATCTCAAACAATTAATGATTTAAAGAAAAAAATTAATGAGACTAAAAAAGATGTGTACGCCAAATTAACCCCGTGGCAAAGAGTTCAAGTTTCAAGACATCCAGAGCGTCCATATACATTGGACTATATTACTGGAATGACAGACGGAAATTTTGTGGAATTACATGGCGATAGAAATGTAAAAGATGACAAAGCCATTGTGGGTGGTCTAGGTTCTATTGATGGTAAATCATATATGTTCATTGGGCAACAAAAAGGAATAAATACTAAAATGCGTCAATACCGAAATTTTGGTATGGCAAACCCAGAAGGCTACCGAAAAGCTTTACGACTAATGAAGTTAGCCGAAAAGTTTAATAAGCCAATTATTACATTGATTGATACTCCTGGTGCATATCCCGGACTAGAAGCCGAAGAACGTGGTCAAGGTGAGGCGATTGCCAAAAACTTAATGGAAATGTTCCAACTTAAGGTTCCAGTAATGTGCATCGTAATTGGTGAAGGAGCTTCAGGTGGAGCATTAGGTATTGGCATTGGCGACAAAGTGATGATGCTAGAAAATACTTGGTATTCTGTAATATCACCTGAATCATGTAGTTCAATTTTATGGCGTTCTTGGGAACATAAGGAAAAAGCAGCAGCGGCTTTAAAACTTACCCCTAAAGACATGCTTAAAAACAAACTTATTGACGGTATAATAAAAGAACCAGCCGGTGGTGCGCATGCAAATAAATCAGATATGGTTAAACGAGTTAAAAAAGAAGTAATAAAAACTATTTGTGCTTTGGAACAATTAGACCCTGAAGAACGTATTGACTTAAGAATCAAAAAGTTTTGCGACATGGGTGTCTACGCTAAATAAGTCACTTTTTAATTGTTCACATTTGTTCATAACCATCATGGATAAGGTGTTCACAAATGCATTCAAACTAATCTCAATATCCTTTAAAGGATACGCTAATTTCGCAAATAAGTAAATACAAATGAGTCAACAGTTCACCAATTCGAAATTCAAAACATCAGCTCAAAAACCGAAACCTTTTGGGATGGAGTTAGGAAAGATTCCTCCACAAGCGTTAGATTTGGAAGAGGCCGTTTTGGGGGCGCTATTATTAGAAAAAAAGGCGGTAGACGATGTCATTGATGTCCTTTCTCCTGACTCATTCTATAAGGATTCTCATCAAAAAATTTATAATGCAATCAAGGAACTTTTTGGGGAATCAAAACCTATAGATTTACTTACCGTTACGGAAAAATTAAAATCAAATGGTGAACTAGAATTTGTTGGTGGACCTTACTACATTTCGCAATTAACCAATCGGGTTGCCTCTGCTGCAAATATTGAGTTTCATGCACGAATAATAGCTCAAAAACACATTTTACGCGAGCTAATTAGAATATCGACTAATACCATATCCAAAGCTTTTGATGACACTTCAGATGTCTTTGACCTACTAGATCAAGCTGAAAACGATTTATTTCAAGTAGCACAAAGTAATATTCGTAAAACTGGTGATAGTATGTCATCCCTGGTTCAAATGGCCATTTCGCGTATTGAAGAATTAGGTACAAAGGATGAAAGTCTAAGTGGGGTACCTACCGGTTTTAGAGATTTAGATGAAATGACATCTGGTTTCCAACCATCGGATATGGTTATCTTAGCTGCTAGACCTGCAATGGGTAAAACCTCTTTTGCACTTACAATGGCAAGAAATACCGCTGTTGACTTTGGGCAAGGTGTGGCTGTCTTCTCTCTTGAGATGTCTTCCCTACAATTGGTTACAAGGTTAATCTCATCCGAAACTCAATTGTCGGCTGACAAACTTAGGAAAGGAAAACTTACCGATTACGAATGGGAACAACTTACCTCAAAAATTGACAGTTTATCCAAAGCACCAATTTTTATTGATGATACACCTGCTATTTCAGTTTTTGAATTAAGAGCAAAGTGTCGTAGATTAAAATCACAACATGATATTCAATTAATTGTAATTGATTACCTACAGTTAATGACTGCTGGTGGAAATGGGGGAAACCGGGAACAAGAAATATCTACAATTTCAAGGTCTCTTAAAAGCATTGCAAAAGAATTAAATGTACCAGTAATTGCACTTTCACAATTAAGTAGGGCGGTTGAAACAAGAACGGGACACAAAAGACCAATGCTTTCAGATTTGAGGGAATCAGGGGCAATTGAGCAAGATGCCGATATCGTTATGTTTCTCTACAGACCTAGTTACTATGGTTTTACGGAAGATGAGGAAGGGAATTCTGTGGAAGGAATTACCGAGCTCATAATTGCTAAACACAGAAACGGTAAGGTAGATACCGTTAAACTCAAATTTATTGACCATTTGGCAAAATTTGTAAATAATGATTATAATGAAATGTCTTTTGCAAGCACACTTCCTCAATCTGATGATTTTGGAGGAAACTATACCGTTCCAAGTCGAATGAACGATGATATGCCTCCGCAAACTGATGATTTAGCTCCATTCTAAATATATCCAATTGGTTAACAGGCTCGTTTTTATTATTTTAATTACCATTTTACCAAAACTCACCTTTTGTAGTTACATTCTAATACCCATGGATGAAGTAAGCCAAACCAATCACCTTAAGGCCTACGGAATCACCTTTTGGGTACTGGAACAAAATGTGGAAGTAGAATGGCTCTTAAACTATGAAGGAGGTAGTTTTCTGATGAAGAACCTTCCTCCAATCGTAAATGAATGTACAATTCGAAATGTTTCTTTTTCCATAATTTCAGATGCACAGGCAATCGCAATAAAAAGAGAAATTTCAGACCCTCAAGTAAATATGGAGGTAATGAAACTAGAAAAAGTACCCAAAATTGCTGTTTATTCACCGAAAAACAAATTACCATGGGATGACGCTGTAACATTGGTTTTAACTTACGCAGAAATTCCTTATGACGTTATTTATGACAAAGAAATTATTGAAGGAAACCTAAATCTCTATGATTGGTTACACATGCACCATGAAGATTTTACAGGTCAATATGGTAAATTTTATCAGGCGTACAAAAATGCAAATTGGTATAAAAAACAAGTTGCTGATTTAGAACAGTCAGCCCAGGATTTGGGATTTAATAAGGTTTCAAAATTAAAACTTCAAGTAGCTCTTAATATTCAGAAATTCATTGCTGGGGGAGGTTTTTTATTCTCGATGTGTTCGGGTACCGATTCCTATGATATTGCTCTAGCGGCTCAAAATACAGATATATGCGACCGAATGTACGATCATGATCCACCATCAGTAAACGCACAATCCAATCTAGAATTCGACAAAACATTGGCTTTTCAAAATTTCCAACTTATTTCTAATCCTCTACAGTACGAGTATTCCACCATTGATGCCACTCCTATTCATTCCAAAACAAAAGAGACTACCGACTTATTCACCTTATTTGAGTTTTCAGCAAAATGGGATCCTATTCCAACAATGCTATGCCAAAACCATAGCCAAGTGATTAAAGGATTTATGGGACAGACAACTGCATATTACAAAAACACCATAAAACCGGAAGTATTAATTATGGGCCAAAATAAAAGCCTTAATAGTGCCAAATATATTCACGGCACCTATGGTAAAGGCCAATGGACATTCTATGGAGGCCATGATCCTGAGGATTATCAACATATGGTAGGTGACCCACCCACAGATTTAAACCTTCATCCTAATTCTCCAGGTTATCGACTCATACTTAATAATATTTTATTTCCTGCGGCTAAGAAAAAGAAACAAAAAACCTAATTATAAAAGTCCCATTGTATACCGAATGAAAACCCATAATCTTGCATTGGGTAATCGGGAACCATCATGTAATTTTCTTTAAATAATATTTGTCCAACATTTTGAAAATTCACAAAACCCTGTGCACCTTTAATCCGCGCACTCAAAAAAACATTTAAATAAGGGAAATTACCCACATAATAACTAGACTGATAATTAAACGTTCTACTAAAAGGAGCATAACTATTAGCTGTGTACAAACTATTTTGCCAATAATCCAGTCCATATTTAATTTCCATTGCATTATTGAACAAAAACCGCTGGTGATAAATAGAAGCTTTCCAAATCCAATTAGAAAGATTTACTGGCGCATTATTTTCAACATCTTGATTTATCAATTCAACATCAAAATGAACTTTTTTTAATGAAAATTTCTTATTCAATTTAAATTCATAACCGTTAAAACTATTCCCGAATTGAACTGGAGCCACTTCTTTTCCATAATAAACATAATTATTAACGGTATACCAACGCGCATTCAATCCAATTTTAAATTTGGTTAAACCAATTTTGAATAGTATTTCAGTTTCATCAACATATTTAAAATCATTATTCCAACCTAAAATAGAGTTGTTATAATTAATCATTTTATAACTAGGTAAACTTCTAGTATTCGTAAACCTAACATTTAAATTCAAAGCATCTTTAAATACACTTCCAGAAGTTATTACCTGAAACAAGTGTCCTTCTTTATTAAAACCATCCAAACCTTTCACGAAATTTCCATTAAACTTAAATTTAGATACAGTTAAATCGGAAATGGAAACCCGAAAAGAGTTTTCCTGAATATTGGATTCTTTAACTAGTGTAATATTTCTATAAAAATTAAAATTCGCACCAACAGAAAGCTTGAAAAGCTTAAATTCATATTTTCCAAATAAATAATTTTTGCTTCCTACATTATGGAATTTATCCATGACAGGAACGGAATCCGTAACAGCCAAACCAAATTGAGCAAAATAATTACTATCTGAATAAGCATCTTCATACCATGAGTCATAAATAAATCCTTCGGAATTAAGTCCAATTATTAATTTCGAAAGAAAACTTTTGGTACTATCCAGTTTGCCAATCCGATAAAACTGGCTCAATTCAACATTCCTGTAATCATATCGGTTTTTTGCATTTTCCTGCCAAACCTGAACCTTCAGTTTATTATTATCTGCATCAAATGGACTTAAATCGGTTAAAATTGAATACACCGAATCCGATTTTATACCCCCATTTTCATTAATAGCTCCGGATGTAACCCTATATTTAAGAAATGCACCATACCTATCATTTCTTGAATTATAATTACTGGTAAAAGCAAACCTTTGACCGGTTGTTTCCTGGTTGATATAAAACCCATTAGAACCATGTGTATTATAATTAATACTAAAATTTAAATGATCATTGATACTCTCGGTAAATAAGACATCAAATTTTTGGAACTTTTTAGGTCCAGAAAGGTAAGATACTCTAGCAAACGGAATTTTTGTTTTGTACACAATGGTACGACCTTCATCCCCTTCTAAATAACTAAACCCTTGATCTCCACTAGTAAACCCAAAATCTAAATTTTGAAATAATAGATAGTCATAATTTAAGCCAAAATTACCCAAAGAAGCTATATTATCTCTTCCATCAAAAGAATAATGGTACACATCATCCAACAAGGTATCAATTGGAAGGTATTCAATTTGATTTGAATAATCCTTGGTACAAACCCCGAAAAGGACAAGTTTTGAAATAGCGCTATCTTGTTGTGACAGTAACACTTTCACCATAAAAATGAATAGTAATAATAATAGTTTCTTCACGGTACAACAATAAGCAAAAGGAATGATAGAAATAAAAAAAAGGAC
>TARA_R110002050_G_scaffold70425_1_pt1 | contig 23434 bp, 22 predicted proteins | sample TARA_R110002050 | Tara Oceans TARA_R110002050 (sample SAMEA4396988) | marine metagenome | biome: Polar Biome; feature: [DCM] deep chlorophyll maximum layer (ENVO:01000326); material: water (ENVO:00002006), including particulate matter (ENVO:01000060) such as... | depth 25 m
AAAAAAACAGAATTCTATACAAAACAAGAAAAAAATTTCACAAAAAAATTTTTAGAAAATGGGTATATAATTAATCCATGTGAAAACCTAGAGGGATTGGGTTTAATAAGAGATCATGTGGCAAATATTGCTTCTTCTTACACTAAAAAACCTATTACAGAGGGATCTGATCATTTTTTAAATAATATCCATAAGTTTGTTGATGGAAATAAATTAAATGACTTACGTTTAACTGTTCTAAAAGAATTGAACCAGGAAAACTGGGTTCGTCCAACTTATCATTCCTTGGCTAAAGAGGCTTTGAATGCCTTGGTTGGTAACGAACTGGCAATGCAGTTAAGAGTAAATCTTAGCATACAGATGCCAAAAGATGATAGTTCTGTTCTTCCTATTCATGCAGATGCCTGGTCGGGTGATTCCCCATACGAAGTAGTTCTTTGGGTTCCTTACGTTAGTGTTAAAAACACAAAAAGTATGTTTATTCTTCCAAGAGAAAAAGACCTTAAAGCCCAAAAATCCTTTAAGAAAATGGATTTGAAATCAGCAGATGATCTTTTTAATAAAGTAAAATCTGATTTAACCTGGTTAGATATTCCCTATGGAAATATTTTGATCTTCACGCAAAACCAGATGCATGGGAATGTCATGAATGAAGAAAATGATACCAGGTGGTCCAGTAACTGTAGATTTAAATCTCTACTCTCTCCTTATTCTGACAAAAAACTTGGTGAGTTTTTTGAGCCTATTATCATAAAGCCGACAACACGTATTGGCTATCGATATGAATTTCCAGAAGTTTAAGGGGAGTTAAATGATACAAAAAGAAGTTAAAGGGTATCGCGGATATGTAGCCAGTAGACCTATTCTAGGAATGAGGGCTCCTCAACATGTTCAAAATATTATTATTAGAGATTATGCTGAGAAGAATGGCCTTTTATATAAATTAAGCGCGACAGAATATTGCATGAAGAATAGCTTTTTGATCCTAGAAAAAGTTATTAATGAAATCAATGGCATAGATGGAATTATAGCTTATTCTATATTTATGTTCCCAGAGAATAATAAATCCAGACAAAAACTATTTAGTACGTTTATAGACGAAGGTAAAGAAATTCATTCTGCCTTAGAAGGTTTGTCTTTAAAAAATAAGAATGATATAGAAAAGTGGGAAAATATATATATGACCAATGATATAACCCAGCAAATAAACATAAAGGATAGTAGTAAATGGCTTATATAGATTTTATTTCTGAGCTTCATTCAAAAACAAAAAGAGATTATGTGCAGCGAGTAGTTGAAAATGATAAAGCGGAATGTTCAAAAATTGCAAAGCAATATGGTAATGATTATTGGGACGGTGACAGAAAATATGGATACGGTGGTTATAAATATGATGGCCGCTGGTCAACAGTAGCTGAAAAAATGATCCAATACTATGGGTTAAAAGACGGTAATAGCATACTTGATGTTTGTAGCGGTAAGGGGTTTTTGTTGTATGAATTTAAAAAATTATTACCCAATAGTAAAATAGCTGGTTTAGATATATCAGATTATGCAATTGAAAATGCTAAAGAAGAAATTAAGCCATTCTTGACAAAAGGGCATGCCAAAAAATTGCCTTATAAGGAAAATGAATTTGATTTTGTTGTGTCTTTAGGGGGGCTTCATAATCTGCCAATATCTGAGCTGGGAACAGCAGTAAAAGAGATTGAACGTGTTGGAAATAGACAAAAATATATTATGGTTGAATCTTGGCGTAATGAAAGTGAAAAGGCCAACTTACTTTACTGGCAATTAACTTGCGAATCTTTCCATGATGTAGAAAATTGGGCGTGGATTTACAAAAACAATGGATACACAGGGGACTGGGGATTTATCTTTTTTGAGTAGGGTTTGTAGTGTCAATTAAAATAAGTGTTGTTACGCCAAATTATAATTATTCAAGATTTTTGAAGGATTGTATCAACTCAGTCGTTAATCAAACGTATCAGCCTGATGAATACATCATTATGGATGATGCTTCGACAGATGAAAGTCCAGTAATAATTAAAGACTATGAAAATAAAATACCCTATCTTAAAGGGATTTATAGAGAAGAAAATAAAGGGGTAAATTATAATATAAACCAAGGTTTCAAAACAGCTAAGAATGATTATATTATGTTTCTTGCCTCTGATGATATATGGGAACCGACTCTTATTGAAGAGTATGTTAAATCTATAGAAAAGAATAAAGATGCAGGCATGTGTACGTGCCAAACAAAGGTGTTAGATGTTGAAACAGGTGAAGAAACACTTATGTATCTTCCTCAACAAATACCGGATGGTTATTTAAATCATAAACAAGCAAGAGACTATATTTATAAATATGGTACTTGGTTTTGTGGTAATACAGTCCTTTTCAAGCGTAAAGAGGCTATAGCCTGTGGTGCATATCAAGAGGACTTGGAAACCTTTGCGGATGGATATCTGTATTTAAAAATGGCTTTAAAATATGGTGTTATTACAGTTAAGAAACCATTGTCGACATTAAGGTCACACATTAACACTTATTCATCAGAAATAAAAAGAGATTTAAAAAAGCTCGAAGAAATAAAAATAGCTGCTCTAATATATATGCGAAACAACAATGATTTTGATGAAGTCTTTATAAACCGTTGGGAATCAAGATGGAAGTATCAGTATTTCTTAGCTGTCATTGCTAAAAATACTAAATTCTTACCCCAACCAATTAGATGGTTTTCAGAAAGATTAGGTTTTATATATTATTGTTGGTTTGATGTAAAGCTACAGTTTTTGACAAAAATTAAAAATTTTTCAACTCATTAAGTGTTTCTTTAAATCTATCTATACTATTTCTAGGACAAAATAGACTTACGAAAAAAAATTTTTTATTTTTATATTTTTCTTTAAGATTTTTAATCACTTTGTATTCATTTTCAGACCCAACCGCAAGTAATACAAGGACCTTGTCTGATTCCATTTCTATGCCCTTGAGAGGTAGGATTGTACTTTTTGTACCAGGGAGGAAAAGATTTTGAAGGTCTTGTCTATCATCAATAATAAAATCAATATATTTTTGAACATCACATGTCTTTAAAAATACAACAGTTCTTGGGCTTGCTCCGTAAAGTATAGATTTAAAACCCTTATTTTTTGATTCTAAAAGGATATTATTTATTAAGTGTTTATATTTTGTATATTTATCAATGAAATTATCAAGTAATAGCTGGTGTGATGAAAAATCTGGTAATGTATGAGAATTATTATCTTTAGAATTAGGCTTTATAATATATCCTACAGATCCCCCTCCGAATGCATAGGACTTCTTTTCAACGACAGAAAATCCTGACCTTGAAAATATATATTCTAAATGATCATTTGAAAAATAATGAATATGTTCTTCCCATAGAATAGTAGGATTCCCTAGTTGAAGCGCTTCATCTATATAGGGGATCTCTAAGTACATCATACCATTATCATCAAGTATTTTTCTTGCACATAGTAAAAAATCTATAGGGTCTGGCACATGTTCTAAAACATGACGAGAAATGATTATAGAAAATTTATTTCCATTATTTTCTTTTTTAATATCCTCTAAACTGTCTTTACAAAAGAAGCCATTAATAATTTTTGCATATTTTCTAGATATTTCCGCAGCTTTTTTATTAGGTTCAATTCCTATTAAGTTGTTAATTTCATATTCTTGAAACTTTTTAAAAACAAGACCATCATTGCAGCCTATATCTAAAACAGATTCAGGTGTTACGCGTGATAATAAGGAAATAATAATATCATCTATGTGTTTTGGTTTCTGGTGGCTGGTAAGGTAATTTTCTGATGTTTCGTAGCAATCAGAATTATTCATCACCTCATTAATTTGTAAATGACCACATTTTGGACACGAGAACAAGATTATCGAATCTTTGGTTAAATATATTTCTTTATCAGAATACATATGGGACAAAGGCATTTTCCCTAAATTTAATTTAGGATTCATCAGTCCTTCACATATTTTGCATGTATTATTATATAAATTGTTTTTTGTAGTTACTTTTTTCATTGAACACTATTATAAACTTTATCCTATATAAAGCAAGAATTATTGGATCGTTTTATAATTTAATATTTATCTAAAAATTTCATACAAACATCATAAATATGGTTTACTTGATCATCGGCAAGGCCATGGTGACACCCGATTAAAATGCCTCCTTTTAGAATTTTATCGGAAACTGCATAGTTAATTAAATCTAATCTTTTCATAGGTTGATCTTTAAACCCAGGTTGTCGAATAATATTGCCTGCCATAACAACCCGAGTTTGAATATTGTTTTTCTCTAGAAATGTCATAAACTCTTTTCTAGAGAACGGGGCTGTATCTTTAACCATTAAAGGGAATGCCAGCCATCCAGTTATAGAATTTTCTGTTTGGAGTGGTAGGATAAAAAACCTTCTATAATTTTCAAAGAAATTTATGTGCTTTAAAAATATATCTTCTCTCTTTTTTATATTAGAACTAAGCTTTTTAAGTTGAACTAATCCAAAAGCTGCTCCCATTTCAGAGGGTTCTAATTGGTAGCCAACCTTTGTAAATAAAAACTTGGAATCATAGCTTACACCGTCTAATTCTACATTGAATCTGTTCTCGGTTTCTTCAGAGGAGTTGGGGTCAAATAAAGAAGAGCTCCTTCCCCAGGATCTAAGAAGTAAAGCATTTTTGTGTAGGGTCTTGTCATCCATACACAAAATACCCCCATTTCCAGCACAGTTAATAACATGAGAGCCATAAAAACTACATATACTTATATCTGAAAACTCCCCTGTTTTTTTACCCTGGTATTGTCCACCTATTGTGTCTGCCGAATCTTCAATAAGTTTAAGGTTATATTTTTTTGCTAAATTCTTAATTTTATCCCATTTGGCAATATTGCCCAATAAATTTGGAACAACCATTGCTTTTGTTTTTTCGGTTATCAAAGGTTCAATTTTATCAACATCAATGCAATATGTTCCTTCTTCTACATCTACATAAGATGGAATTAATCCATTTTTAAGAATAGATCCAACAGTTGTACCAAAAGTGCACGATGGAGTGATAACCTCTGATCCTGGTTCAATTTCTAGTATCTCTATTGCAAGTAATAATGCAGAGGTCCCAGAGTTAACCATAACCCCATATTTTTTCCCAAATAAATTAGCCACTTGAGATTCAAATTTTTTTACATTTTTACCCATTTGGGTAGAGGTTTTTAAAACATTTACAACTGCTTGGATTTCTTCTTCTCCATGTACCGTTGAACCATAGGGAACTGTAATTTTTTTCATAACTTAACCTTTATCTAAAATAAGTAATAACCTGATTTTTCGAGTAGTAATTGATGCTTGAGACGTTTTGATAAAATATTTTATACCAGTTAATAGTGTCCCCTATTGCATCTTCAAATTTTAACTTTGGGGCCCAGTGAAGGATGTTTTTTGCCTTTGATGAATCTAATTGCAATGTTTTTGCTTCATTTAATGAAATTTCATTAAATGTACTTATATATTCTTTATTATCCCATAGCATACTAGAAAGTTTAACAACATCAATTACTTTTTTTGGGTTTTCTGACGTCGGTCCAAAATTCCAGGCTTGACTGTATTTCTTAGGTTCTTTATAAAGATTTTCAGCAAGCAGCATATACCCTTTTAAAGCATCAAATACATGTTGCCAAGGTCTTGTGGATTCTGGGTTTCTAACAACAAGCTTTTGGTTCTGAGAAAAAGCCCTGATTATATCTGGGATAATCCTATCTTCGCACCAATCACCCCCTCCAATGATGTTTCCAGCCCTGGCTGTGGCGAGACCAAACCTGCAGTCAGATAAAAAAGATCGTTTCCAACTTTCAGTTAAAATTTCAGTACAGGCCTTACTTGAGCTGTAAATATCGTATCCTCCAAGGGGATCTTCTTCTATAAATGGCTTTTCTTCTTCATTATTCAAATAACATTTGTCTGTAGTTATAATTACTAAAGATTTTAGTGTTGTTATATTTTTAAGGGCTTCCAAGACATTAAGTGTTCCCATTACATTGGTTTCATATGTTTCTTTTGGTAGCTTATAAGAGAGTCTAACAAGTGGTTGGGCCGCCATATGAAATACAATTTCGGGAGAAAAATCAGAAATGCTTTTTTCTAGTTGTTCTTCATTTCGTATATCGCCAATTTCAGAATTTATATGCTTTTCTATAGATAATATATTGTACAAATTTGGAGATGATGAAGGTTTTAAAGCATACCCTTTAACAACTGCCCCAAGTTCTTTTAAAATAAAACTTAGCCATGCCCCTTTAAAGCCAGTATGGCCTGTGATGTAAACCTTCTTATTTTTCCAAAAACTCACCATATTTTCCATGGTGCTTTTCCTTCGTCCCATAACTTATTTAATTTTATCTTATCTCTTAGTGTATCCATGGGGTGCCAAAATCCTTTATGTTCATATGCATAAAGTTCTTTTTCTTTTGATAGGTTTACAAGTGATTCTTGTTCAAAAATTGAAGAATCATCTTTAATATCATCTATAATATCCGTTGATAATATAAAAAATCCGCCATTTATGTAGTTCTTTCCCATATTTGGTTTTTCAAGAAAATTACTAACAAGGCCCTCTTTTGTTTCGATAATTCCAAATCGAGATTCAGGAATAATGGAAGTTAATGTTGCTTTTCCATTATGGCTATTATGAAACTTTATTAATTTGCCAATATCTATATCAGAAAGGCCATCACCATATGTTAGGCAGAATTCTTTCTCTCCCTGTAAATATTTTTTTATTCTTTTGATCCTACCCCCGGTCATTGTTTGTTCTCCTGTATCAGCGACCGTTACTTTCCAAGGTTCTGCATTATTATCATGAAAAATATTTGTGTTATTGCTAAGGTCAAAAGTGACATCAGATTTATACAAAAAATAATTGTTAAAAAATTCTTTTATAACATCGGATTTATATCCCCCACATATAATAAATTCATTTATGCCATGGTAAGAATATATTTTTAGGATATGCAATAAAATTGGCATACCCCCTATTTCAACCATAGGCTTGGGCTTGACAGAAGTTTCTTCTGCAAGTCTTGTTCCTAAACCTCCTGCTAAAATGACCGCTTTCATTCTTTTACAACAAACCTTTGTTTTAAATACTGAATTATAAAAATTAAAATAAACATTGCTAGTGCTAAAATTAAAATCGACGTATCCAGTCTTGCCCCTCCTATACAGATAAAACCTACCCAACTGGGAAACATAGAAAAAGGAATTAATATAGAAAGCATAGCAATACTTTTAAGTAAAACTTTTTTAGGGAATTTTACAAAAATTGATATAGAAGATATGAATAGGAAGATAATCATCATTATGAATTTGTTTTTTTCTGTAATTTCTTTGAACTTTTCATAATAGGCTATAAAGACTTGTTTTGTTTTTACAACTATATAGTTTTTTATAACATGGGTGGGGTTTTCCCATAAAATTGTGAAAAAAGCATTTCTTAGTGTTGCTTCATATTGTTTTGTGAAAATTTGTCCACCTTTGTGTTTGTATCCCCAGTCATCTGCTAGCTTAAATCCAAAAGAATCTCCTCCTGGATAATTATTTAAATTATATTTTTCTGTAATTTCTTTGCTGTAAGGAAAACCTATAATTATTGCATGCCAACGAGTATGGTGTGGGGTGTAGTTAAGAACATCATGGTTGAAAATTGCTTGCCCATAATATATAAGGAGGCTAAATAACTTCATTATAAAAAAGCTTAGAATAAAAGTTTTTTGAATCCACAAATTGGTATTTTTCCAAATAGCTTTTAATGCTTCAATCTTTTTCTGATTCGGGCGAGTCTTTGACTGGTTTTTATATGCATAGATAAAATCCTTAAGAAATAAGAAAAATAAAAGAAGCCCCATACCAAAGATGATACTTGATCGTGCTTGCGCACACAGCATTAAAATAAATGCTTGTATGTAAGTATACCTTTTTATTAAGGATGTTTTTTTAATCGAATATTTTCGCGCAAAATAAAAAAAGATAATAGGTAGGATGGCTAAAACAGGTAAAGCCCTTGGATTTGTTATTGTTGATGTGTGTGTATCTATAGCTAGAAAAAAAGCAGAGAGAAATGTAATGGGAATAAGACTTAGAGGTTTTTTGTCTTTAAAAGTATTAATAAATAAGACAACCGAGACAGTTAATATAAAGAAATAAAAATAATATAAACTTGCGATATCTTTCCCAAAAAATAAAAACGACAAAAGAAACCAACTTATATACCCCACATCTTCCCCGGCTATAACTACTTGAGAGAAGCCCTTGGCTTCTAAGTTAGAGGCTTCTTTTATTTGTTTATTTATATAGCCTCTGTCATGTAAAATAGATCTGTCCAAGCCAGCTAATTCATATGACTTTTTTCTCTCTTCATTAAACCATATTTCAGGGAAAAGTCCTTTATCTGAAAAAAATTAAATATATCGCCATGTGCTAAATAGGGAATCTTTCCGTGATCAAATACAGAAGAAGCATTTGATTAGCCATAGTGCTGCCTCAATTCATCAATTCCCCAGTAGGGAGATTTGTGAAATTTCATAAAATTAGTTAGGCAAAAAAGTAGACTGACAATAATAGAAAAGATATAAAATTTATTCTTAATGACCTTAAACATATTATTTTGAATCCTCTGTATATTCATGTATCATGATTGTAAAATTAAATACAAAAGGTGTAGTTTGTCAATGAATTTTTTTATAACGGGAAGTACAGGGTACATAGGGTCTAAATTGGTTTCCAACCTTTTAAGGCAAGGGTACGTTGTTTTCCCTCATAGCCGAGAGAGTAAAAAGTTAAAGAAATTTATCAATGTTGATAACTGTACACCAGTGAGTTTTGATACAGATTCGTTTGAAGAAATCCAAACTTTTTTTTCAAATAATAAGGTTGATTATATTATTCATTTAGCTGCAAAAACAGGTTTTGATATTTCTGGAAAAGATGTATCAGATTTGATTGATGCAAATATTAAATTTCCCACATTACTTTTGGAAGCAACTAAAGTTCTTAAGAACCCGCCTTCATTTATAAATACCAGTACTTTTTGGCAATACTATGATAAAGAATATTACAATCCTTTTTGCTTGTACGCGTCAACAAAACAGTCTTTTGAAGATATTTTAGATCATTATTGCAAGAATGAAGGTTTCAAGGCAATTTCTTTAAGATTATATGATGTATACGGAAAAGATGATGGCAGAAATAAATTACTTTCTAGGTTAAATTTACTTCAGGAGGGACAAGAGTTTTATTTAACGCAAGGAAATCAGAAACTATCTTTTGTCTATATTGATGATGTTATAAAGGCTTTTGAGTCTGCTATTAATTTAGTAAAAAAAAACAACCAAGGATCACATAAAAAATACAGTGTTTGTGGACAAGTAAAAACACTTCGTGAGTTTGTTGACCTATATATTAAAATATTAAATAAAAAAATTAATATCAATTGGGGTGAGGTTTCTTACAGAAGAAACCAGCCTATGAATATATTTTTAGGGGATATTTTGCCTGATTGGGAAGCAAAAACTTCCCCAAAAATTGGAATTAAAAAAATAGTAGAGTGCACATGAAAAATCAAAAACTTATTAGTATTGTTACGCCTGTAATGAATGAAGAGAGCAATTTAGACTTTTATTATCAAGAAATAACAAAGGTTATTAATAAAAACAAAAAATATGAATTTGAAATAATCTTTACTGATAATGCAAGTGCTGACAATACATATGAAAAAGCATTGTCTATATGTAAGAAAGATAAACGCTTTAAAATATATAGATTTCTTAAGAATCATGGTTATCAAAAATCAATATTAACAGGGTATAAGCTTACAAAAGGAGATGCTGCAATCCAAATGGATTGTGATTTACAAGACCCTCCAGAACTTATTAATGAGTTAATAACATTTTGGGAAAAAGGAAATAGAATTGTTTATGGCGTTAGGTCTAAGCGGGATGAAAATTTTTTCATAACTTTTCTGAGAAGAAGGTTTTATAGGGTGATTTCCAAAATTACGAATTATGACCTTCCAAATGATGTAGGAGATTTCATGTTACTGGATAGGATGGTTCTAGACCAGCTTATAAATATTGAAAGTGAAAATTTATATCTACGAGGAATTATATTTAGCTATGGATTCAAATCAAAAGGTATAAAATACAATAGATCCAAAAGAAAGTTTGGGAAAAGTAAATTTCCAATGAAAAAGATGTTTGGTTTGGCTTTGGATGGAATATTTAATGAATCAGTTATACCATTAAAACTGGCTTTTTACTTGGGACTATTTTTGGGATTAATAACATTAGGTATAAGCTTTCTGCTTGTAGTTTTGAAGTTGCTTTGTGGTACTTCTTTTCCGCATGGTTATGTTTCCTTAGCATTATTAATACTAGCTTCAATAAGTATAAACTCATTTTTCCTAGGGATAATGGGTGAATATATGTCTAGAATATTTAGAAATAGCCAGAATCGTTCAAAAGTAATTATTTCTAGAAATAGTTGCGATGAACTTAATAAAGAAAATTCCTAAGGGCGAATTTAGGAAACATGTTTCTTGCCTATACCACCTTACTCCAAAGGGTGTTTTTTCATTAGGTAGACAAGTAAGAACAGGGCAGGCAAGGCCGCGATGCTGGCAAAGATAAAGAAGTTTACCCAGCCAAAATTCTCAGCCAGCCAGCCTGATGAAGATTGAACGAAGACCCGTGTTACAGCCATCAAAGATGAAAACAAAGCATATTGTGTTGCTGAAAAGGACACGTTACAAAGCCTGGATAAATAGGCAACAAAGGCACTTGTCATAATCCCGCTTGATAAATTTTCTGAAATAACTGTCATATAAAGTACAGGAATTGAATGGCCTTTCAGGGCCAAGAGTACAAAAAACCCGTTGGAAATAATATGTATAAACCCTGCCAAAAGCATGGTTTGCATGATACCAATTCTAAAAGCGATTGACCCTCCAAACAGACCGCCCAAGACAACCATCCAAATGCCGAAAGTTTTGGTGGCCGTTCCAACCTCTGTTCCCGTAAAGCCAAGTTCCTGATAGAAAACGGTTGCCATCTGACCAATAATATTGTCCCCGAAACGATAAAAAATGATAAAAATTAAAATTAATAACCAGCCCGGCCGTTTAATGAAATCAAGAAAAGGATCAATAAGGGAATGCTTAACCCAATTAAGACCGTTCTTTTCACTTAGGTCCAATCGTTTTGATGCTGGGGGTTCTTTACAAACCAAAGTTGTAACGATTCCAACAGACATAAAGCAGGCCATAATTAAGTAAACAATATCCCAAGAAAAAAGATCTGATAAACCAAGGGCAACACCCCCGGCAATAATCATCCCCATTCGATAGCCAAATACTTCGACGCCTCCCCCGGCGGTGAATTCTTCTTTTTTCAATGATTCAATTCGGTAAGCATCAATGACAATATCTTGGGAAGCAGACCAAAAGCTGACCATTAAGGCGAATATAGCTGTCATTTTTAAATCATTGGCTGGATCACTGTGGCCCATTAAAATAATACTGCCAGCCAGCATCAGTTGGATGAACAATAACCAACCACGCCGCCGTCCAAGCCTGCCAAACAGGGGTAAAGTTGTTCTGTCCACGATGGGCGCCCATAAAGGTTTGAATGTATAGGGGGCGCCTACTAAAGCAAAAAGACCGATGCTTTTTTTATCAACCCCTACAGATGATAACCACCAGGATAAAGTGGATAGTGTAAGCAATAAAGGAAGCCCACTTGAAAAACCAAACAGAAAAATGGTTATTAAACGGGGCTTGAAATACATTTTAATGGCGTCGGGCATCGTCAAACTTTCTTTTATCGGACTGTTGCAAGATACTCTTTTTGGAAGATTTACCCTTCCCTTGTCGTCCCGCACTTGATGCGGGATCCAGAGCTGATCTAGCAGGGGACAACGTCGTTTACTATTAACCTTTTTCCTGGACCCCGCATCAAGTGCGGGGTGACGAAATAAGTGGGCTAAAACTCGCCTCAAAAATCTCACCGTGCAACAAGACCTTCATTCAAAAACCTTAACGTAAAATAAACAAGAAATCTATCTTTTATACAAAGCTGTTTTGGTTCCTTTATATGTAATTTGACATTCTGGACATATGTTTTGAAATTCATTCCAGTCTTTTTTGTGTACCAAAAATTGTGCAGACCTATCTGTTGGCACGTCATTCCAGTCAACAAACCATCCTTTGCCATAACTGGTTTTTGACCCAAACCATAAATCTTTGCTGTCACTGTTAATAATCGGAAGGCGCTTGTCATAATAAAATAACGCAGATGAAATAAGTTCAAAGCGTTTGAATAAGTAAAGGGTTGATTTATCTGAATTATTTTTAAACCACTCGATGGTTTTTCTTTCAGTAAGATCAGATTCAACATATTTTACATAAAAAGATCCAGCCAATAAAACAAACGCGGATAGTAACGCCCCAATTTTAACCATCATTTCTGATTTTAAATGATGTTGAATATAACTGCCTATTAATAAAGCCGCCGGGGGCATACCAAGAACCATATAGTAATTGGCCTTTGCCCTGGATAGGGTAAAGAAAATCAAAACAACCAAAAACCATATCCATAGAAATGTATTTATCCCTTTGTTTTTTCTGGTTTTATTTCCTTTTAATAGCCAGGGAATAATAAATGTCCACGGGATGAAATAGGCAGGCATTCTAATTAAGTAATAATAAAATGGCCCGGTATAATAATCCCTTGGCAAACGCATATCCAAAAATCTTAGGACATGTTCGTTGATAAAATAAAACCAAGCAAATTCGTCCAGCTGGATACTTGCAAGAATATGCCATGGGGCAGAAACACAGATAAATATAAGAATACCTGGCCAGTCAAATACCTTTGGTACCCACTTAAAATTTTTGTATTTATAGGTAAAATAAATCAGGAAAATCAACCCAATAAGAAGAACTGAAAGAAATCCTTTTGTTAGTAAGGCAAGGGCTGTAAATAAATATCCAAGGCGCAACCAGTTTTTATTTTTTTCCAAATCCCAAAGGAAAAAACACAAAACAGAAAAGGTAAAAAAGGCCGTCAATAAAACATCGAAAAAAACCATCCTGGAAAAAATAATATACCCAAGGCTTGACCCAAGAATGGTTGCAGACAGAAACCCCAATTTGTTAAATCGAATTCGATTTGAAAACAGGTAAAGGGCAAAACAGGTGATTAGGCCAAAAGAAGCAGGTATAAAACGGGCGGCCAAAACAGACTTTCCAATCACGGCGTAAACCCCCGCGATCAACCAATACAGCATAGGGGGTTTTTCAATATAAGGAACACCATTTAGAAACGGGATAACAAAATCATTACGTTCCAACATTTCCCAGGCGATCTGGGCATAAAGACCTTCATTATTATTTAAAAGACCATAAGAAGTTAATCCGAAATAAAAATTCCAAAGCAAAATGATGAATAAAAATAAGGTGTTCTTAGATTGTTGCATTTTTGGACGATTTCCTCTTTCCTTGTCGTCCCGCACTTGATGCGGGATCCAGAGCTGAGCGAGCAGAGGACAACGTCGTTTACCATTAACGTTTTTCCTGGACCCCGCACCAAGTGCGGGGCGACGAAACAAGGGGGTTAAAACTCGTCTCAAAAATCTCATCGTGCAACAAGCCCGTCTTGTAAAAATGTTTCCAGTATTTTATAAGCAATATTTATAAGTTTTAATTTTTCTTCAGCTTGTTTGGATCCCGAATTTACATCTGGGTGATATTCTTTGGCCTTTAATTTATAGGCCTTCTTTAAGTCTTGAAGGGACAAAGGATAATCTACCTCCATCACTTTAATTGATTCCTGGATTTCTTGTGGAAGGCTGGCCGTTTTTTGTTTTGTTTCAATGCCTTGGTACCCAGGAATGAAATCCAAAGGATCTTGTAAATTATCTGGCCCATACTTTTTTAGACGACTTAATGGCCACATGGGGCGGCGCCAATATGTATCAGCAATAATTTCACGTTCAATCTCACCAGCCGTAAGGCCTTTTAAATAATCCCACTTTTTATTATAATCTATAATATGATCATCGCAAAACCACAAATAATTGTATATATTGTCACGTGACTTTGGCGCACGATTGGGGGCATCACAAGAACAGCCAGCCCAATCACATATTTTTTGTGTTGTTTTTGGTGCGGCGGCTTCTGTAAAATAATTTTTAAAAAACTTATGTCGTTTTGTCATAGTTTATATAAATATAATATTCTTTAATATAAGTGAAGGTTTAAAAAAATGGGACCCATAGAAAAACAAATAAAAGAAAAATTATCAAAGGCATTAAATCCAGAAGAAATGACCATAATCAATGAATCTGAAAAGCATGCGCACCACAAAGGAAACCCAGGTGGGGATGAAACACACTTTCAAATATACGTGAAATGTTCGCAATTCAGCGGGCTGTCACCCTTGCAAAGACATAAATTAGTTTACAAGACGATAGAAGAAGAAGTCCCCGAAATACATGCGATTTCTTTGAAATTAAAAAAGACAGAATAAAAAATAAAGAATAAAGAAATAGAATGAAATAATTAAAAAGTGATCACAAATTATTTCAGTGTCCTACATTATGCTTGACAATAAATGCATAACGTGTGATCACGTACGATATATGTTTAACTAAATAATAAGGATAATAAATGTCTAAAACAAGTGGTAGCGCAGGCCAAATGGTTGAGTTTACGGGGTTTCGTAAAATCTTTTGGCCGGTACAAAGTTTTGAGGTAAAGAAAGTTTTACCAATGGCTTTCATGATGTTCTGTGTGTTGTTTAACTACACAATTCTTCGGGATGCAAAAGATGGTTTGGTTGTAACTGCACCAGGTTCCGGGGCTGAAACAATCAGTTTCTTGAAATTATACGGGACTTTGCCTTTTGCCATCATATTGATGACGGTTTATTCAAAGTTGGCAACTATCTTTTCCAAGCCAAAACTATTCTACACAATGATAAGTGTCTTTATTGTATTTTTCGCTGTGTTTGGTTTTGTTTTGTTCCCAATGAAAGAGGCAATTCATGCGTCTCCTGAAACATTGGCGGCTTGGACAGAGGCAATGCCACGTTTGAAATGGTTCTTACCATTAATTGCAAACTGGACATATTCCTTGTTTTATATTTTCTCAGAACTTTGGGGAACAGTTGGTTTATCTGTTCTTTTCTGGCAATTTGCAAACGATATTACAAAGGTGACTGAAGCAAAACGTTTCTATCCATTGTTTGGTTTGATTGGTAACGTTGGTTTGTTGGGATCAGGTTATATGCTTTATGCTGTGACAAATGCTTATGGTCATTTACCAGCTGCAGAACGTTGGGACATCAGTTTAAAATGGATTATTTTGGCCCTTCTTGTTTGTTTTGTGGTTATCATGTTCATTTACCGTTGGATTCGTACCAATGTCATGACAGACATACGTTTGTATGACCCAAGCCAAAGTGCTGGGGCGAAAAAGAAAAAGAAAGCAAAACTTAGTTTCATGGAAAGCTTGAAAGTTGTTTTCTCATCCAAATATCTTGCATACTTGGCTGTTCTGGTTCTTGCTTATGGCATCACAATCAACTTGGTTGAAGTAACCTGGAAATCACAAATGAAACTTCAGTTCCCAGAAGCGGCTGAATATGTGAAAATTATGGGTATTTTCTCTATGACGACAGGGGCTGCAACAATCATTTTGATGATCGTTGGGGCGAACATCCTACGTCGTTTTGGATGGTTTGCTGGGGCAATCATTACACCAGCAATTATGTTGATTACTGGATCAGCGTTCTTTGGATTCATTGTTTTCCGCGATTCAGCTGCAGGTATCTTGGCTGGTCTAAGTATGACACCTGTTTTGATGGCAGTGATTATTGGATGGAGCCAAAACGTTATGACAAAGGGTGCGAAATACTCCCTTTTCGACCCAACAAAAGAAATGGCATATATTCCGTTATCTGATGATCTTAGGACACAAGGTAAGGCAGCCGTTGATGGTGTTGGTGGACGTCTTGGTAAATCCGGTGGGGGTATCATTCAGCAAGTTCTATTGATGGGAATTGCCGGTGCAACCCAGATTTCGATCGCACCTTACATTGCTGTTATATTGGTTATCGCCGTGTTGGCTTGGTTATTCTCAGTTGTTAAGCTGAACAAAGAATTCCAAAAGATTTCACACGAAGAAGAGACGATAAAAAAATAACGTTACCGTTATTTCGACCTAAAAAAGCGACCCAGAAATGGGTCGCTTTTTTTTTTGCTTTATTTTTTATTAACTTCCTATATTATAAATAATAATTATAAAATAAACAGGAGGTTTCTATGAGAAAATTATTATTACCGTTTGCCTTATTAATGCAACTTTCATCCGGATCAGTACAGGCGGCTGCGGCTGCTTCTTCTGGGGATACTTCAAATAACTTCAATGAAATAAGTGAATTTTGTAATGCACTTCCAAAAGGTTTGGGTAATAACCATATCAAAGAAATTTGTAGGGAAGTAAAAGAAGCAAGCAATATGACAGAGAGTTTAGAGGATATTCAAGGGGCAGTTTTATGGGGTTTTGCAAAGAATCGTAGTAATGTTATCAAAGAAATCCCTGCGTTACGTGCTGCTATAGATGCTTTAATGCGTGCAGGAGCAGGAAGATTTGTTCCAGAATGGGAAGCTTTTCTTAGACATTATTAATAAATAAACTCTAAGGGCTGGAAATATTTTCAGCCCTTGCTTATGTTATTTCTAAATCTATCAATAATATTTGGATCAGAAAAGATCTGGTCATACGTAAAACCAAAGGTTGGGATTTTGTGTTGGCAGCAAAAGGCCAATTCTTTTCCCCCGCCATATTATTTTTCCCAGCCATCTAACTATAGCAAGATCATGGCCTTTGCCTTGCCCAGGTAGGTGGAATCATAAGGAAAAATTAAAGTTTGGTATTCTTCTAATGTCCAGCCCTTAACAATTTCCAGCATGGCGTGGTTATGTACAACAGGCGAAAAAAAATGGACGCCATTTTTAATAAAATACGATGTTACCTGACAACATTTTTCGAATCGGTCTTGCTTTTGCAGGTCTGTTCCATTATATGGATTGGCTAAATAATAAAGATCTTTCATTATTTTTTCCCTTTGAAATTAAGTACCAAAGTCATAAGGGCCAAAGCCATTAAAAAGTAAGCTGGGATCATAAGGTTTTGGGTTATATCATAAAGATACGTCATTAAGACAGGGGTGGTGCCTCCAAGAATGGCCGTTCCCAAGTTAAAGCTGAAAGAAATGCCAGTATATCGAATGCGGGTTGGAAAAAGATTTTGTAAATAGGCATGTTGACTGCCAGAAACAGCTGCAAAAATCAATGCAAACAAACCTTCTGATAATAGTATTAAAGCCATATTTTGGGTTTGTAACCCTATAAAGATGATTGGGGCGCAAATGATAACTGCCAAACACATCAGTCTAATAAACTTACCTGGTTGGCTTTTATCAAACAGGATTCCCATAAGAGGGGTGAATATAATATAGACAGCCAAAGAAAATGAATTCAACAACATTGCTTGGCTGATGTCCATCCCAATAAACTTTGATAAATACACATTCATAAACCCAACCAATAAATACGCGGTGGCCCCATCCAGGGCACCAATACTGAAACCAGACCCAAATTGGGGAAAGTAATCTTTTAATATTTTCATCAAAGGAATCTTTGGATGATTTTCAGATTTAATTTTTAAAAATTCTGGTGATTCTTCCAATTTTCTTCTTAAGTAAAACCCCAATAAACTGATTGCTGCCCCAATAAGAAAAGGAATCCTAAAGCCATAATCAGGGAAGTAGTTTGTGGAAACTAAGGCCCCCAATAACATCGCAAAGATGGCCCCAACGCCGCCGGCGACGGCCAACAAAGACCCAACAAATCCGGGGTGGTTTTCTTTAACATGTTCCAAGGCAAAGATAGCCGCACCATTAAATTCGCCCCCTGTGCTTAGGCCCTGAAGCAATCTGGAAAATACGATTACGATAGGGGCCAAGATGCCTATGGTTTGATAGGTTGGTAATAAAGCTGTGATCAATGTTGGCACCCCCATTAAAAGAATGGATAGACTTAAAGCCTTTCGCCTGCCATAGGTATCGCCGATATAGCCAAATAATAACCCCCCCAATGGCCGCATAACAAAGCCCGCAGCAAACGCGCCAAAGGCAGCCAACAGTGAAAGCATTTCATTTTCAGCAGGAAAAAAGTGGGTGGCAATGGCACTGGCAAAAATACCATATAGGGTAAAGTCATAAAATTCTAAGGATGTTCCAAGGAAACTTATGAATATAATTTTTTTATAGGATTTTAAAGATTTAAACATAATAACAACTCCGGTAATTTATAAGTAAAAGTAGATAACAAAGGAGAACAGCGGGGGGACTAACGCCACCAGCGAAAGGAGGTAAAAGTTGTTTTTAAGTTAATAACCATAATTAACGTATAATCTGGATTGGTGTAAAAATCAACCTCTACTTTATTTCAATAAAAAAAGCGCGTATACTTTTTAATGTCAGGAATTGTTACAAGTGCGCGACGACAAAACTGGAAAAGCCGGTTCAAAAATCGGATCGTCTAACATGTCCTTTCATCATAAATAAGGGGGTTTTATGGCTACGAATGATACACAAAGATATGGTTTTAAAAAGTTTTTACCTGCCATTGCGATTCAATTTTGCTTGGCATTTTCTTTTATTATTCTGCAAGATTTAAAGGTGGCCGTGGCCATACAACATGGTGGCCAGAAACTTTTGGAAACAGTTCAAACCTGGGCGGGCATTCCCATGTCGATCATTCTTGTTTATCTTTATATTGGGGTGACAAATAGATATGAAAGGCGTAAACATCTTGGTATTTTTATTTTACCTATTGTGGCCTATTTTTTAATTTATGGTTTTTATTTTTATACCCATCCGGCATCTTTGCATATCAACACCGCCCGCATGATTGCCCTTCAAACCATGTATCCTGGTTTTGATAAGTTAATATTAATGTATGGATATTGGTCGACATCTTTGTTTTATATCCTGTCAGATGTGTGGGCTGGGTTTATTGTTGGGGTGTTGTACTGGCAATATATGAACGATACAACAACCATTAAGCAAGCCAAAACTTTTTACCCTGCCTTGGGGCTTTTTGTCTCGTTTGGAATGGTTTTAAGTAAGACGGTTACCTTGACCGTTCAAGGGTCAAGCCTCTATGCCCATAATGTCATTCAACTTTTTGTCAGTTTTGTGGCTTTTGCAGGAATTTCAGCTGTTGTTATCCATTATTTTATTTGTAAAAATGTTATATCAAAAGATAAACATCCCACCAATGTTCAAAACGTAAAATTAACCATGACAACCTTTAAATACTTTGGTCATATTTTCACCTCTAAGTATTTAGGGCTTATCGCTTTAAGTGTCTTTGCCTTTGGCAGTATTCTTCATTTATTGACAATTCTACATCAAACCTATTCCTATAATATGCAGGAATTGGGAAAACTAAACCCAGAAAGTTATACAATGCTTGTTAATAAAATTACGATTATATCCACAAGTTTTGGGTTTCTATTCAGTGTCGGCGCCATGATCTTAAGCATCTATCTTTTGAAAAATCATGGGTGGTTTAAGGCGGCCCTTGTTACACCCATTATGACGATATTGACAGCCTTTGTTTTAATGTATGTGACGTATGATGAATCTTTAAGTAAAGAATTTTCACCCGTATCCTATGGGTTGGTTTTTGTTTTAATGATGATGGTTAAACAAATAAAAAGTTTCTTTTTCAAACCAATTAAAGAGATGGCCTATATTCCCCTGAAACAAGAAATGAAAGTTAAAGGTAAAGCCTTTATTGATTTATTTGTGGAACGGTTTGCCTTTGTATTTGGGTCTATGGTTTTTGCCGTTTCAAATTTTATCAACCCAGTGGGGTATAATATTGAATCAATAATTTACAAAGTTGCTTTGCTTATTATCATTTTAAGTTTAGTATATCTTGTGGCCATTTGGGCTTTGGCGCCCAAGTTTGAAGCTGCTGAAATTCAAGAAAAATAATCATCTTATATCTGGGGATTTCAATATTTTTATGCGTTACTTGCTGTTTATGTACCATTTGTACACATCACAGCTGCGTGTCTATAACAAAATTGAAAGCCCCTAGCTATAGATATCGTTAATTAAAAGGAAAAGAATGGCAAAGCTATACTTTTATTATTCTGCGATGAATGCAGGAAAAACGACGACCTTATTGCAATCTGAATATAACTATCGCGAACGGGGCATGAAAACTTTATTGTTTACCCCAATCATTGACGATCGTTATAAAACGGGAACGATAACGTCGCGGATTGGTTTAAAAGCTGATGCCCTATCTTTTGATAAGGGTTTTGATTTTTACCAATATATCGAAGGACACCTAAAAAAAGAAAATAATTTGAAATGTATTTTGGTTGATGAAGCCCAGTTTTTATCAAAAGAACAAGTCCTTCAATTAAGTGATGTTGCAGACTTTTTAAAACTGCCCGTTTTAACGTATGGCCTTCGGTCTGACTTTTTAGGGGAACCCTTTGAAGGAAGTAAATACCTTTTGACCTTTGCAGAAGAACTGAATGAAATAAAAACCGTTTGCCATTGCGGACGTAAGGCAACAATGAATGCACGTGTTGATGAAAAAGGAAAAGTTCTTCGCGAAGGGGAACAAGTGGAAATTGGGGGCAATGAAAGATATATTTCTTTGTGCCACCGACATTTTAAACAAGGTATAGCAAAGGCAATTTAAGGGGCTGTGTTGTCGCCGCGCGATTAACTTTTGGCTTGCCTTAAAAACTTTATCTTGTAACAATCCCGTTAAGAAATGGTATAAATCATGAAAAATTTTGGAACGTCTTCATATACGCAAAAGGCAAAATTAAATGTAGTTAAATATTTGTTGCCGCATTTATGGCCAAAAGGGAATTGGTCCTTAAAATTTCGCCTGATCTTATCCATTTTATGTGTGTTGGCAGGAAAAGTTATTGCTGTTTGGGTGCCATTCTTTTATAAAAAAGCCATTGATGTATTTGATTCGGCTGACACACAAATCATTGCAGTACCTGTATTTTTTCTTGTTGCTTATGGTTTTTCCCGTGGTCTTTCAACAGGACTTATTGAATTAAAAGAAGCTATCTTTTCCCGTGTTGAACAAAGGGCTGTGCGCAGTGTTGCTTTGACCGTTTTCCGCCATTTACATAACCTTAGTATGCGTTTTCATATGGACCGTCAAACAGGAAGTGTTACAAGATCTTTGGAACGTGGAACGAAGGCTATTGAAACTTTCTTCCGGTTTTCTACATTTAATATTCTGCCCACTTTTATCGAAATTTTCTTAGTTCTTGGTACGGTATTTTATTTTTATAAATGGTATTTTAGCGTTTTAATTGGAATAGGTATTTTTACCTATATTTACTTTACGTTGAAAATAACCCATTGGCGTGCGCAGTTTGTTCGTAAAATGAATGAAGAAGATAACATCAGTAATAACAAAGCCATTGAAAGTTTAATTAACTTTGAAACCGTTAAATATTTTGGAAATGAAGACCACGAATATGAACGATACGATAGGGCCCAAAAATTATATGAAGAAGCCGCCGTTCAAAATAAATTTGGATTGGCCCTTTTAAATTCAGGCCAAGCAATTATTATTTCAATAACCTTGATTGCCGTTTTACTTTCCTGTGGTTATGAAGTTTATCGCAAGGAAATGACCTTGGGCGACCTTGTTCTGATTAACACATATTTAATTCAATTATTTGCCCCCCTTTTTATGTTTGGATTTGCCTATCGTGAAATCAAAAGATCTTTGGTTGAAATGGAACACATGTTTGGATTATTAAATGAACCTGTTGATGTTCAAGACAAAAAAGATGCCCAGAACATAGATATTACAAAAGGCAATATTACGTTTAAGAATGTTGTATTTTCTTATAATCCGGAAAGGGAAATATTGCATGGTATTAACTTTGATGTATCTGCCGGCAAAAAAGTTGCCATTGTTGGCCCCAGTGGATCTGGTAAATCAACAATATCCAGATTATTGTACCGGTTCTATGATGTGACCGAAGGATCCATAGAAATTGATGGGGTTGATGTGCGCGAAATTACCCAAAAAAGCTTGCGGAAATCAATTGCAGTTGTTCCCCAAGATATGGTTTTGTTTAATGAAAGCATTTTTTACAACATTCACTATGGGCGCCCAGAGGCAACGGAAGATGAAGTTTTTCAGGCGGCAAAAAATGCGCAATTAACAGAATTTATTGAAATGCTGCCGTTGAAATTTGATACGACTGTTGGCGAACGCGGCCTTAAATTATCTGGTGGTGAAAAACAACGTGTTGCGATCGCAAGGGCTTTGTTAAAACGCCCTAAGATATTCTTGTTTGATGAGGCAACATCATCACTGGATACAAAAACAGAAAAAGATATCCAAGATAAATTAAACCAAGTTTCAAAGAATCATACGACATTAGTTATTGCCCACAGATTATCAACAATTGTGGATGCAGATGAAATCCTTGTTTTGGATAAAGGGCATATTGTTGAAAGGGGAACCCACAAGGCATTGCTTAAAAAGAAGGGGCATTATTTCAATATGTGGGAACGACAAAGTGATGAGAATAAAGAAAGTTTAGACGACTAAAATTTTAATAACGCCCCGGCCCTGACTAAGAAAGTCTTGGGCTTGCGTGAAATGACTTTGGTTGCATGGGCATTGGCAAATCCAAGACTGTATTCTACCTCGGAACGGATTAAAAACCAATCTTCAACAAAGGCATCTACGCCGACGGCAGGAACAGCCATCCAAGATGTGAATTGATTATCAGGTGAGGCTTTTTTATAGGTGTAGTCATCCCGGCGCACACCCAATTTAAAGTAAGGCAGAAAGTTTTCTTGGATAACACGCCCAATGCGCACCCCGGCAGATAATCCAAATTTTTTGGTTAATTTCTTGCCATCTTTTTTCTTTGAAAATTGATCAGAATCAAGGGTCCCTTCAAAACCATAGTACAGTTTGTCAACCGTACGCCCCCAGCCTCCAATCATACTGAGATAAGGGGTCTTGGCTTTGTACGTTTGGTTGTTAATGCCCACTTTTGTGTAACTATAGGCAAGGCCAACGCCTGCATATCCGCCGTTAAAAGAGCGCGCAGCCATACCGTGATATGAAAAAATTAATGATCCAATTAATAAGTATTTAAACATTTATCGTTATTTTCCAGCACTTAAACCTATGCATAGTGCCAATATTTCCTTATTATGTTATAGAATATATTACCACAAATTATTTAAAAAAAA
>TARA_R110002050_G_scaffold210704_1_pt1 | contig 23406 bp, 19 predicted proteins | sample TARA_R110002050 | Tara Oceans TARA_R110002050 (sample SAMEA4396988) | marine metagenome | biome: Polar Biome; feature: [DCM] deep chlorophyll maximum layer (ENVO:01000326); material: water (ENVO:00002006), including particulate matter (ENVO:01000060) such as... | depth 25 m
AGAACCAATTATTAGAATTTATACAGAAGCTAAAAGTCAAGATGCTGCAGATATACTTGCAGAAAGGTTTAATAAAGAAATTCAAGAAATAATCTAGCTATTTTTAAAGATCAATTCCAAAAAGATGGTGTTTTATTTTAAGAAATAGATAGCAGAGAATTTGAGCAACGTGCAGAAGACAGAAATAAAGAAATAGCTGATTTGATGCTTTAGGGTTATCGCATTATATGGGAATTGAAGTTTTGTGAGATGGAAAATTTTGAAGTATGTACTTAAGATAACACTTACTTTATAGTTATATTGATAGTAAGAATTTTTAACTGTTTTTTTGAGTTATATATTAGTTAATATTTGTAAAGATGGAAATAATTTTTTCACATAAATGAATCTTATATTAGAAGAAATAAGTAAAAGAAATCGAATAGTTTTTAAGGTTTTTTTTAATAAGCATTATGCAAACCTTGTAAACTATGCTAATGGTTATGTTTTTGATAAGTATGCAAGTGAAGACGTTGTTCAAGAAGTATATATTTATATTTGGGAGAATGCCGAAAATTTAACTATTAAATCATCTCTAAAAAATTATTTATACGCAATGGTGCGCAATAAATGTTTAAACTATTTAAAAGCTATTAAGGTTACTGATAATTATAACTATTTGGAACTAAACATCAGTTTAATAACGGAACAAGTTTTAGATTCTGATTCAGAAGACGACAAACAAATTGTATATCACCAAATTTTAAAAATTGTTGATTCGCTTCCAAATAAAATGCAACAGATAGTAAAGCTTAAATTTTTACATCAATACAAGTATGCAGAAATTGCTGAGGAATTAAGTATTTCAATTAATACTGTGAAAACTCAATTAAAACGAGCTAAAGTTAAAATTACTGAAGCTGTAACTACCGTATTAATATTGTTGCAAATACTATAATAAATCAAGCACTTTTTTATTTTATTACTAATCTTAAAAAAGTTAGATTTTTTGTCACCCTTTAAAAGCTTTTTATTGTCTTATAAACAAAGCCCAATAAATTATAACCTAATGGAGTTTAAATTAATTATAAAAAAAATTAATAATACACTTTCTCAACCTGAGCTAGAAGTTTTTAATAAGTGGTATAATGAAAAAGTTGAGCATCGAAATTATTTTAAAAATGTAAAAGAAAACTACGCTAATGATATTACACATATTGATGTTGAAAAAGGATGGCAACAAATTTCTTCTAAATTAAATGTTCCTAAACAGAGAAAAATAAATTGGCAACATGCTGCTGCCGTTATAATATTTATTTCATCAAGCTATCTCTTTTTAATAAAAAGTAATTTTTTTGAATCAGAAATTCCTGTTATTGTTAATAATACTATTGAAGCAGGAACAGATAAAGCAATCTTAACTTTAGAAGATGGTACTAACATTACTTTAACAAAAGGAAAGCAATATGTTTCAAATAACATTGAAAGTAACGGAGAAGAATTAGTTTATAAGGAGCAAGGTAATCCAAAACAAGAAATTGAGTACAATTATTTAACCATTCCTAGAGGTGGTCAATATCATATTAAATTATCTGATGGAACAGAAGTATGGTTAAACTCAGAGTCTAAACTTAAATACCCTGTAAGTTTTATTAAAGGGGAATCAAGAAAAGTAGAATTATTGTATGGAGAAGCATATTTTGATGTTTCACCAAGTATATTTCATGGAGGATCTGAATTCGAAGTAAGAACAAAACAACAAGAAGTTAAAGTTTTAGGAACTCAATTCAATGTTAAAGCTTATAAGGATGAAAGCAAAATTTTCACAACACTTATAGAAGGTAAAGTTTTGGTTTTTAATGGAGCTAATGAAAAAATCTTAAAACCAACGGATCAGAGTATTATTAATAATAAAAATAATGATATATCTATTACTACAATAAATGTTTATGATGAAATATCTTGGAAAGATGGTGTATTTAGTTTTAAAGACAAGGCTTTAAAAGATATTATGAAAGTGCTTTCTAGATGGTACGATGTAAACATTATTTTTAAAAATAAAGATATTGAAAATGAAGAGTTTTTTGGAGTTTTAAAGAAAAATCAAAACTTGGATGATATTTTATTAACTATTAAAAATACAAATTTTATTAAAAATTATGAAGTAGGTAATAAAACAATAATTATAGAATAAAAAAGAGAATAAAGTTTGAACCGCCAAAGTAAAAGACTTTATCCTCTATAAGCTTTAATCAATTAAAAATAAAATTAACCAATTAGATGCAAATTTATGAAATTAAAAATATTTAACGGTAAAAATCTACTGATTAACATTATGCGAACATTCCTTTTTCTTTTCTGCACGACTGTTTTCAGTTTTAATTCTGGGGACGTTTTTTCGCAAAAAACCAAAATTAATATTGAGTCAGATAAAACTTTAAGCATTAATCAAGTATTCGACTTAATAAGAGAACAAACAGATTATTCATTTATTTATCATAAAGATTTGTTTGAAGACGCTCCAAAAGTATTTGTAAAAAAAGGGAGTATTAATGCCAATAAACTCTTAAAACAATGCCTTTCTTTTGGTAACTTTAGTTTTTATATTCGTAAAAATGGTTTGATATTTTTAGAAAGTAAAGATGCCAATCTTCCTAAAGATAAACCAGAGGGGAAAACAATATTTCAACAACCAATTACTGGTACAGTAAGTGATGTAGAAGGTACACCTCTTCTTGGAGCTTCTGTTCAAGTTAAAGGAACTAACAGAGGTAGTGAAACAGATTTTGATGGAAAATATAAAATATCAATTCCTGAAGGAGGCACAATACTTGTTTTCAAATATCTTGGTTTTGCTACGCAAGAAATAGTTATTAGCGGGCAATCTACTATAGATGTAACTTTATTAGAAGATAATAATAGTTTAGACGAAATAGTAATTGTGGGTTATGGTACACAACGTAAAAAAGATGTTGCAGGAGCAATCTCTACAATTAAAACAGAAGATTTGGTACTCTCTTCGTCTCCTTCTATAGGAGATGTTCTTAGAGGAAAAGCAGCAGGTTTACAAATTACCCAAAATAGTGCACAGCCTGGAGGTGGTTTAGATATTAGAATTCGTGGAGGAGGATCTATCAATGCTAGTAACGAACCTTTAGTTGTTGTTGATGGTTTTCCTATTACTAATTTACAACAGCCAGCTACTGGAAATAGATATGATGGTGGAACTCAAAGTGTTTTAAACTCTTTTAACCCAAATGATATAGAATCTATTTCTGTATTAAAAGATGCTAGTGCAACATCTATTTATGGTGCAAGAGCTGCAAATGGAGTTATTTTAATTACTACAAAAAAGGGGAAATCAGGTAAAGTAGAAGTAGATTATTCTACCTCTTTTTCTTATCAACCTTATAATAATAGTTTTGATGTTTTAAGTTTACCTGAGTGGATGCAATTAAGAAATGATGCTGCTAGAGAAAATTGGGAATTTCAAAACAGAGTAATCCCTTATGGAGGTGTAACACTTTCAGATGCTATTGCAAATCCTGTAAACGGTATTCCTTTTAAACGTTTTTATTCTGATAATGAAATAAATAATGCTGGACAAGGTACAAATTGGGTAGATTTGGTTACTAGAGATGGTAGAACGCAACAACATAACTTATCATTAAGAGGAGGAACAAAAACTACAAAATATTATATATCTGGTAATTTATACGAGCAAAAAGGAGTTTTAAGAAATTCAGATTTTAATAGAGCTTCCTTACGTTTTAATTTTGATCAAAAGATAAATGATTATATCAGTTTTGGTATGAACATGACTACCAGTAGAATTAAAAATCAAAATACTCAATTAGGTAATGGTGTCTTCGAAAATTCAGGTTTAATTTTATCATCTTTAAAATATGGACCTCATATAAATGCTATTGATGAATTTGGGAATTATCCAATAAATCCTAATAATGCTTTAGAACCAAATCCTTTTTCGTTGTTAACTATTTCAGATGAAGGGAAAATTGACAGAACCTTAACTAATTTTTTTACGGAAATAAAACCAATTAATGGGTTAATTATAAGGTTACAAGCAGGTATAGATCATGGTAATACTTCTAGAAATACTTATTTGCCAAGAACTACTTTATGGGGTGCTTTAGAAGGTGGAAAAGCATCTATATCTAATCAAAAAAAGGATGATCAACTCTTTGATTTCACTGCTAATTATTCTACAATATTTAATAAAAATCATAATATTAATGTTTTAGCAGGGTATTCTAGACAAAAGTTTAGAAATGAAGGTGCTTCTTCTGGAAATAGTGGTTTTATATCGGATTCTTTTCTGTGGAATAATTTGTTTGCAGGAGCAGGTACAAGATTACTCAGCACCTTTAAGAATGAAGAAAATTGGGTGTCTTATTTTGGTCGTCTTAATTATACTTATAAAGATAAATACATTTTTACATCTTCATTGCGTAGAGATGGTTCTAGTAAATTTGCAAGAAACAATCAGTTTGCTGTATTTCAATCAGCTGCAATTGGTTGGGATATGGCAGCAGAACCTTTTATGAATAATATTGAAACTATTACTCAATTAAAATTTAGAGTTGGTTATGGTGAAACAGGAAATTCTGATTTCCCTGTAAATTCTTTTGCAGCTTATGAAAATTTCCCTGCATATTTAGGTCCGGATGAGTCTATTTTAGTAGGTACATTTCAAACAAGGTTAGAAAATCCTGATTTGAAATGGGAAACAACCAAAGAATATAATTTCGGATTGGATTTTAGCCTTTTAAAAGACAGAGTTTCTGGATCTATCGAAGTCTATAGTAAGGTTATAGAAGATTTAATACAATTAAAACCGATCAATTCACACAATCCATTAACTTCAGTTTGGGCAAATGTTGGTAGTACTCAAAGTAATGGTTTAGAAATAACTATAAATACAATAAATTTTGATAAAGAAGAATTTAAGTGGCAAAGTACGTTAACCTATTCTAAATATGATGATAGATGGAAAGAGCGCGCTCCAGATTGGAGACCTTCTGTATTTGAAAATGTAGATGATCCTATTAGAGCTCAATACTCATATTTATCAGATGGTATTATGCAAGTAGGAGATATTGTAACTGCTCAACCAGATTTAATCCCAGGTCAAATAAAATTGAGAGATGTAAATGGTTTCTTAAGAGAAGGCGGTGTTATTACAGGTGCTCCATTAACCGATGAGAATGGTATCTTTTTGAGAACAGGTGAGGGAGATGGTATTATAGATGCAGCAGATACTGTTTTATTAGGTTCTACAGATCCTGAATTTATTGCTGGATTTAGTAATTCAATTAGCTATAAAAATTTCAACTTAAACTTTCACTTAAATGGAATGTTTGGGAGAAGAATGGTGGACCCAACAGATTTAGCTTTAGGTTTAAGTGTAGAAGCTACTGCAACCAATGGTCAAAATGTATTACGTACTGCATTAGATAGATGGACACCAGATAATCCTTCTACAACAAGACCTTCTTCTTACTATGGTTATAGTGTTCAAAATGGTGCAAATGGTCCTGGTGATTTGTTTTTACAAGATGCTTGGTTTATAAGACTCCAAAACTTGTCTTTAGCCTATAATTTACCAGAAGGTATAATTGGCAAGTTTGTGAAAAATGCCGCAATTAGATTTGATGCTCAGAATTTATTTGTAATAACACCTTATAAAGGTGTAGATCCAGAAACAGATTCATATTCGGCAGCATACCCGAATGTGAAAACATTTACATTAGGAGTTGATTTAAAATTTTAAAAATAAATAAAATGAAAAATATAAAAATTTGTTTATTAGGTATACTATCATTTTTAGCAGTATCCTGTAATCCAGAATTAGAGTCTATTTATTTCAATGAAGTAAACCCAACTATATTTCCAGCATCAGAAGCAGATGTAGAGTCACTAACCTTGGCAGCTTACTATCCTTTAAGAGGTTCTTGGTCTAATGGTATTCATTCAACATCAGAACGTGGCTTAATGTTTATGTTAGATGCTACAACAGAAATTTTACAAGGTCCTTATGGTGATCAACAAGTACAAACATTTCATAGCTATAACACAACATCAGCTGGAGTTACTAGATTTTATGACGATTTCTATAATGAAATTAGTACAATGACTTTAAATATAAACGCTATAGAAAAATCTAATGTTAATGAAAACTTTAAAAAATTAGGGATTGCAGAAATTAAATGTGCTAGAGCATTTTTAGCTTATGAGTTATTTGATTTATATGGACCTTTGGTTATTGCTCCATTAGAAGTTTTAGAAACTCCTTTGATTGAAACACCTTTGGCCAGACTTTCAGTTGAAGAAACTGTTAATTTTATAGAAAAAGATTTATTAGAAGCTGTTGAAGATTTGCCAAGTCCACAAGATGCAAATTATGGTAGATTTAGTAAAGGAATGGCTAGGATGATTTTAATTAGATTGTACTTACATCAAAAAAGATGGGCTGATGTGGAAACTCAAGCAAATGCAATTATTGCCATGAATCATTATACTTTAGAAGACGATTATGTAGGTTTATGGGATGAAGTGGCTCCTGTAGATAGCAAAGAAATTATTTTTTCTGTACCTGCAGATTATGCAGGAACTAGTGAAAATCAATGGCAATTAATGGTATTACCAGCCAATTACCCTAATAGAGGTGGTTTTGGTACAATACAAAGTTCTTGGCAGTTTTATGATTCTTTTGAAGATACAGATATAAGAAAAACAAATTTAATTGCAGAGTATGAAGGTACAGATGGTATTACCTACAATAGATCAAATCCAGGAAATTATATGCAATTAGGTCCATTACCTTTAAAAATTGCTGAAGATGCAGATAGAAATACAGGCTTAACAACGGTTGATATTATTTTATATAGATACGCAGACGTACTTTTATCTAAAGCAGAAGCACTTGCAAATAAATCCAACATTCCTTCACAAGAAGCTATTGATTTAGTAAACATTGTAAGAAAAAGAGCACAAATAACCCCAATCTTATTAGCAGATTATGCAGACATTGATAGCTTTAATAAAATGATTTTATTAGAACGATCTCACGAATATTGGTGTGAAAATGGTCAATATCGTTCAGATTTGATTAGACATGGAAAATATACAGAATATGCTGACGCGTTAAATGGTGCTGCTAGTCAAAGTGAGCCTTATAAAGAATTATTTCCTTTTTCTTTAGCAAGAATTGCAGAAGGTAAAGGTGCTTTTATTCAAAACCCAGGGTATAATTAGGCTAACATAAAATATCTATTTTATAAACAACTGTTCTAAATCAACCTTTAAATATTATTAAAAATTTAAGTAAACTAAATAATGGAATCTAGAAGAAACTTTATAAAAAAAGCAAGTACAATGGGAATTGGTTTATCCTTAATGCCAAATTTTACTTTTGGTATGAGTAATGGCATAAATGAAGATAAATTAAAAATTGGCTTAATTGGTGTTGGATTAAGAGGGACAAACCATCTTGAAAATCTTTTGTTAAGAAAAGATATAGTAATTAATGCTATTTGTGATATTGATTCAAAAAGATTAGACATAGCTTCTGAAAAAATAACCAAAAAAGGTTATAAAAAGCCACAAACTTTTGGCAAAGACGATTATGATTATAGAAATCTTTTAGCTTTAGATAATATAGATGCCGTTATAATTTCTACACCTTGGTTATGGCATACACGTATGGCAAAAGATACAATGAGGGCTGGAAAGTATACTGGTTTGGAAGTGTCAGCAGCGAATACAATGGAAGAATGTTGGGATCTGGTAAATACACATGAGCAAACAGGTTCTCATTTAATGATTCTAGAAAATGTAAATTATCGTAGAGATATAATGGCTGTATTAAATATGGTAAAACAAAATGTTTTTGGAGATTTACTTCACTTTAGATGCGGATATCAACATGATTTAAGACATGTTAAATTTAACGATGGTAAAACTGCTTATGGAAAGGGAGTAGAGTTTGGAGAAAAAGGAATTTCTGAATCTGTTTGGAGAACACAACATTCGCTTTTGAGAAATGCAGATATTTACCCAACACATGGTATAGGTCCAATAGCCGCAATGTCAGATATTAATAGAGGAAATAGATTTATGTCTTTAACCTCACATGCAACAAAAGCGGTAGGTTTAAACAGGTATATTGTTAAAAATGGTGGGGCAAATCATCCAAACGCAAAACTAAATTTTAAGTTAGGAGACGTCATAACATCTACGATTGAAACGTCAAATGGAGAAACAATTATTGTAACACATGATACAAATTCGCCAAGACCATATTCTTTAGGTTTTAGAGTTCAAGGAGCAGAAGGTTTGTGGGAAGTAGATGGAAATCGAATTCATATAGATGGTAAAACGGAACCACATAAATGGGATGTTGCTGATGATTGGTTAAATAAGTACGATCATCCACTTTGGAAAAAATACGGAGAATTGGCAAACGGAGCAGGTCATGGAGGTATGGATTTCTTTGTAATTAATGCATTTGTAGAAGCAGCAAAATTAAATGTTTCACCACCAATGGACGCTTATGATGCAGCAGCTTGGAGTGCAATTACTCCATTATCCGAAACATCTATAGAAAACAATGGAGAACCTCAAGATTTTCCGGATTTTACGAGAGGTAATTGGGTAAAGAGAAAACCTTACAACTGGATTAAAGATACATATTAATAATAATTATAACAAAAGAATGAAAATAAATTATAAAATATTACTGTTACTAATAAGTATAATAACTTTAAGTTGCAGTTCTGGAGAAAACAGTGTTGAAAACCCAACTGATGATAATATCGAAAAAATTAATTATTTTATTTCTCCCAAAGTAATTTCTAATCCAGAACGTGGTTTTATGCACAGCTGGAGTGTGGCTTCAGAAGGAGCACCATTAAATTTAGTAACATTACAGAGTTTAAAAACACAAAATGTTACTTTAATATTACGCTTATACAATTTGGCGTCTTTTAAAAATTCTGATTTAAGTACTGCACAATTGGATTTAATTAAAACGGATTTTGAAAGGCTAAGAACTGCAGGTATAAAATGTGTTTTACGATTTGCTTATAATGAAAATCAAAATGAAACTGATGCTCCTTTAAGTAGTATTCAAAGGCATTTAGATCAATTAAAGCCAGTTTTTGCAGAAAACGCAGATATTATTGCTTTTGTTCAAGCAGGTTTTATTGGTTCTTGGGGTGAATGGCATTATACAACAAACAATTTAAACACATTAGAGAATAAAAAAGCAGTAGTAAATAAGCTTTTAGAAGTACTTCCTAAAGAAGTTAAAATTCAATTAAGAACACCATTATATAAACAAGAAGTTTTTGATTATACATCAGCAATGAATGAAAGTGTTGGCTATGGAGATTCAGATATTGCTCGAGTTGGTTTTCATAATGATTGTTTTTTAGCAAGTGTAGATGATTATGGAACTTATAAAGATGTAGTAATCGAGAAAAACTATATAAATAGAGAAGCGCTTTTTGTACCAACAGGAGGAGAAACATGCCCACCAAGTGGTATTCCAACAGCTAGTTGTTTAACTGCGGATACAGAAATGTCTTTATTAAGATGGACTTATTTAAATCTAGATTATTATGGGCCTGTATTAAACGTATGGAGAAATAATGGTTGTTTTGAAGATTTTCAAAAAGAGCTCGGTTATAGACTTGTCTTAAAAAGTGCAGAATTGCAAAAAGAAGTTGCAGTTAATAGTAGTTTCAAATTAAATGCAGTTATAGACAATATTGGTTTCGCTCCTATTTATAGTGTAAAGAATAGTTTTTTGGTTTTTAAATCTACTACAGATGGTACCTTATATAAAAAACCTTTAAATTTTGATATCAGAAAAGTTATTCCAGAAGTAAATTACGAATTACAAGAAACTGTTAATATTTCTAATATACCTGCAGGAAGTTACGAATTACATTTAAAAATAGAAGATAGGTCTGCAAAATTAGCAGATAGAGTAGAATACGCTATACAATTAGCAAATTCTGGTACATGGGATGATGAAAACGCACTTAATAGCTTATCACATACATTAATTATAAATTAATAATCACTAAATATTTAAATCATGAAAAAATTAAACTTTTTATATTTTGTTTTCATAGCCGCTTTTTTAGTAAGCTGTGAATCATCAGATTCTAATGAGAATAATATAGATGAGAGTATAATTGTAGATTTTACATTTACAAATACCGATAGCTTTTTTCAATTTACGAATCTTTCAAAAGGAGCTACTTCTTACAGGTGGGATTTTGGAGACTTAAGTTTCTATTGTGAAGAAGAAAACCCAACATATAGATATGTAACAGTTGGTGGTGAGGTAGATGTTACACTTACAGCTATAAGTGATTCTGGAAAACAAAACAGTATTACAAAAACAATTCAAGCTCCAGAAGTAATTGATGTAGAAATAAAAATTGATGGAAATTTTACTGAATGGGATGCACTAGATTTTATATATACAGAAGAAGATGGAACCTCTGTTCAAAAAATAAAAATTTGGGGTAAAGGAGATAATGTAAGTGTATATTTAGAAGGAAACACAAAAATGAAAATGGAAATAGTAGACATTTTTATTAATTCTGATGGTAATAGCTCAACTGGATTTTTAAGCTGGCAATGGCCAGAAGGTTCAGGTGCAGATTTTTTGTTTGAAGGACCTTTATTAAGCGCTTCGTGGGGTGCCTTTTACCAACATACTGACCCTAATGGAGGTTGGAGTTGGGCGGCATTAGCTGGGTCTGCTGCTAATATGAAATCTTCTGGGATTGTTAGTATAGATGCCGATACAAATGCAATAGAATTTAGCATACCTAAAACACAGTTTGGTACATTAGGAGAAACGATTGGTTTTTCTTTTTCTGAAAAAACAATTGGTTGGGCAGCTGTTGGAGACTTCCCTAAAGTGTCTGGAACTAGTAAGTTTGTTGAGTATGAATTTCCGATAGAATCTTTAGGAGTTTGCCAATAAAAAAGACATTGTATTCGATTAATATTATGGTTAATCGAATACATTTTACATTAATAATCAATCAGGTTTTAATGATTTAACAACCTGAAAATAAAAAACGAAAAAAATGAAAACAAAATTACTTAACTTAATTTTTACAATAGCTTGCATATCAATATATGCACAAACAACAGTAACCTCAAGTGTTACAGGTAGAGTATGGGCAGATAGAAATTTAGGAGCCACACAAGTAGCAACATCTATTGATGATGCAGATGCAATGGGAGGTTTATATCAATGGGGTAGAAATGCAGATGGACATCAAGATAGATCAAGTACATCTACATTAGCTTCTACTGGAGTAACAGCAGGAACAGAAGGTTCTGATTTTATATTTACTGAATTTGCTCTAAATGATTGGTTGTCTACAAGTGATAATACACGTTGGTCAGATACAGGTGTTGGAGGAGCAGAGAACCCATGTACATCTTTAGGTTCAGGTTTTAGAGTACCAACATCTGCTGAATGGGTAGCAGAATTTCTTACTACAACTTTTACTGATGCTGATGCTTTTGCAAGTTTCCTTAAATTACCTCATACAGGATATAGATCTACAGGTGATGGAAATATTTACGATGTTGCAACAACAAGTTATTATTGGACAAGTACTCCAGCCATTCAAAAATATTTCCATACAGATGGAAACAATGATTGGGGTAGCTGGAAATCTCATGGCATGGCAGTTCGCTGTATTTATGATGCAGCTTTAAGTACCTCAAATGTTGAGTTGTTAGAAGGTTTTAAAATGTACCCAAACCCAGTAAATGTAGGTACAGAAATTAGTTTTGAAACTTCAAATACAGTTGAAAATGTAAAAATATTCGTTTATGATGTTACTGGTAAAGAAATCCATAAACAAGAATCTGAAGAAAGAACTATAAAATTAGTAAATGTATCTAAAGGATTATACTTAATAAAGTTTGTTTTAGATAATAAAGTAACAGTTGTTAAGGAGCTTGTTATTAAATAATTAACTACTAACTAGAATTCTTGTAATTTAAAATAGTAAAAAAATGAAAAACTCTTTTTTAATTCTTTTTTTACTAATTGTATTAAACCTGCAATCACAAATTAAAGGAAATTTAAAATCTCATGCAGGTCAAAAAATAGAGCTTACAGGTTATAATAATTTTAAATCAGAAGTTTTAGGCGTAACTACTTTAGACAGTTTAGGTAATTTTACTTTAATATACCCAAATACTTATAAAGGAATGGCATTTTTAAAAGCCGAAGACAAATCGTCTTTGGCTTTTATTTTAACAGAAAAAGAGATTAAAATTAATGGTAATCATTTAACAGAAAAAGAAAATTTAAGATTTACAAATAGTGATGAAAATATTGCTTTTACTCAATATTTTGAAGATTTTCAAAGAAGACGAAAAACAACTATTGCTTGGTATTATTTAAAGAATCAATATAAAAAAGATATGTTTTTTTCTAATCAAAAAAATGTTTTAAAAAATATTGATAAAGAATTAATTCGTATTGATAAAGATGATACAAATTATTTAGATAATTTAAGTAAAGAAAAATACGTGTCTTGGTTTTTACCGTTAAAAAAAATGGTAAGTAACATGCAAATAATTGTAAAATATAATAAACAAGAAATACCTAAATTAATAAAAAGCTTTAGAAAGATTGATTTTAACAACCCTAAATTTAAAACCAGCGGACTTTTACAAGATTTAATTAGTGGGCACTATGTATTTATAGAAAATTCTGGAATGCAAATAGATAGTCTTTATAAAGAAATGAATGAAAGTTCAGATTATATTTTGAGCAATCTGAGAGAAAACGAAAATTTACTAAATGAAACCGGCGAATATTTATTCGATTTTTTAGAACAAAGAAGTTTACATAAAGCATCAGAATATTTAGCAGCTCAATTAGTAAACTTAAATGGTTGCAATTTAAATGATAAGCTAGTAAATAAATTAGAATTGTACAGAAAATTAAAACCTGGAAAAACAGCTCCAGAAATCCTTTTTTCTGATAACACAAAATTGAGTGATATCAAATCAATAAAACTTTTAGTTTTTGGTGCCTCTTGGTGTCCTAAATGTAAAGAAGATATTATCAAATTATATAACAACTATAGTGCTTGGAAACAAAAAAGAGTAGAGGTTGTTTATTTATCAATAGACACTAACAAAACTGATTTCGAAAACATATATAAAAACGTTCCTTGGAAAACAGATTGCCAGTTTAAAGGCTGGGATACAAAAGCTGTAAAAGAATATCACGTTTTTGCTACTCCTACTTATTTTTTATTAGACAAAGATTTAAAAATAATTTTAAGACCAAATTCTGTTGAACAAACAAATAGTTGGATTAGCTCGAATATTCATCCTAATTAATCTTTAAAATATGAATAACGATAACATTGCATCAAAAAATAATAGATTATTATCTATTGATGTATTAAGAGGTTTTGATATGATGATGATTATTTTTGCAGATCGTTTTTTTGCAAATTTTCATCAAGCTTCTCAAACAGAAACTTCTGCATTTTTTGCTACTCAATTTGAACATCCAGACTGGTTTGGTTTTCATTTTTACGATATTATCATGCCTTTATTTTTGTTTTTAACAGGTGTTGTTATTCCTTTTTCATTAAACAGAAGAGTAAATGAAATAGGTAATAAATCAAAACTGTATCCGCATTTAATAAAAAGATTTGCAATCTTATTTTTTTTAGGATGGATTGTTCAAGGAAACTTGTTAGCTTTAGATATTAATAAATTTCAAATTTTCAGCAATACACTACAAGCTATTGCAGTTGGTTATTTCTTTTCTTGCGTTGCTTATATTCATATTAGTAAAAAAGCTAGATATATATTATTTACAGTTTGTTTATTAGTTTATGGTTTATTATTAGAATTTGCTAACGTTCCAGGAATTGGAACTAGCGAATTGTTACCAGATAAAAATATTGCTATTTATATTGATAAATTAGTTTTTGGAGATTTTGATGATGGTTATCAATACACTTGGTTATTATCTGGTTTCGGATTTATAGCAACAACACTTTCTGGCTTATTTGCAGGAGAAATACTACGTTCTAAATTTACAAGAAATAAAATAGCACTCCATTTATTTTATATGGGAGTTGGGCTATTATTAACGGGTTTAATTTTAAATATTTGGCACCCAAGTGTAAAGAAAATTTGGAATAGCACATTTGTATTATTATCCTCTGGTTTGTGCACTTTATTATTGGTTTTATTCTACTGGGTTATTGATGTAAAAGACAAAACTAAATGGTCTTTTCCTTTAAAAGTTATTGGAATAAATGCAATCACAGCCTATGTTATCTCTCATGTCATCAATTTTTCAGAAGTTGCTAATTTTATTTTATTTGGTTTCGAGCAGTATTTAGGAGATTATTATAAGGCGTTTGCTGATTTTGGCGGCTTTTTAATCATTTATGTATTACTCTGGTATATGAATAAAAACAAAACGTATATCAAAATTTAATTCATAAATAAAAAATATTTCAATTTTATAAGCTTTGATAAATATAACTCAATCCTTAAAACGTAAAGATTTTAAAAAAAGTGAAATTTCTTTATACCCAAACTTTAAAAACGGAACTATACATAATAACCATTTATCTGATTTAAATTATAAGATTTATAATTTAAAAAGGGAGTTTTTTAAATTTATTAAAACTGATTTTAAATTCAATTGATATCTCCAGTTAAAATTCTGGAATTTATTTTATCAAATAATAATTAAAAACACATTAAAAGAATCTTATTCTAAAACAATAATTATGAAAAAAAATCTTCTATACCTTTCTCTTGTTTTAATTACCTTTTTCTCTTGTTCAGAATATAAACAGGAATCTAGAGAAATATTTTATGAAACAGATATGGATGAGTTCACAAATCCAGAGCGTGGTTTTTATAGACCTTTTAGCAGTATAGCAAGTAATTTTATACCTTTAAATAAACAAGTTTTATTAAATTTAAGAAATCCAAATCCTGCAGCAGGTGGTTTTGAGGTTGCAAGTTCTCTTACTTATAGATCTTATCAATTCGATATTTTTAGAGATACTCCTATTTCAGAAAATATGTTAGCAAATATTCAAACAGATATGGATATTATTCGTGAAGTTGGTAATAAGATAGTACTTCGCTTTTCTTATAGCAGTAACTGTTGTACACCACCTTTTAATGATGCGCCAAAAGAAATTGTTTTAAAACATTTGGATCAACTAAAACCACTTTTAGAAAAAAATAAAGATGTAATAGCTGTTGTTCAAATGGGTTTAATAGGTCCTTGGGGAGAACAATATTATTCAGACTATTTTGGAGATTTAGAACACGGTCCAGTAACTGACCAACACTGGTTAGATAGAGCTACAATTATTGGTAAACTCTTGGAAGTTGTACCCATATCTAGAATGATCCAAGTACGTGCACCATATTATAAACTCAGATATTTAGATGGTAAAGATGCACATCCAGAAAAAGCTAAACCCTTAACAAAAGCAAACGCTTTTGATGGCTCACCAATTTCTAGATTGGCACATCATAATGATTGTATGTTGGCAAATTTTGATGATTATTGGACCTATAATTCTTTTCACAAATTCCCAGCAGTAAGTGATACTTTAAACTTAAAAAAACACATTGCATCAGAAACCAAATACCTTGTTTTTGGTGGCGAAACTTGTCCTGGAGGAGACAATGGAGAAGATGTATATAGCCCATATAATGATTGTAATTCAGAGGGTGGAGGCGCGCAAACCTATTTAAAACGATTTCATACTTCATTTTTAAATACAGCTTGGTCAGGTGCAGTAAATGGAGATTGGGCAAATAAATGTATAGATGAAATAAAACGAAATTTAGGATATCGATTTGTTGTAAAACGAGGAGTATACCCAACAAAAATTAAAAATGGAGAAAAAATAAATATTCAATTAGATATTTTGAATGAAGGTTATGCATCAACTTATAATCAAAGAATTGTAGAGTTAATTTTAGAAAATACCGAAACTAAAAAAGAATACAAAATAAGAGTTAATACTGATCCTCGTTATTGGTTTACAGATGAATTACAAATGTTAGATTTAAATTTAGAATGGTCAGAAACTTTACCAAAAGGAAACTACAACTTGTTTTTAAATTTACCAGATCCAGAACTTACAATTTATAATCGACCAGAATATGCAATTCGTTTAGCTAGTAAAATAAATTCTAAATCTATTTGGAACGCAGAAAAAGGTTGGAATCTATTATTTTCTGATATAAAAGTGGAATAATATCAGTAGAAATTTATTAAAACTTAATTCAAAACATAATTTAATTATGAAAAAAATAATATTAACAATTTTATGCTTCAGTTTCTTTATAATTAATTGCACTAAAAGCGAATCTCAAGATTTAGAAGAACCTGTAATAGTTTTAGAACCAGTTGCAAATGCTGGGGGTGTTGCCGAATTTACAAATGTACAACCAATGACAGGTATTGTTGTTTGGGATACAAATTCAAATGCAGATCCAACAGCACATTCTTTAGAATATTCTTATATGCTATATGATGAAATTGTTTCTGAAAAAGGAGTGTATGATTGGACATTGGTTGAAAATAAATTAAATGAAATCGCTTCAAGAAATCATCAAGCTATATTAAGGTTTAGATATGCATATGTTGCACATGAAACTGCTGTTCCAAAATACATTAAAGATCTACCAAATTATGAAGAAACAGAAGGTTTAAGTGAAAACCAAACAACTTGGTTTCCAGATTGGAGACATCAAGAATTAAAAGATTTTACATTAGAGTTCTACGAAAAATTTGCAGAAAAATATGATAATGACAACAGATTAGCTTTTTTACAAGTAGGCTTTGGTTTATGGGCAGAATATCATATTTATGATGGTCCTTTTGAGTTAGGAAGAACATTCCCATCAAAAGAATTTCAAGCGATATTTTTAAATAAAATGGATGCTGAATTTGATAATTTACATTGGTCAATTTCGATTGATGCAGAAGATGCTAATGTTACACCAATAAGAACTAACACATCACTTTTAAACTTATCTTTTGGTTTGTTTGATGATTCCTTTATGAGTGAAAACCATAGTTCTTTTAATGAACTTCGTTTTAATTTCTTCGGAAATTCTAGGTTTCAAAAATCACCAATTGGAGGAGAATTTAATTATTATTCTATTTTCGATCAGCAAAATGTATTGTCTCCAACAGGAACTTATGGAGAATCTTACGAATCTTACGCAAAAAGATTTAATATTACTTATATGATTGGTAATGATCAATATAAATACCAAACTGCAGCAAGAATTAAAGAAGCAAGTTTAAATACTGGATATAAATTTGAAGTCACAAAAATTGAAAAATTAAATGGAAAATCTTTATTAACAGTTAAAAATATAGGCACAGCACCCATTTATTATGATGCATATTTTTCAATAAATGATAATAAATCTGTTACCTCTCTCAAATCGTTAATGCCAAATAAAGAAAGTATATTTACCATAAATTATGATGGTGATGAAGATTTAATAATTACTTCTGATAAATTATTAAATACACAAACAATCGATTTTAAAAAATCGTTTTAAATTATTTTGAGTAATACAATCCTGAAATATAATAATTCAAAAGAAAATAATCTACATAAATGGGAATTTGAAGATATTTTTGAAGAAATAAAAACGTATGAAAGATTTTTAAACTGGATTAGTGGAGAGTTTACATTGTACCTTCAAGAAGATATTGATTATTTAAATATCCATTTTCCAAATGGATGGTTTTCTATAATAATTCTAGATTCTAATAATAATAATAATGTGCATTTTAAAATCGAAGTAAAAAGTAAATGCTTTAAAAAAGGTGCTCAAATTTTTAGTAAAGTCAAATCAATTTTAACTCATATTAAAAAAATTCAAATCCAAAACTAAATGAGCAATTATCATATAAAACATTTAGAGGAGTATTATCAAGTATATAGAAAATCGATTCGAGAACCAGAGAATTTTTGGGCAGAAATTGCAGAAGAGCATTTTCTATGGAGAAAAAAATGGGACTCAGTTTTAGAATGGGACTTTACCAAACCAGAAGTTACATGGTTTAAAGGAGCGCAATTAAACATTACAGAAAACTGTATTGATAGACATTTAAGAACAAGAGCCAATAAAACAGCTATTTTATTTGAACCTAATAATCCAGATGAACCAGCTCAACACATTACGTATAGACAGTTATATGAAAAAGTGAATCAATTTGCCAATGTTTTAAAAGAACAAGGAGTAAATAAAGGAGATAGAGTTTGTATTTATGTACCAATGATTCCTGAATTGGCAATTGCAACTTTGGCGTGTGCAAGAATTGGTGCCATTCATTCTGTAGTTTTTGCAGGCTTTTCATCAGCAGCATTATCTTCTAGAATTAATGACTCTGATTGTAAATTGGTCATTACTTCTGATGGTTCTTTTAGAGGGACAAAATCAATCGATTTAAAAGGAATTGTAGATGAAGCTTTAGAAAGTTGTGCAGGAGTTGAAACGGTTTTGGTTGTAAAAAGAATCAATTCTGATATCAATATGAAAGAAGGCAGAGATCAATGGTTACAACCTTTATTAGATGCAGCTTCAACAGAATGTTTTGCAGAAACGATGGATGCAGAAGACCCGTTATTTATTTTATACACTTCTGGCTCTACAGGAACTCCAAAAGGGATGGTACATACAACTGCTGGTTACATGGTTTACAGTGCATACACTTTTAAAAATGCATTTCAATATCAAGAAGATGATGTGTATTGGTGTACTGCAGATATTGGTTGGATTACTGGACATTCTTACATCGTTTACGGTCCTTTAGCAAATGGAGCAACCACAGTTTTGTTTGAAGGCGTGCCTAGTTATCCTGATTTTGGACGTTTTTGGGAAATCGTGCAAAAACATAAAGTAAGTCAATTTTATACAGCACCAACAGCAATTAGAGCCTTGGCTAAACACGGAACAGAATTGGTCGATAAATACGATTTATCAACCTTAAAAGTTTTAGGATCTGTTGGAGAACCGATAAATGAAGAAGCTTGGCATTGGTATAATGATACCATTGGGAAAAAGAAAAGTCCAATTATTGATACTTGGTGGCAAACAGAAACTGGTGGCATTATGATAACACCAATTCCTTATGTAACACCCACAAAACCAACCTATGCAACGTTGCCTTTTATTGGGGTTCAACCAGCTTTAATGGGTGAAAATGGGCAAGAATTAAAAGGAAATCAAGTTGAAGGAAGATTGTGTATAAAATTTCCTTGGCCAAGTATGGCAAGAACTATTTGGGGAAATCACAAGCGTTATAAAGAAACGTATTTTTCTGCCTACGAAAACATGTATTTTACGGGTGATGGAGCTTTAAGAGATGAAGTTGGTTATTATAGAATTACAGGTAGAGTAGATGATGTAATTATTGTTTCTGGGCATAATTTAGGAACGGCACCCATTGAAGATGCTATTAATGAACATCCTGCAGTTGCAGAATCTGCGATTGTTGGTTTTCCTCATGACATCAAAGGAAGTGCATTGTATGGGTATGTAACTTTAAAAGATATAGGAGAAAGTAGAGATCCTAATAATTTAAGAAAAGAAATCAACCAATTAATTACAGATCGAATTGGGCCAATTGCAAAACTAGATAAAATTCAATTTTCTGAAGGATTGCCAAAAACACGTTCAGGAAAAATTATGCGACGTATTTTACGCAAAATAGCCTCTAATGAAATGGAGAATTTAGGTGATGTTTCAACCTTATTAAATCCTGAAGTTGTGCAAAGTATTATTGATAATCGATTGTAATTTTATTATTATGTAAGGTTTTATTAATTAGCTAAAACAAACTAAAATGTTTTACATCAATTTTTTTTGAATTATTAAATTAACAAAATTAAAAAGATGAAAATTCACGAATTGAAAGTTGTAACTCCAAATGTAATTAAGGCGTTTGAAAGATTAATCCCTCAACTTTCAGCTGATTGTAATCTACCAACTGACAAAGATATTGAGAGGCATTCGCTATTTCTAAACGCGACAAAAGGGTTCCAACATTGGAATTATAAGTAATGATAAGGATTTAATAAATAGGCAACAACTTTTCCACTGTTAAATTAATCATAGTCATAAAAAGTGTATTCAGAAATGGATATCCGTTTTTTATTTTTATAATTATTCGAAAATTCGTTTTGTTCGTTAAAAAGATTTTAGGATTTCGAGTTTTAAGGTTCATTTTAAGAATTACACCCAATAACAATTTTACAATCTTTAAATTGTTGGTTTACGATAATTCTATTTTTTCTAGCTTCTTGTATTTTCTCTTTAAAATGGTTTTTATCAGGAATTTTACCTTTTACGACTTCAAAAGGAGTTAGTCCGAATAAATCAGTTGGATATCTTTGATGGTTATAATATTCTACAAAACGATCTAAATCTTTGAGATGAGTTTTCTCATTGAGAGAATATTTACCATTTAAAAATTCCGTTTTATAAATACTATGCGCACTCTCAGACATAGAATTAGAAAAAGGGAAGTCTTTGGTTTGTGCTGTTATTTTAGTAACAACTGGTGGCGCTTGAATGGTATTTATCCAAGAAAGTAATTCTCCTTTATTTTCACTTCCACCATCAGATAAAATATTGATTGGTTTTACAGCGTTTAGTAAATCATATTTCAAAAAAGTTTCAGCAAATAGGTTTTTGATAAATTCACTTCCAGCTTTTCTATTAGTAGAACTATAATGTAAAATTCCTTTAGAGAAATTATCTTTTACAAAAGCTACTTTTTGAATACCATCTTCTATGGTATTCACAATTGTAATATCCACATGCAACCACTCAAAAACTCTTGAGGCTCGTAAACCTTTTTTTATTGGATATCTAAATCGTTTTGGTTTTATATATCCTAAAGCAGAAGCATATTTGTTAAACGTAGATATGCCACAAAAAATCAAATTGTTTCGCAAAGCGTGATAATACAAAGTCACTTTTGTTTTACCAAAATTTGCAGAATCAGTAACTAATTTTTCAATTATGGAAATCTCTTTTACTGTTAATTGATTTGGATGTTGTTTATAAAATTGTTTAATCGGGCTAATAGTACAGACTAATTTCCTTTTCTGGTTGTAATACCAATCTCTAGAAATCCCATAATAATTACAAGCAGTTTTTACGTTCACATTAGCTAAAGATTTCATCTTTTCAATGGAAGTAATAATTTTATTTGCGTGTAACTCTAATAATTGTTTGTTGTGAGAAAATTCTTGCAACATATTTAGATACCCTTTTCTGGTTTCTATTAAAAAGCGCAAAGACTTATAGAGAAATGCAGAAGCAAAAACATCTTTGATGTTATCAAATTGATTGATGTAGGAAGAAACCCAATCTGTCCCATAATAGTTTTCGTGTTTCAACTGATTCCAATTATACTTGGTATTTTTGGGTAACTCTCCTATTTGCCTCACATCTAACATTCCGCTGGTATATAGCAATATTATCAACGGATGATAATTTCTTTTATACATTTTCTCATAGCTTTTTCAAAAGCTAAAATATAAAATAAATGATTTACTCTTATAAAAACACCACTTCATTGAGAAGTGGTGAAATTGCTATGAAAAAGAAAGTCGGAGAATGCACTATTTTCAGTTTAAAGATACTAAAATTATTTTTTAAGAATTTCGTACATTAAAAAACATTAAGCTTCTTTTATCTTTAGTTATATTTTCAACAATTATAAATTGATTATTTGATTTTTTATGATTTCTACAAATTCATAATTTTCATCTTCAACAGCCTTTTCTAGAATAATTTCTAAATCTTTTTTTGTCGCTTGTCTAATAAAAGACAAATCAGATTCGTGGTAATTATATTCTTTTTCAGCTTCATCATTACTTTTATCTATAAGAACACAACAATATAGATAATTTCCCTTTGCTTCATTTTTTGCAGGTAAAACATTTTTTACTTGAAATTCTAAGGACGGATTTTCATAATGAGCAAGAAGTATCTCCAATTCTATATTTATTAAATTTCCATATAACATTATATTTTTGATATCAAAATAGTATTTTTCCTTTAAAAGATTACATTATTTAAGTTTTATACTAAAAGTAAATAGTTTTTAGTTTCGGAATCCCCCTATTTGTAATGAGATGTTAAAAAAACACTCAAAATACATTGAGTGTTTAAACTATTCAATTGTCATTTTAACCAAATCTCTTTGGCCTTATCAAACCCAACCCATTGAAAATTTTCATCATAACCACGACACATAAGTTCGTAGCGAATAAATCTCTTTAATGGGATTTGAGTACCCAATATGAAACGTAATGTTTCTCCATGAATCGTTGAAATCAACCCCGCAATTTCCTCCCAATGAGGCAATGGGTCAACATCCATTCGTATTTGTTGAATGTGTTGGTAGTCCATTTTGCTATAATCAACAGGTAAGGCTTCAAATTCACTTTTCTCAAAAGAAGAATGGTCGGTCTTACAGACGATATAATCTCCTTCACTACTTAATACTGCGCCATAGTTGTCCTCAAAACGATGGTTATGATTGTTCCAAATGGCAAGATCCATTGCTTTCTGTTTATTTGGAAACCGTATCATTCTTCTTTTTGTTTTCGGCCGTTTGATTCGGTTCTTTCTTTTGGACTACCTTTTCAGTTTTTACATTTTCAGGTAGTTCCTCTTTAGGTAACACACGTCCATTTAAAGAAATCATATCTTCTTTAGAAGACTTTACGTCTTTGCTTTTTTTACGAAGCAATTTCTGTGTGTTAAAGAGCGAGCGACATTTGATATTAAAAGCAGCGTAACTTACTGCTTCCTCTTTGTTTTTCAGACTCTTTACATAGCCCTCATACAAAGCTGCATTGGTTAACTGATGATCTTTGGCTTTGAGGATTAAATCAAAGGCAATCGTAGCAATGTTACTGCTTCCTTTCTGAGGTTCTGAAAAATCAAAACCTAAAGAGGCTAATTTCTGCTGTTGTGCTTCATCGGCATATTTCAGTAAAACTGAAATATCTTTGCGTTGTTCTTTTAAACGATTTACAATCGTTAGTTTCTCCTCTTTTAGAGTGTCCGATTTTACTTCCACTTCCTGTAGAAGTTGTTGATCTGTGGTAATGTTTTCAATCAATACATCAACAATACTTGTGTTTTCCATTTTATTTAGATTTGTGTGGCAATTATGCCACGGATTAATATTCAGTTTTTAAATTCCCTCATTTTGAAGTAACCAAAGCGGATGAATGGTCAATTCTTTTCTTTTGAATTTCTTATCCAAAAGAATCTTTTCCAATTCAGCCTCTGCCTCTT